>ERZ857745.5330-NODE-5330-length-10470-cov-2.683821_pt1 | contig 10470 bp, 10 predicted proteins | sample MGYA00519699_ERZ857745 | MGnify/ENA primary metagenome ERZ857745 (study PRJEB31778, sample SAMEA3449357) | human gut metagenome | biome: human gut; feature: human-associated habitat; material: faeces | place: United Kingdom | collected 2010/2012 ...
TACATTGTTCCGTCTCATGCGCGAATGGCACAAACCCAGCGTGAAATTAACAGCGTTTCGGGCGTTGATAAATTTGCGGCTTTTAAAAATCACATAAACACCTTAAGGGAAGAATACGATTACATATTGCTTGATTGCCTTCCCACGCTTGACAGCCTGCTTACCGCCAGCCTTATCGTGGCGGATAAGATTATCATCCCGGTTAAGCCGGAATTTATGTCCTGCGACGGTATTATATATCTTCTTGACACGATTGACGGCGTTCGCAACGCAAAGGATAAAACCATCCGCAACGAAAAGGTGGAAACGCTCGGTGTAATTGCCACCATGTACCGCAGTCAGTCAAAGGAGCATAAGCGGGTTACCGAGCAGTTAAGCCGCGACTTTACCGTTTTGGGTAAAATTCCGATGTCGACAAGCGTTACAAACGGTGTCGATCAGGGGCTTCCGGTTGTCACCCACCGTCCGACCTCGACCGCGGCTCAGGAATATAACCGCATAGCGGCAATGCTTTAAATCGGGGGGTAATATAAATGGCGAACGGGTTACCGAGTTATTCCGAAATACGAAAAAGAAAAGCTCAGGCCGCAGAAACCGATTTGCAAAAACCGGCGGAAGAAAGCCGTGCGGAAGAAGCGGCGGCGGCACGGGATTATATAAATTCCTTTTCTTCTGCCAATAAGGACAAGCGTGTAGCATTCCGAATCCAGTCGGATATTTATAATCAATTTGCTCGGCTCTGCGCTAAAGAAGGCGCAACCGTAAGCTTTAAAATCGGAAAGCTTATTCGCGACGAAATTGCAAGGCAGTCCGAAAAATGAAAAAGACCGAAGCGGCAACTTCAGTCTCATTCATATAACAATTTTATTGGGTGGGGACCCAAAATCCAAGGGGGATGAATTCATCTGCCCCAAGGCTTGTGTACTTATTTTATCACACAATCGCCTTAAAATCAAGCATTTTTTCCTTTTTCGCATTTTTGCGGCAGTTAAAGCCGGGTAAGTGAGAATAAAACACAAAATGTAAAATGTCGGCAAATGTCGGTTTCAATATATGGTATTGTAATGACAAAGGCGGTGAAATCAGTGACGGAAAAAAATCAGTTTATCAGAATAAACAGCGACTTTATAGCCCTTAAAAACGGTTGTGATATTAATAATATCGGCGTTGTAGGGCTTTACGGCGTTATATCTGCATTTCTCTCAAACCCCGATTTTAAAACCTCCTACGGCGGGTTTAAGGAAGCGGTTTTAAAGCACTGCTCCAACGGAAGGTACAGCTTTTGCGCCTATTGGAACACACTTAAAAGCTCCGGCTTTTTAAAGCGCACCCGTATTCCCGAGGGACCGCACTGCTTTCATGATTACTACCGCCTTTTAAATGCGGCGGATTCCTCTTTACCCGAGGTTTGTAATCTCGGCTATTCGCAGGGTCGCGAGTTTTTAAAAAGCATTACTCCGTTCCGCGCGCCGCACGGCAACTATACCGAAGTCAGCTACAAAATGCTTATGGACAGCACCCTTTCCCTTACAGCAAAAGGCTTGTATGCCGCAATAAAGCGTCTTTTGGACCTTGCGGCCGCCGGTACGGACGTTGTAATCTGCAAGGACACCGTAAGGAAAAATGTTAAAATGGGTTTCAGATCCTTTAACACCGCCTGGAGCGAGCTTAAAAAATCCGGCTATCTGAAAATCACCCGGGTTTGGAGCTTTGAAATAAATCAAATAAGCTACATATATTCTTTGGAGGACGCGAATTTAACCGCCGTTTCGGAAAAGCCGACTAAAAATCGGGCGCCTAAGCGTATTAAGGAAAGAAAATTGCCGGTTATCAAACCGCCGATTCAAAAGCCCGACGAAGATATTTTAGAAAAAATAAAGTGGAACATCGAATACGACGTGATTTTGGAAAAGCCTGTCGTTAAGGATTATGCAAACACGGTGTTTGATGTGCTTGTAAACACGCTTTCTTTGCCCGATAATCAAAAAATTAGGTTCGGGGACGGAATGATTGATACAAAGCAAGCCAAAGAGCGTATTCTTAATTTGAATCACGAGGAATTCGAGCTTGTCTGTCTTAACTATCACGAGGCTCTGACAAGGGAAAGCAAAATATATAATCCGGCATCTTATATAAGGCGTTTGCTTTTAAATGCCCATCAGGATATGATATATTTCGAGCAAAAGCTCAACGCCGCGTTTGCAAAGCAAACCTTCAAAAACGCATAACCGATTAAAAAAGGCCTAAAGAAATTTAGGTCTTTCGGTGTTGCTGTAATATAAGTATAATATATTTATAATATAATTCTAATATAAAAATTTTCGGGTCTTTCGGGAATTTTATTTTTTTACGCTATATAACTGTACGTTTTCAGACTAATGAAAACCGACAGTATTAAAACCGAAATAATAAAAACCAATCCGACGGTAACCGAGTCAAAATTATTATATATTTATTTTCTATATATCCTTATTTTATATTTCTTCATTCATAAGGAAACAATAGAAAAGTATTTCTTTCCTTATGAATGCTTTAAAATGACTGAATGAAATTCACAAAAGTGACTGAATGAAAATCATTAAAATGACTGAATAGGATTGACAAAAATAACTGAATGGGATATAATATTTTCAGGGGTGAGATTATGAAACAAAAAGAATATAAGCCGCGGATAATTGATGAAAGGGTAGAGGAATACCTTAATACCTTCGGAGCCGTTTGCATTGAAGGACCCAAATGGTGCGGAAAAACCTGGACATCGCGTTTTCACAGTGAAAGCGAATATTTGGTAGGTGACCCCGAGAACAATTTTCAAAACAGAAATCTTGCCGAAATGTCACCGTCCTTGCCGCTGAAGGGCAAAACCCCAAGGCTGATTGACGAATGGCAGGAGGTGCCGCCGATTTGGGACGCGGTGCGTTATGAGGTTGACAAAAGGGGAGAGAAGGGGCAGTTTATACTGACAGGCTCTTCAACCCCAAAAAAGAAGGGCATCCTGCACAGCGGCGCCGGCAGGATAGGCAGGCTCAGAATGAGAACAATGTCTCTTTACGAATCAGGGCGTTCCTCCGGTTCGGTTTCGCTCAAGGAGCTGTGCGACGGAAAAATCAATGCCGTACTTAACGGCGATACCGATTTAGAGCTTATTATAGATTCCGTTATAAGGGGCGGTTGGCCGGGGAATCAGGATTTGCACCTTAAAAACGCCGCATTGCTGCCGAGAGAATATATCAACAGTGTGGTAGACGACGAGGTTCACAGAATCGACGGAGTGCAAAGGGATAAAAGAAAGGTGCTGCTGCTTCTTCGTTCTCTGGCGAGAAACGAGGCGACCACCGTTTCAAACAGGACGCTGAAAAACGATATCAGGGAAATTGACAACGAGGATATTGACGAGAATACCGTATCGGTGTATCTTGATATTTTCAACCGCCTGTTTTTGACCGATAATCAAGAGCCGTTTTCGTCAAATATACGCTCGTCGGCGAGAATTAAGCAAATGGAGAAAAGGCATTTTTCCGATCCTTCGCTTGCGGCGGCGCTTTTGAGGGCGACCCCCGAAATGCTGCTCGGTGACCTTAACACTCTGGGCTTTCTTTTTGAGGCGCTGTGCGAGAGAGACCTTAAAATATATGCGGAAAGCTTCGGTGCGTCGCTTTATCATTATCAGGATTATGCCGGCAGGGAGATAGACGCGGTTATTGAGCTTGAAAACGGAGAGTGGTGCGCTTTTGAAATAAAGTTGGGCGCCAATAAAATTGACGGGGCGGCAGAAAATTTGATTTCCGTATCAAAAAGCATAAGGGAAAGCGGCGGAAAACCGCCCCAAAACTGCTGTGTGCTGTGCGGACTTTCAAACGCCGCCTATCAAAGACCCGACGGCGTTTTCGTAGTGCCGATAACGGCGTTGAAAAATTAAGCAAAACCAAACGCATACCCTAACGCTCTTTGCTTGACATATTCTGTTGTTGAAAGGCCCGCAAATGCGGGCCTTTGATTGTATTAGGGCTTTAGCCAGTTGAGGACGGAACGTCCGAAACAGACAACCACCCGCTATGCGGGTGCGCGTTGAATGTTATACAAAAAAATCCTCCCAAGTAGTACAATAAGGTTGTTCAAGTCTTAGAGAACTACGAAAGGAGAATTTTAATGGCTAACAGCACAAATAGTTTATCACACACAAAATGGTTATGCAAGTACCATATAGTAATTGTTCCGAAATATCGCAGGAAAATAATATATAATCAAACCCGGAAAGATTTGCAAGAAATAATAAAGACCTTATGCAAATATAAAGGAATAGAGATAATAGAGGGACATATGATGCCGGATCAGGTACATCTTTTGCTAAGCATACCCCCAAAAACGAGCATAGCGAGTTTTATGTGGTATCTGAAAGGTAAAAGCGCACTGATGATGTTTGATAAACACGCAAATTTAAAGTATAAGTTTGGCAACCGACACTTTTGGGCAGAAGGGTATTATGTTTCAACAGTAGGCTTAAACGAAAGCACAATAAAAAAATATATCCAAGACCAAGAGAAAGCAGATATTGCATTGGATAAGTTAAGCGTTAGAGAATACGCAGACCCATTTAGTTAACCCCTTTAGGGGTAGCCAAAGTGGCAAAGACTCTAAGGCTTGAACAAAGAGAAAGCCCGCGCCTTGAGACGCGGGTCGGCATTATGGGCTTATAGCCCTTGTGCAAACCACCCGTCAAACGGGTGGTTATGATTGTTTCAACTTGGTGTTGAACTCAATAAAGCGCGGGAATACCGACGTATTGCAAGCTTTGAAAGTGTGAATCGGCGGGAGAATAGCCGTTCTTTGGACGGTTTGTCCATATCACTGCTATTGCGATTTGAAAAAAAATATTTTTCGCGCGTTGTAAAATGAAGTTGAAATAAAATAAAAAAAATAGGTCCATAGTGACGAACCTGTGGTAGAATTAATTTGCTACAAAAATTCCGAAAGGATCATCACTATGGACAATCCGAATTATACCACATAACACAGAAAAGGGCAACATCTTTTAAACGAAGAACGGTACGAAATTGAAGTGCGTTTAAAAGACGGCTGGTCGATATACAAAATATCGAAACATCTCGGACGAGCGTATAACACTATTAAAGACGAGGTCGAACGCGGAACAGTCACATTGTATAACGGTAAAGTAAAACGATATAAAGCAGATCAAGGAAAATCGGTTTATCTTGAAAACCGAGAGCATTCAACCCGTAGGTACCGCGTTTTTGAAACGGCTCCGTTTTTAGAATATGTTGTGAAGCAATTTAAAAATGAATATTGGTCATTTGACGCAATATTCGGATATGCCTTACATAACGAATTGTTTAAACGAGAGGAAATGGTTTGCACCAAAACGCTTTACAACTATGTTTCGCTTGGATTGTTGCCGATTAAAAACATCGACCTGCCCGAAAAGCTGAAGCGGAATACAGCAAAATCGCAAGCTGCCGAAAACAAAAAGAAGCTCGGCAAAAGTATTGGGGAACGCCCCGAAAGCGTCGAACTGAGAAATGAATTCGGACATTGGGAGATAGACAGCGTTCTCGGACTGAAGAATGAAAACGAGCCTGTAGTTATTACACTTGTGGAACGTATGACAAGAATGTGCCTTTGGATAAAAGCTAAAAATCATACGGCAGAAGCAATGCAAGAAGCCTTTGAAGAAGTGGTATCAATGTTTTTAAGCAAGAAAAATCAGGTGTTTAAAACCGTAACCGGAGACAACGGTTCCGAATTTGCCACATTGGCGGATTTTGAAAAATACGGAATGACGGTATATTTCACGCACCCGTATACATCCTGCGAGAAAGGTACAAATGAATGTCATAATAAAATGCTGCGCAGATTCATTCCAAAGGGTAAGCCGATCAGTTCTTATACAGCCGAAGATATTTGCTATTTTGCCGATTGTATAAACGGATTACCGAGGAAAATTCTCGGATACCGCACCCCGGAAGAGCTGTTTGAGCAGGAATTAGATAAAATCTACGCTGCCTAATATCGCGCCACTTTGGATTTCCTCCGTTCGGGGCTACGCCCCTCTCTTCGTAAATCCAAAGTCCTCTACCATAAAGTCACTGCTATTTTAATTTTGTTTCAACTTGCTATTGCAATTTGCGAAAAAATATTTTTTAAGAATTTCAAAATATCCGCGTAAAACGAACATTGCTTTGCAAGGATTACCAAGTTACAATATGTCCATATATTGCATTAAAAGGAATATTTATTCTATTTACATTGGATAATTTCAATGTTATAAATGATATATTATTAACAGTATATGGGGGAGAAAAATTGTATAAACGAGAGAAAAATGAAAAGATAATCGATGAGCTTCTGAAGAAAATGACTCTGTCTGAAAAAATCGGGCAGCTTCATCAGGTTGGACCGTCGCCGGTTGGCGGTTTCGAAATATCTCCCGACGATGCCGAAAAGATGCTTTCGGCGGGAAAAATCACAAAAGAAAAGTACGATTCTATAATAAATCATACAATGCTTGATGCTCGGGAGGATGAAATCCGTGCCGGACGCATAGGTTCATTTATAGGAATAGACGATGCGGATACGGCGAATCACTTACAGCAAATTGCGGTTGAAGAAAGCCGAATGAACGACGCAATAGCCGACCTTGAAGAAAAGGACGCAATTGACGCCACGGGTGAAATTTATAAGGATAAAAGATTTTTAAATATTCTGCTTATAGGCACGGACGAACGCACCGAAAGCTTTAGCGAAAACGCAAGAGGCGACAGCTGTATGATTATGTCGATAGAAAAAAAAGGACGGCTCGTTAAAGCTTGTAAGCCTTGAACGTGGTATGGGCGTACCGATACTTGAGGGGGAATACAAGGGTCAGTATGACTGGCTTACCCACACCTTCCGCTACGGCGGCGCAGACCTTATGATGCGCGAGGTGCGCGAATGCTTTAAGGTGGATGTTGAAAGATACATACGCGTGAATTTTGCCACCTTTAAAAAGGGGATAGAGGCGGTCGGCGGAATCGATATTGAATTGACTGCGGCAGAAGCAGGCTATGTTAATGAGGGAACCGGCTTAAAAAAATATACTGCAGGTCTAAACCATTTGGACGGGGAAGCGGCGCTCGTTTATGCTCGCTGCAGACATATAGACAGCGACTGGCACAGGATAGAACGCCAAAGAAATGTCATACAGGCGGTCGTAACCAAAACGAAAGAGCTTGATATAGCCGAGCTGAACGGACTGCTCAATGATGTTCTGCCGCTTGTACAGACTAACCTCACACGGCTTGAGATTACCGAGCTGCTGCTTTTGGCGCCTAAATACCGCGGCGCGGAAATAAAGCAAATGACCGTTCCGATAAGCGGCAGCTACGGCGGAATGAGAAGACTCGGCGGGCGCAGTCTCTTCTCGGGGGATTTTGATACAAACGCAAAAGCGCTCAGAGAATTTATTTACGGTGTTAAATCCGAATAATGTTTACTGCTATGCTTTACTTTTTTAATACCGCATTTTCAAATCTACCTTGAAATTAAGGTTGATTTATTCCTGCCGTTCTGAGAGGAACTTGCGCTGGCGCGAAAATTCCTCTCAGAACCCCTCGGTTTCTGTATAATATTTTTCTTAATATCAAGTAAAACATTATAGCTAAACACATCATAGCGTGACATTTTAAGTACATTTATAAATAACTGACTTTTCTTACCCATGACATTATTTAAAACGTCATGGTTTTTCTGTTTTTATATCAAAAACGGCACACTCAAAAAGCTTATCAAGCTCACATATCCGAATGACAGTTTTACTGTATTCACCCCAATTTGCCACAACGCCGAAAGCCATATGTTCAAAATTATCATCCTCAAAGAATATCCCTTTCAGGTTGTTGATAACAAGATTAACGGCACGGTTCGAGGTGTCCCAAACCTGTTTGTTATTAGTACCTCGCAGCGTTATAATATCTATTAAAACAAACGCTCTTTTATATTTGGGTATTCCCTTTTCGCTTTCTTTTTTAATGGCATTATGTATCATACTTACCCAATGTTCTTCAACGGCAGCAGTCAATTCTTTCAAGGCGGGCAACGGCTCATTTATAACAAGCTCAATTATATCTTTTCTAATGGGTCTTATTTGTTTTGGTGCTTTTGTCTCGGTTTTTTTCTTATAAATAAATTCTCGGTTATCATAGATAACCGAAATAAGCTGACTGCGCAGGCGCAATGTTTGTTCGTAAGCCTTTTGAAGATTTTGTATATCGTATATATCACTTTGTTTTAATAATTTTTCTATGCTGTTAAGAGTTTTAGTCAAATCCAAATTCATAAATTGTCACCTTTTTTGAACCGATAACATCGGGGTACATCTTCAAAATTTTTAAATCATTTTTATGCATAACAATCGTATATTGTGTATTTAATATTATATGCTCGGATTTCTTTGCCATCTCATTATCAAGCTTTACAGCGGAAAAGAAATATACAAGCTTCAGTAAATCAAAATCCGGATTTATAAAATAACGAATAGGCCAAATTTCGATATCACCGAGTTTTGGGTCGTTCAATCTTCTGCCGTTCTCGATCGTGTGCTTAATTATGTATTCTTCATTATATATCAATTTAAGTTTTCCTTTTACGGAACTCTGCTCGACGAGATAGACGTGCTCATACTGCGTTCGTAATTTGATCGGTGCTCTTGAAAAGCGCACCGGTTTTTTACGCTCAGTGTATTCTGCGTTTAACAAAGTTTTTCTGCTCCACATTGTTTGACGGATAATATTCTCCGCAATAGTATTTCGTTTTCCATCATCACATATAAGGATCATACCGTCGGCTTTAGTTTCATAATCGCCGTATTTGCTGTAAAATAATGAGCTTTCTGCTCTGACCTGCCATTCAATACATCCGTCGCCTATATCATAAACAGCGTATTTTTTACCGTAACCGACCAACATTCCCGTAAAGCGAGTTGTAGATAATATCCCATGTGCAATGTTACGCCAACGGGCTGAGGGAATGAATGCCGGTTTTCGATTATCGGGCAGTCCTCCCGAGATAACAATACCGCAGCTTTCCATGAGTGCCGCCGTTTTTGATACTTGAAGAATGCGTTTCCTTGTTTGTTCGTTTCCGCCGTCTGAAATTAACTGTTTCTCGTACGGAAATAAATTTTTCCCTTTATTAAGTACTGTAACAATATTATCTTTGTTTTTCGCTATATAGTTGTTTTTTGTGAGCGGTCTAAAAGCATAAGACAATGCAATCTCATCTTTTTCATCCTGTGTACTTAATACTTTAAGACAATTTTCATAATCTAAAATATTAAATCGAATTAAATGTCTAATAAGCCTTAATTGATTATCATGTAATTTCATTAAAAACCTCCTATAATAAAAAAATATCAGGTGATATGAATGTCTGCGAAACGACATACATATCACCTGACTGTTATCTTTTTCTGCCTCATCTATCTGTTTTTCTCCTGATTATTTCTGTTATCAATTATATATTAGGCAGTTCACCGTTAAGATAGGCAATCATTCTTTCTGTATAAATACGGGCATATTTTTGACTCGTGCTTATATTAGCGCCTATCGATGCAAAGGGCTCCCGATTATCTGCTATGAGTTTTGATAACTGTCTGGGAGACACACCCAAATACTTGGATGCTTCTTTTAACGGTATATGATTAGGGTACTTTTCCCTTAGCATATCAGCCGTTTTTGCGTTCACTAACATTTTCTCCTTTCTCCATGCGCCACTTTTCAAATGCAAGTTGATTATTATTGTCTTTATAAAAATATGTAATTGCATTTAAAAAATCGGCACACAGCAATTTCTTTTCCGTTAACGGAATTTTTTTCGGAACGATCCGAACCGTATCAGTTGTTTTTATCACCTCCAAATATTTTTTTTCGTAACTTTCTGTGATCGTTTAAAATTCTGTGATTGATTGTATTATATCAGTTTGCGTTCCAAAAATCAAGTATTTAGAGATTTTTCTCCGTTTTGCAATATGGTTCTTGATTTTGTTGACTTGATATGCTATAATGTGCTTAAAGAAGTCAAAAATGAGGTTGCTATTTGTGGATGAAAATAAGAAAGTAATACCTGAAGACCTACCGCCGATAGAAGTACACTATGCCACATTCGGCGAAAGAATACGCGAAATCAGAAGAGAGCGCGGATTGACGCAAAGCGAATTTGCAAGAATTTTAGGAACTTCAAAGCAAATTCTCAGCCGATACGAGCTTGAACAGTGTTCGCCGAAAATCGAACAGGTCACAAAGTATGCAAAAAAATTAAGGGTATCCGTTGATTATCTTTTGGGTGATACTGAGAGCGAAGCTGCATACAATGCGTTTGTCTCGGAAAATTCGGAAAAACCCTTTTACAGAATTTTTATTGATGTAACAATGGAAATGGGTCTTGATATTCCCGGCATTGTCCGAATCACAGGTTTAA
>ERZ857745.5333-NODE-5333-length-10464-cov-3.625516_pt1 | contig 10464 bp, 8 predicted proteins | sample MGYA00519699_ERZ857745 | MGnify/ENA primary metagenome ERZ857745 (study PRJEB31778, sample SAMEA3449357) | human gut metagenome | biome: human gut; feature: human-associated habitat; material: faeces | place: United Kingdom | collected 2010/2012 ...
ACTGATCGTCGACTTGGTGAGCCGTTACCTCACCAACTATCTAATCAGACGCGAGGCCATCTCTGAGCGAAATACTTTGATAGCAAAATCATGCGGTTTCGCTATGTTATGCGGTATTACCATCCGTTTCCAGAAGCTATCCCACTCTCAAAGGCAGGTTCCTCACGTGTTACTCACCCGTCCGCCACTAAGAAAACAACCGAAATCATTTTCTCCGTTCGACTTGCATGTGTTAGGCGTGCCGCCAGCGTTCGTCCTGAGCCAGGATCAAACTCTTTAGTAAAGTTGTATATACACAGATAAATCTGTTTATATCGATCCTGTCAGTTACTCACTGACTTGTTTTGTGTTTTTTATCGTCTTCTCTGACGCTCTCTTGAATTTCAAGGGTCTTTTGTACTTGTAGTGCATTGTTCAATTTTCAAGATACCGTACTTGATATAACTTTTTGTTGACCGCACTTTCGTGCTGCAACTTTTATATTATATCATACTTTCGAACTTTTGTCAAGTGAACTTTTTGTGAATGTTTTTAACATTTCATGAAGTTCTGCCAGACTCTGTTCTTTTCGTTTCAGTTTCGAAATTCTCATTTCTCCGCTGCAACTTCTTTATTATATCACATCTCTTCGATTTTGTCAAGTAAATAAATTGTGAATTGAAATCTCTTTCTGTTCTTTTCAATCTATTCTCTTTCCTCAACATCTCAACGAAATGTATACAATCTTTTGCTCCCTCACGTCTAAGCTTCCGTTAAGTTTTCTTCCCCTTCCACTTCGCTGCACCCTGCTCCCTGCATCGGTGTTCCTCAGCTCTCCGCTTCCGGTTTACCTACACTTTCGTGTTCCTTAACGCCGCCTTTCCTCGTGCGACAGCTTTATTATTATATCATACCTTTTTCAGTTTGTCAATGCTACTTGATGCAGAAGATTCTCTTCTATTTTTGTCGATGATTTGTGAAAAATCCATAAAAAGAGCGTTTCCCCTCCCCAAAGAGAAACGCTCCGCTCCTTTTTTGACCGAAAAACAACCCTTTATTCGACGATTTTCACATCATACGCTTGCAACCACGCATTCATCTGCACGAAATAAGCAATTGTCTGCGGATATGCCATCAGCTGCCCATACCACTGCACACCGCTTGGCTGTAATAATAATTGTTCAATTGCTTCTCGTTTCACCAACTGGAACAGCGGTGCTTTTGGATCTTGCAAAATCGCCGCAAGCATTGCTCGTACTGCCTGCAAATAATTCGGATTGTGGGTCTTTGGATACGGACTTTTTTTCCGCCAGAGCACTTTCTCCGGCAAATAGTCCTGCATTGCTGCTCGCAGCAGCCCTTTTTCATAGCCTTTGTACTCTTTCATCTCCCACGGCACATTATAAAGATACTCTGCAATCCGATAATCGCAGAACGGCACTCGCACTTCCAAAGCGTTCGCCATACTCATCCGATCTTTCCGGTCTAACAATGTTTGCATAAACCAGTCCAAGTTCAGCAGCATCATTTGCCGCATACGGCGTTCCAACGGAGAATCTTCCGGCAACGTATCTGCCTGCTGAATCGTTTCTTGATACGCCTGTGATACAAATGCTGCCCCGTCAATCTGCTCTGCAAACTCTTCTCGCAGGAACTGCATCCGATAATCGGTACTCTGTGCCCATGGGAATCCATCTCGCTCCCGAATATTTGGATCTCGATACCAAGGGTATCCGCCAAATAGTTCATCGGCACACTCGCCGGAAAGGGCAACGGTTACCTGCTCCTTAATTGCTCCGCAGAATAAATAGAGGGAACTGTCTACATCTACCATGCCCGGCAAATCTCTTGCCTGCATTGCCGGAATCAAAGCAGCTGCCAGCTGTGGCGTATCCAGAACCGTCCAATGATGCTGACATTGCAGATAGTCCATCATCGCACGGATATAATCCGGGTCACTGTTCGGCTGGAAGTGGCTCTTCTGAAAATAGCGGTCATTGTCTTTATAGTCTACAGAAAATGTATGCAGTACTTCTCCCCGTTTCTTCAATACTTGATTGGCAAGCGAGGAAAGCAAGCTGGAATCCAAACCACCGGACAAAAATGTTCCAATGGGAACATCGGAAACCATCTGACGGGTTGCAGCATCTTTCACCAACTCCCGCACCTGTTCAATCGTCTGTTCCATGTTATCCGTGTGCGGTTTTGCCTGTAATTTCCAGTAAGGTGCAAGAAAAATTCCAGTTTCTGTTGCATAGCCGCAATGTGCCCGTTTCACTTCTTTGATCGTCTGAAAAACACCGCAGCCGGCAGACCGTCCAGGGCCTAGCAGGAGAATCTGTGCAATCCCATGTTTGTCTATGGTATGTGGCACTGCTGGATGCTGCAATAGTGCTTTAATTTCGGATGCAAAAACCAATCCGCCGGGAATCTCCGCATAAAACAATGGTTTCACACCGATTCGGTCACGGGCAAGAAATAGCCGCTGTGCCTGCTGCTCCCAGACTGCAAACGCAAAAATTCCGTTGAACCGCTCTGTACAAGCTGCTCCCCAGTGTAAGTATGCCTGTAAAACCACTTCTGTATCACAGTGCGTGGTAAAAACTGCTCCTTCTTTCCGCAATTCTTCCCGCAGTTCCGGTGTATTATAAAGTTCTCCATTATAAACCAGCGTATAGGTTTCGGTTGCAGTCTGCCGTATCATTGGCTGTTTTCCACGTTCCACGTCAATGACTGCCAGCCGAGTGTGTGCCATTGCACAGTGGGTATCTTGATAAATCCCTTGCTGGTCAGGGCCTCGATTGCTTAGGACTGCCTGCATTCGTTTTAAATCGGCTTGATATCGGGCAACATCTTCCTGCCAAGTGACCATTCCAGTGATTCCACACATATCAGCGTCCTCCTTTTATCAGCGGATTGAAAAACCGCCTGCTTCTGTATGATATGCAGAAACAGGCGGAAATGTGCGGAGATTTTTCTGTCAAAAAAGATTGCATTTCTTGACTTTTTTCTATCATTCTGCTATACTACAAATAGATAGAATGGATTTCAGATTGCTTTTTATATAAGGAGGAATCTCTATGAGTACAAAAGAACAATTGATGCAAGAATTAGATACATTGACAGAAACACAGCTGAAAGCACTGCTGCTCTTCATTCATAGCTTTCAAACAGAATCTTCTATTCCGAACGAAGAAACAGCAGCAGCTTTAAAAGAAGTTTCCGAAATGAAGCAACATCCTGAGCGATACCCGGGATATACAGATGTTGATACTATGATGAAGGACTTGCTGCAATGAAATACACCTTAAAACCAACCACACAATTTAAACGAGATTTAAAAAAGGCACAAAAGCAAAACAAAAATTTAGACTTGCTGAATAAAGTCTTGCAGCAACTGGCAGACGGCATTCCACTTCCAGAAAAAAACCGTGACCATGCTTTAACAGGAAATTACGCTGGATGTCGGGAATGCCACATTCAACCCGATTGGCTTCTCATTTATGAAATTGCAGAAGATACACTCTTTCTGTATCTCACCCGAACCGGCAGCCATAATGAATTATTTGAACGATAAACAAACACGCACACCGCCAGAATCTTTCATTCTGATAATGTGCGTTTTTCTATCTCATTTTCATCTTCACAAATTTTATTTAATACGAAAATCTTCCCTCTTCCAAGTGAATCTTATCCCAGAAATACCGCAGCATCCAACCATCAAAGTCGGTGATCTGCATAGAAGAACCTGCCATCATCAGCGAAGAGCCGCCCGGGAATCCTCCCGGTGGGAATCCATCCAATTCCCCTTCTCCGCCATAGAAGTCCGTCATGCCAAATCCATGACCCAATTCATGTTCCAACACATGCAGACCCGTTCCATCCAGCATATTCAAATAGGCATCATCTGACAGCCGCTGTCCCCAGTCGCCGCCGCAGCCGCCAATGGATGGGAAGCCCTGCGTTGCCCAGAGATACATATCAAATCGTTCGCCCGGATAAACATAATTGGTATCCATAAAGTGCTCCATGCGAGAAAGGTCTGTTGGTGCACTCGGCAGCTTATTCGGAATGGTTTCATAACCGTTGGATGTGTCACCGCTGCTGTCGTAATCGCTAATCAAAGAATCATAGACCACTTCATCCGGTTGCAAATCCAACAGACAATTCCGGTCTAAAACTGCCCAGCCGACAATTTTCACGGTAATATGGTCATATGGCCAATCTTCATAATCTTTCAGCCAGTCTGTCCAAGCGTTGATGCTATCTTCCACCAATTTTTCAAACTGTTTCCGCTGTTCCAGCGATACGGTTTTATAGGATTGCCAGCGAACAACATAATGCAGTTCGCCTTTTCCGGCAACAATCTGGTCAAACAAGGTATTCCGGCGAACGGTAGACTGTTCCCGTTCTACTCGATTTATCCAAATCCAATCCGCAGCAGACTGATAGCTTGCCGGCATATCTGCAATCGTCAAGGTCTGTTTGGAATCGGTTGTGGTTGTCGTTGCCGTTGTCGTAGTGGTTTCTTCTGGTGCTGTGGTTGTAATTCTTGTTGTGGTCGTTGTCTGTTCCGGTTCAACCACTGGAAAAATCGTATTTTCCGGCAGTGTTACGGTTTCTGCTGGAAATGCAGTCTGCCGCTGCATCAAAAAGCCCTGCAACGCTGCAAGGTCTGCTGCATCTAGTGTTCCATTCCCGTCCACATCTGCCAAGGCCGCTGCACAGAAATCCGAACTTTCACCCTGTAATATCAAGCGTTTTGCCAGTGCCAAATCCAACACGTTCACAACTCCATCTCGGTTGACATCGCCCGGCTTCAGCCAAGTGACCGGCTCTAATGTATAAGTTCCAAAATCTGTTTCATTTTGCTGCAAGTGAATGCGATTCATGCCCACTTCAGTACAAGTAAACTGCTGCTGCATACCATCTTGTTGCAATTGCAATTCCAACGTCTGGCGGTCAGAAGCTGTTGCATAAAATTCTCCCTCACTGAGCGAAGATTTCAAGGTATAAGTACCCGCTCCCGTTTCTGTAAAGTACCAGATATTATACGCTGCAACACCATTCGCTGCATATGAAAGAATCCGGCTACCTGTTTCCGCTGCTCCGTTAGCAACCGTCAAATACTGTCCGGCATCGTCCCGCAGCTGATACCCAATCCACGTATTTACTGCCGCTGCTGCTTCCGATGGGGCATCTGCTGCAAGTACTGTATGTGGCATAGATACCACGCCCATAACTGCCACCAGCAATGCCACTTGTAATGCATTTCGTTTCATCATCCTGACTCCTTTTCCCTCAGAAATTTTTCCAATGGTTTCATTATAGCAAAGCATATAAAATTTTTCAACTATTTTTGGATATTTTTTCTGATATTTCCATCCTGATTCGGTAATTTTTCGCAGTCCTGTTCTCCTGTTTTCCATATTTCTTCTGTTTCCGGCTGCTTTTTCGTGAAAAGGCTGCAAGTCCGGCAGAAACCACCAGAAAAACAGAGAAAACCTTGACAAAGTTTCAGCCGTGTGCTATACTACTTTTATATTGTCCTATTCCAAAAAAGTTGTTTGGATGGGAAAAAATACACACAGAATCGAAGGATTCGTGTAAACGGAGGAACGAGAAACCATGATTAAATGGAAAAAACTTGCAGCTACAGTTGTAGCTGCTGCGGCTGCTGTTTCCTGTGCTGGGTGCGGCAATCAGGCACTTGCTTACCCGCTGACAATTGACGGCGTAAAAATCAAAGCTGGTATTTACATCTACTATTCTTATCAGGCTTATACCGAAGCAACCAGCACCATTCAAAAACAGAATTCTGACTTGGACACCACTGATGAAGAAGTGGTAAAGGCACAGACGATTGACGGCAAAGATGCAGAAACTTGGATCAAAGACCGCACCATGGAATATTGCAAGGAATTCGTTGCGATTCAGAAAGACTTTGATGCAAAGGGTCTGGAACTGAGCACCAAACAGACCAATCAGGTGAAGAACTACATCAGCTCTGCTTGGGACAGCAGCGGCAAAACCTTTGAAAAGAACGGAATTGCAGAATCCTCCGTTCAGGACATCTTCCTCTCTACTTATAAAGAACAGGAATTGTTCCAGCATTATTATGGTGTAGATGGCGAAAAGGGCGTTACGGAAGACGAACTGAAAGAATACTACGAAGACAATGATGCTCGTGTTCGTTACATCACCTTCAACCTGAAAGACGGCAACGGCGATTTGCTGAAGGATGATGGCAAAAAAGAAATGAAGAGCATGGTAGAAGATTACCTGAGTGTTCTGAAAACGCTGAAGGATGAAGACGCCATCAACGACAAAATGGATACCATTCAGGAAGAATACAACGCTTATGTGACTTCTATTTCCGAAGAAGCTGCTGCTGCAACCGCAACTTCTGCAACAGATGAAAACGGAAATGAAATTCCAGCAACCACCACTGCAACGACTGCAACAACCACTTCCGCAGAAACAACTACTGTTACAACTGTTGCAGCAGATGCAGAATCGGATTCCGAAGCAGAAACCACTGCAGACACCGAAGAAACCGTAACACGTGCAGCAGCAGATGCAGACAGTTCCGATGAAACAACAACCACAACCGTTTCCGGTGCAACAGAGGAAGAAAGTTCTGATACCACAGAAACCACCACGACTACTGCACCGTATGCAAACGAAAGCATTATCACAAAGGTTTCCACAACGGATGAAAAGGACAAGGACAACGAAGATTCCATCAACTATACACCGTCTAAGAAAGCCTATGAAGCGATTTTCAACGATGCAAAGACGAATGTTCCGTTTATCGTAGAAGATGACGAAGCTTATTATTTGATTGTTCGGTTCGACATCACCAAGCGAATGACAGACGATGACCTCTGGACAGAAGACCAGATGAAAGCGGTTGCCTCCAGAAAGTATTGGGATAATTTCACCGATGACAAGAAGGAAATGGCAAACGCTTTGAACATCGACCAGCAGAGTGACCGGGCACTCAAAAAGTATGACCCGTTCAAGTTGGACTTCTCCACAAGCTTCAGTTTTAGCAATGAAACAGAGTCAATCTGATTGTTAATCAAAAAGCGTATCCGCTGAACATTCCATTTGCGGATACGCTTTTTCTTTTTCATATTCCAATTTCACATGGACAAGAATCAACATCCCAGTACGATACTTGAAAAACAAAAAACCAGATGCATTGCATCTGGTTTTCATTTGGTTGGGGTGGAAGGATTTGAACCCTCGGAATAACGGAGTCAGAGTCCGCTGCCTTACCACTTGGCGACACCCCAATATTTGATTTTGTCCTCTGTCGTTCAGCGACTTATTTATTATATCACACTTTTTTGTGTTTGTCAAGTCTTTTTTTCAAAATTCTCAAAAAAATTTTTCTGAACTTCTTTCAGACTGTTTTGCGTCTTACTCATGACGACTTATATAGTATATCACATTCCGCTGTATTTGTCAAGCGTTTTTTCAAAAAAATCCTCGAATTTTGTTTTTTTCTGTATCGTCGCATTGCTACAGTAAAATTAAAACAACAAGCAGGCGAATTTCATGATTTTGCCTGCTTGTTACTTAAAAAATTAAATCACCGTTTATTCGTCCAGTGCTGTCCGCAGGGATTTTACAAATTCATACACCTTTTCTGGTGCTTGTTCCTGATACTGTTCAACCATGTTGACAATGGCACTGCCCACAATGACCCCATCACAATACTGGCTCATCTGCTTTGCAGCTTCTGGGCTGGAGATTCCAAACCCAACCATGCACGGAATCTTTGCATACTTATGAATCGGCGTAAAGAATGCAGAGAAATCTGTCTGGAACTTTGCACGCATACCTGTTACACCATTCGAGGAAACACAATACAGGAATCCGGTTGCATCCTCTGCAATCATCTGAATTCTACCTTCACTTGCCGGTGTTACCAAGCTGATGTTGTGAATGTGATACTTGTCAGCACTGCCCTGAATCTCGTCCTTTTCTTCAAACGGCATATCCGGCACAATGACCCCATCAATGCCAATTTCCTGACAGGTGCGGAAAAATTCCTCTGTTCCATGAGAGAAAATCGTGTTCAGATACATCATCAGCAGCAACGGCATATCGGTTTTTTTCCGCAGCCGCTTAACCAGCTCAAAAATACCTGCCAAGGTTGTTCCCTGCTTCAAAGCCTGTTCGCTGGCGTGCTGAATGACAGGGCCTTCTGCAATCGGGTCAGAAAATGGAACGCCCAGTTCAATAATATCTGCACCGGCTTTTTCCATCTGCAATACCAGCTGTTCCGTACGGTCATATCCGCCGTGTCCAGCTGTTACAAATGGAATCAGTGCCTTTTTTCCCTGTTGTTTTAATGCCTGCAAAGTGCGGTCAATTCGATTCTCAGTCATCAATCTTCACTCCTCTGTATTGTGCGATTTGCTGCATATCCTTGTCCCCACGACCGGACAGGCAGATAATCATAATTTGGTCTTTTCTCATAGTCGGTGCAATCTTCATTGCAGCTGCAACAGCGTGTGCCGATTCAATTGCCGGAATGACACCCTCTTTTTTCGACAGGTATTCCAACGCCTGAACAGCTTCTTCGTCTGTAATGGCAACATAGTCTGCCCGTCCGGTTTTATAAAGATTTGCGTGCTCTGGTCCAATGCCCGGATAATCCAGTCCGGCAGAAATCGAAAATACCGGTGCAATCTGTCCTTCATCATTTTGCAGGAAGTAGGACTTCATACCGTGGAAGATTCCCAGCTTGCCCTTTGCAATCGTTGCAGCGTGCAGAGCAGTATCCACACCTTTTCCGGCAGCTTCTGCACCAACCAGCCGAACGCTTTCATTCGGGATGAAATCATAGAACATACCCATTGCATTCGAGCCGCCGCCAACGCAGGCAACCACACAATCCGGCAGCACGCCTTCTTTTTCCTGCAACTGCTGCTTTGCTTCTTCGCCAATAATCTTCTGGAAATCCCGAACCATCATCGGATACGGATGCGGCCCCATTACCGAGCCAATCAAATAATAAGTGGTGTCAATGTTGGTGACCCAATCCCGCATTGCTTCGTTGATGGCATCTTTCAGCGTACCTGTTCCGTTGTCAACGCTGCGAACCTTTGCTCCCAGCAGTTCCATCCGGTAAGCATTCAGCTTCTGCCGTTCCACGTCTTCTTTCCCCATAAAGACTTCGCATTCCAAATCAAACAGGGCACAAGCGGTTGCTGTTGCAACGCCGTGCTGACCAGCACCCGTTTCCGCAATAATCCGCTTTTTGCCCATCCGCTTTGCCAGCAGAATTTGACCCAATACGTTATTGATTTTGTGTGCACCCGTGTGGTTCAAATCTTCTCGCTTCAGGTAGATTTTGCAGCCGCCCAAGTCCTTTGTCATCCGTTCTGCATAATACAACAGGGATGGACGGTTTGCATAATCCCGACAGAGTGTGCGGTATTCTTCCCAGAAAGTCGGGTCTGCCTTTGCTTCTTCATAGGCGGTTTCCAATTCGTGTACCGCATTCATGACCGTTTCGGGAACATACTGTCCGCCGAACATTCCATATCTTCCTACTTTACCCATAATTCTACGCTCCTCGTATCAATGTCATCAATTGTTTCATTCTTCTCAGTGATTTTACGCCATCCTCTTCAATGCCGCTGGAAAAATCCACGCCCGTGGGAGAAACCGTTGCAATTGCTTCCAAAACATTTTCCGGCTGCAAACCGCCTGCCAGAAAAAACGGACGATTCCAGCTGTGGCGGGCGAGCAGCTCCCAGTCTGCACAAACACCTGTTCCGCCAATGCCTGCACCTGTCTTTCCCTCTAGAATCAGGCAGTCTGCCGGATTTGTTCCGGCGACTTCGAGCTCCTCTAGCGTGCCAATGCGGAGAGCTTTCCAAACTGGCAAGCCGATTTTCTGCTGCAAGGTTTGAATCTGCTCTGCCGATTCATTGCCATGCAATTGAATCACTTGCAAGTGCAGCTGCTCCGCCATACGGCAAATGATTTCTGATGATTCATTTACGAACACCCCAACCGCTGCAATTGCATCCGATTTTTCCTGTACCAAGCGTTGTGCCTGCTCCTGAGAAATGCTCCGGCGAAAACCACCGCTTAAAATCATACCCATATAATCCGGCTGACAGAAATTCACGGCTGCAACATCCTCCAGCCGCCGGATTCCACAAAACTTAATCTTCATAAGTTCTCCCGCAGCTGTTGCATGGCAACGGCAACATCTCCGCTCCGCATTAAAGTTTCTCCAATCAATACCGCATCTGCTCCATATTTGCGGACAGCTGCCAAATCTTCATGCGTTTGCATGCCGCTTTCCGAAACCAAAATGCAATCTTTCGGAACCATTGCTGCCAGTCGTTCTGTGGTCTTTAAATCAACCACAAAATTTTTCAAGTTGCGGTTATTGATGCCGCAGATTTTTGCACCACAAGCAAGCACCTGCTCCATTTCCGCATCCGTTACGTT
>ERZ857745.5335-NODE-5335-length-10460-cov-3.116675_pt1 | contig 10460 bp, 7 predicted proteins | sample MGYA00519699_ERZ857745 | MGnify/ENA primary metagenome ERZ857745 (study PRJEB31778, sample SAMEA3449357) | human gut metagenome | biome: human gut; feature: human-associated habitat; material: faeces | place: United Kingdom | collected 2010/2012 ...
CTTCTGACCGGAATTTCCTGTGATGAACAGGCGGCTGTTTTTTACCGCAGTATTGTGATGGTTATGCAGAATATGGGATATATGATCGTTGCAGAAGGCGCTGAGACAGAGGAAGAAGTAAAAATGCTCCGGGAGTGGGGCGTGGATATGGTACAGGGATATTACTTCTCCAGACCGCTGCCGGGGGATGAACTGTTAAAACTGTTCTGAGCAGATAGAATTGTAAAAATGACAGAAGCAGAGCAGAGATAGAAATAACAAAAACAAAATTCGCAGAAACAAAATTCACAGAAATAAATTTACAGAAGTAAAATAATAACAGGTGCTGTCAGAGTCTCAATGAAGAGACTGGCAGCCCCTGTTTGTGTCAGGATACCCAGCCGGTAGTCCTGATGATGTAATCGTAAATTTTGCGATAGGTAGTAACGTCATAATGCTGGCCATCAGCAGCATAGTAGCCTGTTTTTTCCAGATAACTGTAGCAGTCCATATAGTTCTTGGGAAAATTACTTCTTAATGCATCATTGAATATCTTGATGTTATCATTGCATACATTATAAGCACCTACTCCGATTACAGGGTTAAGGGACATAAGATAGATGTTGGCATCCGGATAGCTTGCAATAAAGGAACGATAGTAATCAATATATCTTGCCTGCTGATACAGATAATCATTCAGTCCGAAGCAGAAGATCACTGTGGATTCCGGATAAGTGGCAAGATAAGACTGCAGCAGGGGACCTGCGGTGGATCTCAGCCAGTCATATCCCATGGATGATTTTGCAATATAAATGGCACTTCCGGTTCCGATGCCGTTTTCGACCATTGCCTCTGTACGGCAGTCGCCCAGGACGATCAGACGGGATTTGGAGGTTGCCCTTAATTTGGTGACGGAACCGTCAGAAGAGACATAACGGCCTCCGACCCATTCATTTTTGTGCATGGCACCGGTTTTCATACCGAAGTAATATTTTTTTCCTTTGAGGATCTGCCAGCCATGTGACAGTTCTCCTGTGCTTTTGGCAAAATAATAGGTTTTACCCTTGACTGTATGCATTCCGAGAAGAAGCTGTCCTTCTTTTCCACGGGTTTTGGAAAGATAATATTTCTTTCCATTATAGGTTTTCCATCCGGTTTCTACATATCCGTAGGTGTCAAAACTATAATATTTTCCCTTGATTTTCAGCCCAAAAGCGATGTTTTCCGCAATTGTCATATGCGTGAAAAGAGCATATTTCTGGAACACCGTATTTAACTGGCGTTTGTTCGGCGGAAGCTGGGTGATATCCTGTCCGTTAAATAAAACCTTTCCGGCATCCGGCGTCTCAAAACCGCCGAGAATACGTAAAGTCGTTGTTTTTCCGCAGCCGCTCGGGCCAAGGAGAGTAAGAAATTCGTTTTCACGGATATAAAGATTCAGATCATCCAGAATGGTAACTCCGTCGTACGATTTTGTGATGTTGACCAGATCAAGTAATTTGGTACTCATGTGTAAAATGCTCCTTTCGGGTCGTTTATTTTGGAGCACCGTTTTTCGTGAAAATCACGCGGTGCGGAAATCTAAAAATAAGGCGGTGAACTGATCCAGAGAATGACAGCGGGCGTTTTGCCCGGGTTTTCCAGATAGTGGTTACAGGAGGCGGGGTAGTAAAAGCTTTCGCCTTTTTTCGCCTTATGGCACTCGTCCCCGAGATGAATGAGGACACGGCCGGAAAGTACGTAGCCGAATTCCTCGCCTTCATGCGGCGAATCTACTTCGGTACAGGCGCCGCTCTGCAGTGTCAGCCGGATCGGTTCCATTCGGTTTTTCTGTGCGTTCGGAACGATCCATGCGATCTCGTTGCCCTGCGATTCGTCGGTCTTTACAAAGTAATCTTCCTCACAGAAGACGATCTGGTTATCCTGCTCTTCGCCGAAAAACGTTTTCAGATCCGTTCCAAGGCAGGTAAGAACATCCACCAGCGTGGCGATCGAGGGAGAAGTCACATCGTTTTCGAGCTGGGAGATAAATCCCTTTGACAGCTCGCTGCGATTCGCCAGTTCTTCCTGTGTCAGGCCCTTGCGCATGCGCAGTTCCCTGATTTTCTTTCCGATTTCCATAAAAAATCCTTTCTGTATCCAAAGTCTTACCGGGATCTCTTTTTGAAACAAGGATTCTCAGGAAATCTCAGTAAAAATAAACAAAAAGTTTAGTAATTCTATACAACCACGGGAAATTATACAGGATATGAACCGTGCTGTCAATAACTTTGTGAAATTTTACCATGATTTTACAGGGAACCTCATATAATGAAGAAGAAGCAGACAAAAACCGGCCCCAAAAGCGTGACCGGCTTTTCCATTTTAAAGATTTATCTGCAGGAAAAACAACAAAAGGAGGATTGGATTTTGAACAGAAAAAGAAGAAACAGGGCGGGATTTTTTCTGGGAATCCTGCTTCTGCTTTTTGGAAGTATGCCTGCAGCCGCCGCCAGGCAGGAGAGTGAGCCGAATCAGCTGTTTGCAACTGCGGCATGCCTGATGGATGGCGATACCGGCCGTGTGCTCTTTGGAAAACGCGAAACGGATCCGATGGCGATGGCGAGCACGACCAAAATTATGACGTGTATTCTGGCGCTGGAAAACGGCGGAGAGCAGGCAGTTGCGACAGCATCCGCCCAGGCGGCAGCGGCACCGAAAGTCCATCTCGGTGTGTACGAGGGCGAGCAGTTTCTGCTTGGCGATCTATTATATTCCCTGATGCTGGAATCACACAACGATGCGGCGGTGATGATCGCGGAGACCATCAGCGGAAGCATAGAGGGTTTTGCCGCGCTTATGAACGAAAAAGCCGCTGTAATCGGCTGTACGGATACACATTTTGTGACCCCAAACGGTCTTGATGCTTCCGATGCAGGCGGGGACCACCATACGACCGCGGCTGATCTGGCGCGGATCATGCGCTACTGTATTAAAACTTCACCGAAAGCCACCGAATTTCTTGCCGTGACGCAGACGAGATCCTATACGTTCTGGGATCTCGAAAAGAAAAATATGTTCAACTGCTGCAACCATAATGCCCTGCTGGACCAGATGGAGGGAGCAATTTCCGGAAAAACCGGCTTTACGGCAAAAGCGGGCTACTGCTATACCGGCGCGCTGGAACGGGATGGGAAGTGTCTGATTGTAACATTGCTTGCGTGTGGCTGGCCCAATCACAAAAATTATAAATGGACGGATGCAGCGAAACTTTTAAATTACGGACTGGAATCGTATACGTACCGGGATGTGCTGGACCACAGCTGGAAGCCGGGACGGATAGAAGTAACAGACGGTGTTTATGACGGCCTGCTGCAGACGAAGAGCAGCGCCAGTCTTGGCCTTGTAAGCCCGGCGCTTGACCCGGCGCGGTCGCTTCCTGTTCTCTTAAAAGAGACAGAAATACCGAAAAAAGACATTTTTTTACCGGAGCTCATCGAAGCCCCGGTAAAGAAAGGAGAAAAGGTCGGTTCGGTGACGTACTCGATTGACGGAATGCTTCTCGCGGAATATCCCGTCTACGCCGCCGAAACGATCGAAAAAATTGATTATGGATGGTGCATGGAACAGGTCGCGGAGCGCCTTTTCTGTCACGCCTCTGTGTGAGTCACCTTTGCGAGAGTTTCCTTCGAAAGAATTTTCCAGATATTGCAGAGAAACAGCGTAACGGCAGTGACAACGGAGCAGACATCTGCGATCGGTTCCGCATAGTAAACGCCCATAACGCCGAAGAAATGCGGCAGAATGAGTGCAAGCGGGATCAGAAGAATGACTTTCCGGAGCAGTGCGATAAAAAGAGAAATCTTCGCCTGGCCAAGACCGAGAAAGGAACTCTGTACGCCGCTCTGCAAGCCGAAAATTGCCATGCCGGCAATGTAGACCGGAAGCACTTTTACCACAATAGCAATCAGCTCCGGATCCGTGGTGAAAAGACCGGCGAAAAGAGCCGGGCGGAGCATTGCAAACACAACGTAGACGAAAGTGGCGGTAAACGTGATAGCGATCATGCGCCGGATCGTCTGGCGGACGCGGTCAAACTGACCGGCACCAAAATTGTAGCTGATGATCGGCTGCACACCGTTTGTGAAGCCGTTGACCGGCACAAAAATGAGCTGCAGCACCGACTGGAGAATGGTCATCGAGCCGACGTAGAGGTCGCTGCCGTACGTCTGCAGTCCGTGGTTCATGACGATGGTAATGGCGCTTTCTGTTGCCGACATAATAAACGGCGAGATGCCGAGCGCCATGACAGAGCCTAAAATAGCAAAATCCGGCTTCATCGTGCGCAGGGAAAGGCGGATGCCTGATTTTTTCGAGGTAAGGAACTGCAGAACCCATGCGGCACTCAATGCCTGGGAGAGAACGGTAGCGAGTGCGGCACCGGAAACACCCATGTGAAGAACGAAGATGAAAACCGGGTCAAGGCCGATGTTGACAACCGCGCCGATGAGGACAGAGCACATCGCTGTGCGGGCATGTCCCTGGCAGCTGATAAAGGTATTCAGTCCGACAGCCAGTTCAACAAATACCGTTCCGACAAGATAAATCGAAATATACGTGGAAGCATATCCAATCGTGTTGTCACTTGCGCCGAAGAGATACAGAAGCGGTGTCTGAAAGACAAAGAAAAATGCCATCAGAAGCACGGAAAAAAAGAGCAGCAGGGAAGTAGAACTTCCGAGGATCTTTTCTGCACGTTCCCGGTTTTTCTGTCCGAGTGCGATTGCAGCAAGGGGGGCACCGCCTCCGCTTGCAAATCCGGCGAATGCGGAGATGATGGTGATAATCGGAAATGTGACGCCGACACCGGTAAGCGCTAAAGAACCGACATCGGGAATCCGGCCGATATAGATGCGGTCTACAATGTTATAAAGTACATTTACAATCTGTGCGAGGACAGAGGGAAGGGCCAGCTCGAGCATCAGTTTCCCAATTTTTTCGGTGCCGAGACGGCCGTCTTGCTTGGTCTGCATGGAAAAGCCTCCTGTTTTTTTGATGATGAATCGCATATTTTTCTGCATCCTTTTCGTGGACATTGCTTCTATTATAACTTTTCAAGAGCAATCCTGCAAGAAAAAAACGGAAAACTTGAGGATCCATTGTGAAAGTCTACAGGCTTTTCCCGGAAACGGGAAACAGGGTGTACGAAAGGAAAAAAATATGGTACGCTATAGAGCGGCACGAAAGTGGTTTCGTGAAAAAAAATAGAAAACAGTGTAAATAGATGGAGGAAAATCATATGCGAAATCTGTTAGTAGCGCAGTCCGGCGGCCCGACCGCGGCAATCAATGCAACGGTGGCAGGAGTTGTCTCCTGCGCAGTGCTGTCTGGAAAAGTAGATCATATTTATGGTGCAGTAAATGGAATTGAAGGCGTGCTCGCAGAAAAATTTCTTGACCTTGGGAAAAAACTGGATTCAGCAGAAAAAATCTCACTTCTAATGCAGACACCGGCGGCAGCGCTTGGTTCCTGCCGTTACAAACTGGGGGACCCGAAAGAGAATACAGAGGATTTTGAAGAGATTCTCCGGATTTTTCGCAGACATGAAATCCGTTACTTTATCTATATCGGCGGAAATGATTCGATGGATACCGTAAACAAGCTGTCAAAATACTGCAAAGAGAACGGTGTGGAGGATGTGTTTGTTGTCGGCGCACCAAAGACGATCGACAACGACCTCGTCGGAACGGATCACTGCCCGGGCTTTGGCTCCGCGGCAAAATATCTGGCAGCAACCTTTGCCGAGCTGGAAAGAGACTGCCACGTCTATGAGAAAAAGGCAGTTACGATCGTGGAGGTTATGGGAAGAAATGCCGGATGGCTGACTGCAGCGTCTGCTCTGTCCCGCGTCAACGGCGGAGAGGGACCGAATTTGATTTATCTCTGCGAGCCGGCGTTTGACACCGAGCAGTTTTTAAAAGATGTGCAGGAAAAACTGGAACAGAAGGACAGCGTTCTGGTTGCAATCAGCGAGGGCATTCACGACAGCGAGGGCCGCTACGTGTCCGAGCAGGTGCAGAGTGATGCACAGGATCAGTTCGGCCACAGCTACATCGCAGGCTCCGCCAAGGTGCTCGAGGAGCTGGTGCGTGACCGCATCGGCTGTAAGGTAAGATCCATTGAGCTGAACCTGATGCAGCGGTGCGCGGCCCATCTTGCGAGTGCGACCGATCTTGAAGAGTCCCGTATGCTCGGCATGAAAGCCTGCCAGTGCGCACTCGAAAAGCAGGGAGGACAGATGGCATCGATCCGGAGAATTTCTGCCGATCCTTACCGCGTGGAGTACACATCCGTTCCGGTATCGGAAGTGGCAAACAAAGAAAAGAAAGTACCGCTTCCCTGGATTACAGAGGACGGCCACGATGTGACAGAAGAGATGATGGCGTATCTCCGCCCGCTGATCCTCGGCGAACCGGCCATGCAGTACGAGAATGGAATTCCGGTTCACATTGAACTGTATTAAGCAGAATAAAACCGTGTAAGAAAAGCTGCCGATAGGCGGCTTTTTTTATGCGGTGCGGAAAAAAACAGAATTTTTTGGAAAAGAACGGGTCGGGAAAAATTAAGTTTGACCTTCTATTTATAATAGGTAAAATCTGAAATTTTTCTGTCTATTTTCTGTCAAAAAGGTGAGAAAAAGTATTGAAAAAAAACGAAAAAACAGATATGATAGACTTGTATAAAATTTGTTTAAAATTTTATAATGAAAATAGAAAGATGGAGGTTTGAAGAATGAGTAACACAGCACAAAGTTTAGCGAGCACAAGAATCGCCTCTTTGCTGGATGAAAACAGCTTTGTGGAAATCGGCGGACAGGTTACTGCCAGAAGCACAGATTTCAACATGGCCGGCATGGAGACACCATCCGATGGTGTAATTACTGGTTACGGTGTGATCAACGGCAGCCTGGTATACGTATACAGCCAGGATGCGTCTGTGATGGGCGGTACCATCGGCGAAATGCATGCAAAAAAAATCGCGAGACTGTATGAGTTTGCACAGAAAACAGGTGCTCCGGTCATCGGACTGGTAGACTGTGCCGGTATGCGTCTGCAGGAGGCAACTGATGCTCTGAACGGTTTCGGCGAAATCTATATGGCGCAGGCAATGGCATCCGGCGTGATTCCACAGATCACAGCAGTATTTGGTACCTGCGGCGGCGGTATGGCACTCATCCCGGCTATGACAGACTTCACGTTCATGGAGTCTAAAAACGGAAAACTTTTCGTAAACTCCCCGAACGCACTGGACGGAAACCACGTATCCAAATGTGATACCGCATCCGCAGATTTCCAGGGCGAAGAAGCAGGTCTTGTTGACTTTGCTGGAACCGAGGAAGAAATCCTCGGACAGATCAGAAACCTGGTATCTATGCTTCCGGCAAACAACGAGGACGAAGCATACACCGAGTGCGAGGATGATCTGAACCGTGCATGTGCAGACCTTGCAAACTGCGCAGGCGATACCGGAATCCTTCTTTCCCAGCTCAGCGACAACGGCATCTATTTTGAGACCAAAGCCGCTTACGGAAAAGATGTTGTAACTGCATTTATCCAGTTAAACGGAGCAACCGTAGGAGCAGTTGCAAACCGCTCTGAAATCTACGGCGAGGACGGAACGGTAAAAGAGAAAATGGATGGAACCTTAAGCGCAAGAGGAGCCAAAAAAGCAGCAGATTTCGTAAACTTCTGCGATGCTTTCTGCATCCCGGTACTTACCATCACAAACGTAACCGGATTCAAGGCAACCAAATGCTCTGAGAGAACCATGGCTAAGAACGCAGCAGCCCTGACCGCAGCTTTCGCAAACGCAACCGTTCCGAAAGTAAACGTTGTTGTCGGCAAAGCATACGGAAGCGCATACGTTGTCATGAACAGCAAATCCATCGGAGCAGACATGGTATTTGCATGGCCGAACGCAGAAATCGGAATGATGGATGCAAAATCTGCAGCAAAGATCATGTACGAAGGATCTGACGCTGCTACCATCAACGAGAAAGCAGCTGAATATGCAACCCTTCAGAACAATGTAACTTCCGCAGCCAGAAGAGGCTATGTGGACACCATCATCGAGCCGGAAGACACCAGAAAATATGTTATCGGCGCATTCGAGATGCTGTATACCAAGAGAGAAGACAGACCGGACAGAAAACACGGAACAGTCTAAGGAAGGTGGCATACGATGAGAAAGAACTGGAAAAAATTAGTAAGTCTCGTCCTTACCGCAGCCTGCACCATGGTTGTGACCGTAGCTCCTGTTTTTGCGGATGCGGCATCTACACCGGCTTATTCACCGGTTGAGGCATCTACGGTAGATTCTCTGCTCTCCTCCAGTGTTCAGTGGGTAGGACAGAGCCTGATGACCTACAGCGATGACGATCTTGCCAATATGGAAGCTTCCGACCAGCAGTTCTATGCAAGAGCAGCTGAGGCATGGGAAGAGGCAAAGGCTGACCTCGGAGAGGTAAAAAGCCTGGAAGACGGTACTCTCGAAGTAGACGGAGATTTTGTAACCTGCACAATTCCGGGTGAATTTGAAAAAAATCCTGGTATTGTCCGCGTATTCTGGAACATCAGCACCGGAACACCAGTTCCGACCGACCTCACCATCACCGTTGAGGAGTCAAAGGGCGTTCTGATCGGCCAGGCCGGCATGAACACCATCATCGGAATCGGTACCGTATTTGTTATGCTGATTTTCCTGATTTTCGTTATTTCTTCGTTTGATTACATTTTGGGAGACAAGAAGAAGAAAAAAGCACCGGCAGCACCTGTACAGGAAGCACCGAAGGCTGTCGCAGCACCGGTTGTTGAAGAGACAGCACCGGAAGCAGACGATATGGAGCTGCAGGCTGTTATTACAGCTGCAATCGCCATGTATGAAGAAGATATGGCTTCTGCATCCGGAGATGCTTATGTTGCACGTCCGATCCGCAGAAAAGGCAAAAGAGCTTAAGGAGGAAATTTTCAATGAAAAACTACACCATTACCGTAAACGGAAATGTATATAACGTAACTGTAGAAGAAGGAACCACAGCAGGCGCAGCTCCAACAGTCAGCGCAGCAAAAGCAGCTCCGGCACCAAAAGCAGCACCGGCAGCACTGAAAGCAGCAGCTCCGGCAGGCGCAGCAGGCAGCGTAGAGGTTACTGCTTCTGTACCTGGTAAAATCTGCAAAATCGAAGCAGCAGCAGGCACCGCTGTAAAAGCAGGAGATGCTGTTCTTGTACTGGAAGCCATGAAGATGGAAATCCCGGTTGTAGCACCGCAGGATGGCACAGTAGCAACCATCAATGTAGCAGTAGGCGATGCAGTAGAATCCGGTGATGTTCTTGCAACCATGAACTAATGCCCGTTGTAAGAAAAAACCGGAGGTGAAAAAATGATTACTGAAACTTTAAACAACCTGCTTCACCAGACGGCGTTTTTTAATCTGGACTGGGGCAATTACGTTATGATCGCAGTGGCTTGCTTCTTCTTGTATCTTGCGATTAAGCATGAATTTGAGCCGTTGCTTCTTGTACCGATCGCATTCGGTATGCTGCTTGTAAACATTTACCCGGACATCATGGCTGAGCCTTATACCGACGTACAGGGTCTTGAGCATGCGGGCGGTCTGTTCTACTATTTCTTTACTCTGGACGAGTGGAGTATCCTCCCATCCCTGATCTTCATGGGCGTAGGTGCGATGACAGACTTCGGTCCGCTGATTGCAAACCCGATCAGCTTTATCATGGGTGCAGCAGCACAGCTTGGTATCTATCTGGCATACTTCTTCGCTATTTTCATGGGATTCAACGGAAGAGAGGCAGCAGCTATTTCCATCATCGGCGGTGCCGACGGCCCGACTTCTATCTTCCTTCTGAATAAGCTCGGACAGCAGCACCTGATGGGACCGATTGCCGTAGCAGCATATTCCTATATGTCACTGGTGCCGATCATCCAGCCGCCGGTCATGAAGCTTCTGACTACAGAGAAAGAGCGTAAAATCAAAATGGAGCAGCTTCGTTCCGTATCCAAACTCGAGAAGATCCTGTTCCCGATTGTTATCACCATCGTTGTCTGCATGATCCTTCCATCTACCGCTCCGCTGGTAGGTATGCTGATGCTTGGTAACCTGTTCCGTGAGTGCGGCGTTGTAAAACAGCTCCAGGAGACAGCTTCCAATGCCATGATGTACATCGTAGTTATCCTTCTTGGTACTTCCGTTGGTGCATCCACAAGTGCTGAGGCATTCTTAAATGTCAGCACCTTAAAGATCGTTGCCCTGGGTCTGATCGCATTCGTATTCGGTACCGCAGGCGGTGTCCTGTTAGGAAAGGTACTGTGCAAGGCAACCCACGGAAGAATCAACCCGCTGATCGGTTCTGCAGGTGTATCTGCCGTACCTATGGCAGCCCGTGTATCCCAGAAAGTCGGTGCGGAGGCAGATCCGACGAACTTC
>ERZ857745.5341-NODE-5341-length-10450-cov-6.279461_pt1 | contig 10450 bp, 9 predicted proteins | sample MGYA00519699_ERZ857745 | MGnify/ENA primary metagenome ERZ857745 (study PRJEB31778, sample SAMEA3449357) | human gut metagenome | biome: human gut; feature: human-associated habitat; material: faeces | place: United Kingdom | collected 2010/2012 ...
CCGGCCCCATGCACATGGGCAACGCCCGCGGCGGCGCACTGGGCGACGGCCTGGCCGCCTGCCTGGACTGGGCCGGCTACGACGTGACCCGCGAGTTCTACATCAACGATGCGGGCAACCAGATCGAGAAGTTCGGCAAGAGCCTGGCCATCCGTTATCTGCAGCTGTACAAGGGCGAGGACGCCTGCCCGCTGCCCGAGGAATGCTACCAGGGCGCGGACATCATCGCCCGCGCCAAGGAGTTTGCCGAGGTCCACGGCGACGCTTACGTCACCAAGGACTTTGACGAGCTGAAAAAGGCCATCGTTGCCGACGCCCTGCCCAAGAACATTGCCGGTTTGCAGCGCGATCTCGGCAAGTATCGCATCCAGTACGACGTCTGGTTCCACGAGAGCGACCTGCACAGCTCCGGCGCGGTCAAGGCCGTGGTGGACAAGCTGCTGGAGACCGGCGCGTGCTACAAGGCCGAGGACGGCGCGATCATGTACCGCAGCGCCCAGTACGCCGCCAAGTACGGCGTCGTCAACAAGCGCAAGACCGACGACGGCAGCGAGGAGGAGGCCAAGGACGAGGTGCTCGTCCGCGCCAACGGCATCCCGACCTATTTTGCCGCCGACATTGCCTACCACTACAACAAGCTGGCCGTGCGCGGCTTTGACAAGGCCATCGACGTCTGGGGCGCCGACCACCACGGCCACGTCGCCCGCATGAAGGGCGCAATGGACGCTATCGGGCTGGACGGCAGCCGTCTGGACATCGTGCTGATGCAGATGGTCAACCTGATGCGCGACGGCAAGCCCGTGCGCATGAGCAAGCGTACCGGCAAGGCCATCACCCTGACCGACCTGCTGGACGAGGTGCCCATTGATTCCGCGCGGTTCTTCTTCAACCAGCGCGAGAGCTCCTCCACGCTGGACTTTGACCTTGATCTGGCCGTGCGCAACGACAGCGAGAACCCGGTCTACTATGTGCAGTACGCCCACGCGCGCATCTGCTCGGTGCTGAAAAAGCTCGAGAGCGAGGGCGTGAAGTTTGAGGGCGCGGACGCCGTGGACGCCAGCGTGCTGGCAGACCCCGCCGAGCAGGCGCTGATCCGCCTGCTGGCCGCCTTCCCCGCCGAGATCGCCGCCGCCGCCGAGAAGTACGACCCGGCGCGCATCACCCGCTACTGCATCGACGTGGCGTCTGCGTATCACCGCTTCTACAACGCCTGCCGCATCCTGGATGCCGAGGGTGCCGTTCAGCAGGGCCGCATCGCGCTCTGCCTGGCCGTGCGCGGGGTCATCCACAACATTCTGACGATGTTCAAGGTGAATGCACCGGAGACGATGTAAAAGTAAATCTTAAGCCTTCCCCCTTGGGGGAAGGTGGCCCCGCAGGGCCGGATGAGGGGCGAGTTTACCTCAGCAACCCGTTCATGGGCAATTACAGCAAGTTTGCCCCTCATCAGTCGGCGGGCGGGGCCGCCGACAGCTTCCCCCTCGGGGGAAGCCAATATAGCGAAAAACCGCTGCTTCTTTTTTCCAAGAAGCAGCGGTTTTATGTTGGCGTACACGCGCCCAACATATCTATTATACCACTTTTGCTATGTGTTATTCAATCCTGATTATGCACAAATATTGCATATAAAGGTTGTGCGGTCTGCGAATAGACGAAACCTTAGGGCTGTGGTATAGTATAGTCACAGAAAGAAAACAGCCGGAGATAAGGAGATAAGAACTCCAAGCGAAGCCACTTTCCAAAAGGCTCTTCAGCAAAGTCCCATCGTGAACAGATCGACATCCTGAAGAAGATTTTCCGCAAGCTGCCCAAAGTCGGGGAGTGAAAAAGGAAGCACTTCAGGGACTCCGATCCAGCAGCACGAGGGCAAAGGAAGAGACCGGAAAGAAATTGTAAAGGCCGCCGGCAGTATTTCGTAAGGAAGGAGGCTCAAGTCCAATGGCAAACTTCAAAGATCCCATTCATCACCGGCGGGCCTGGGCCTGCTGAAAACGCAAGAACCGCATCCGAAGCCGCAAGTCATAACTTGTAAAAGATTTAAAAACAGCGATGCACGGTTGCTTAGCAGTTATTTAGCAGACTCAGGGGCCGTCAAAACACAGACCCCCGCATGAGATATAGATTAGGATGAAAGAAGGCTGGTAGAGATGACCGTCACCACTCCGCCGAACAGGATGTACCTGAACTTCACCTGATCCATAAGGAGATACTCCAATGTACAAGAGTTAAGAGGCTTTGGTCCTCGGCATCAGACCCATTACCCCAAGAACGATCTTAATAACAAACATTACTCCGTTCCACAAATGCTTTTGAGCAAATAACGAACCAGAGGGTAAGTCCAATGAACAGTTAGTTAAGGTCTTGAAAGGGCAAACAAAATTCGCGTAAAGATAGGATGATTCCCATGACGATGCGGAAGCAGTCCGAAAAATAACGAAAAGGGTTATGAGGCTATGACTCCGAAGAAGTAAGACCGCCGGGGCGAACGAAATGTTCGCCCCGGCTTTTTGTTTGGTATGGGTGGTTAAACGGCAGTGGGATAGGACGGGAGGCCGCGGCTACGGAATGAGGTAATGTGGGATGTAGGGCGGCCTGCCCCCAGGCCGCCGCGGAGATTTACGGCAATGAGCAGCCTTACGGGTCGCCGCTGTAGGGGGCGGCGTCCCCGACGCCCCGCGGAGGTTGGCGGCGGCGGAAGGTACGCGGGAGGGATGAATTTCTCCCCTACGGGTTACCTGTTAGCGGGAGTTGGCCGGAAGGTTGCGGAGGGGTCAAGACCCCTCCCTACGATGCAAAGGATAAAGGGGTGGCAATGGCAAGGCGGCGGGCCGGGCATGCCCGGCCCCTACGAACTGTGATAAAGTGGGATGTAGGGCGGCCTGCCCCCAGGCCGCCGCGGAGATTTACGGCAATGCGAAGCCTTACGGGTCGCCGCTGTAGGGGGCGGCGTCCCCGACGCCCCGCAAAGGGGTCAAGCCCCGCCCTGCAAATCAACCGCGAAAGGGGTGCAACCGTAAACCTGCGGGCCGGGCATGCCCGGCCCCTACAGAGCGGTTTTCACAGCATACACCGCATAACCTTCGTCGCCTCGACAAAATCCTGCGACTCATACAGCCGGATAGCGTTCTCGTTCTGGGCCAGCACATTCAGCTCTAAGTACTCCAAGCGCCGGTTGCGTGCCCAGCGCTTGGCGGCGGCCAAAAGCTCGTTGCCGACGCCCTGCCCGCGCACGGCCTCGTCCACGGCCAGATCTTCCAGCCGCGCATAGCGGTGGGGCAAAACGCAGCTGAACTCCGGCGTCCAGCCCGCGTAGCCGACCAGCGCAAAGCCGACAACTGCGCCGTCGCACTCCGCCAGCAGGAAATCCGCGTCGTCGGCACGGATGGCCTTGCGGATCTCGTCCTCCTCCCGCGGGCCCTCGCAGAAAAACTCCGGCTGCATCGCTACCAAAGCGCTGTCCAGCTGGCGGTACAGCGCGAGAATGGCGGGAATATCCGCCTCCGCCGCCGGGCGTATCACAGTCTTTGCGGCCATCTTGTCCTCCCCTTCTCCTACATGCGTGTAAACCAAAAACCGGCGGACGCAGTTGTCCGCCGGTGCAAATCACTTGATTTCCTGGATCGTGTACTTGAAGCCGTACTCCTCCTGCAGCTTCTTGACGGCAGGCTCGCAGTCCTCAATGAAGGTCGCAGAGTAGACGCTCTGGCCGTTGTGGGCCTTCTTGTACTCCTCGACGATCTCGTTCAGCTTGTTCCAGCCCTCGTCAGCCTTGGCCTGGTCCATATCCTGCGGGAAATCGATGATAAATTCGCGATGCTTAGGGATGCGTGCTTTCATAGTAAGTCACTCCTGAAAAATTTGTTTATACATACGCGGCATGTTGTCATGTAGGGGCGGCCATTGGCCGCCCGCGCTTTTATGCGGGATGCTCCCTGCGGGCGGGCAATGCTCGCCCCCAAAGATTTTTGCCATACCGAATATACCAAAAAAGTTACACGCCAAAGCAAGCCCTGGCGTTTGCCGCGGTCTGGTCCAGCACGGCCTGGGCGTCCATATCCCAGAGCGTGCCGATGTACGCGGCCACATGGACAATGTTACGGCTGTCGTTGCGGGTGCCCCGCACCGGTTCGGGGGCCATGTAGGGGCAGTCGGTTTCCAGTAAGGCCCGGTCATGCGGGATGGCCGCCAGCACCCTGGCCGCGCGCTTCGCGCCCTTGTAGGTCACGGCGCCGCCAAAGCCCAGGTACATGCCCTGCTCCACCAGCCAGGCCACGTCGTCGGCACTGCCGCTGTAGCAGTGCAGTGCGCCGCGGGGCTTGTATTTGCGCAGCAGCTCGTACATTTCGGCGTGGGCCTCGCGGTCATGGACCGACACGGGCAGGTCGAGCTCCTGGGCAAGCTGCAATTGTGCTTCAAACAGGTCGTACTGCTCCTGCCGCGGCACGGGCCAGTGATGGTCCAGCCCGATCTCCCCCACCGCCGCAACGGCCTTATCCGCAAACAGCGGGCGCATGGCGGCCAGCTCGGCACGCCAGTCCCCGTGGTAGACGGCCACCGTGGCGGCGTCCTCCTCGATCAGGCTCTCCGGGTGGATGCCCAGCGCGGCGTGGAAGTAGGGCGCGGCGTGCGCCAACTCCAAAACCTGCGCAGCATCGCCGGAATGTGTGGCACATTCCAGCACACCGACCACGCCGCCCGCGGGCAGCGCCGTCAGCAGCTCGGCGCGATCTGCGTCGAACTGGCGGGAGGAATAGTGCGCGTGGGTGTCAAAAATGTTGTTCATGCCTTTGTCTCCTGCGTCTGCGGGGCGCGGTTGACCAGGAAGATGCCAATGCAGACCAGCACCAGCGCGGCCAGATAGTTCCACTCAAACAGCGGCTCACCGTTGAGCAGCGCCGACAGCAGGACGTTCATAATGGGGATGATGAGGCCGAACACCGCGATGCGGGACACCGGGTTGTTCTTCATCAGCAGCGCCCAGATAACATACCCCGCGCCCGAGATGAACGCAAGGAACAGCAGCACCGGGATACCGGCGGCGCTCTGCGGGTGCAGGCTGCCGCCCATCGCAAAGCCCAGAACAGCCAGCGCCAGACCGCCGACGCCCAGGTTGAGCACACTGACCGAGAAGCTGTCCGCGTGCTGGGTGACGGCCTTGTTCCACGGCCCGGCCAGCGCAAAGATGACCGACGCGATCAGCATAAAGACCATGCCCTTGACGCTGCCGCCGCCGTGGTTGCCCAGCGTGGCGACAAGCACACCGCCGAAGCCGAGTGCGCAGCCCAGCGCCTTGCGCGGGGTCAGGCGATCCTTATTGCCGTAGAGGAAGTGCGCCAGAATGACGCCCATAAAGCTCTGGGTGCTGTTCAGGATGCCGCCCATAGCGCCGGTCAGCAGCGCGACGGCGGCGTAGTAGAAGAAATACTGCGCCGCGGTCTGCCACAGGCCCAGCCCGCAGGCCGAGGCCAGCGTTTTGCCGCGCGGCATCGGCAGCGGACGGTGGTTCAGCGCCAGACCGGCCAGCCAGACCAGCGCCGCGCCTATCATGAAGCGGACACCCGCAAAGCACAAAATCGACGCGGTATCGGCAGAATCAATGGCGAACAGCCGGTAGCCCAGCTTGATGAACGGAAACGCCGAGCCCCACAGCACATTGCAGACAATGGCCATCAGGACCGCTGCCGCCGGGATGGAAAAGAATTGGTCGAGTTTAGATTTCTGCATGCTTCACCTTAGTGGATGCGTGCGCCCGCGGGGGTGCTGTCGGGGAAGAACGCGATGGAGCAGCCGCCGTCCACGTCGGTGTCAGCGGCAAAGATCATGCCCTCACTGACGTACTTGCCCTTCATCATCGGGCGCGGGGCCAGGTTGGCGACGATGCCGATCTTCTTGCCGATCAGATCCTCCGGCGCGAACCACTTGGCAATGCCGGACAGAATGCAGCGCTCGCGCTCGCCGTCGAACACGGTCAGGTGCAGCAGCTTCTTGCTCTCCTTCATGCGCTCGCAGGCGCGGACCTCGGCCACGCGCAGCTCGACCTTGCAGAAGTCGTCAAACGTGATTTCTTCCTCATGCTCGCCGATGAGCTCCGCGGAGGCCGCGCCGCTCTCAGCGGGCTTTTCCTCTTTTTCCTCCGCGGCGGGGGCGTTGGCAGCCTGGGCAGCGGCCTTCTGGGCAGCCTCCAGGGCCTCCAGCTCGGCCAGCTCCTTGGCGGCGTCGATGCGGGGGAAGATGTTCTCGCCCTTGTGCAGGGTGGCGTTGGCGGGCAGCGTGCCAAAGACGGCGGCACTGTCCCAGGTCTTGCCGTCAGCTTCCACATTCAGCTGGGCAAAGATCTTCTCGCAGGTGGTGGGCATGAACGGCTGCAGCAGGACGGTGCAGATGCGCAGCGTCTCAGCCAGATTGTACAGCACGCGGGCCAGACGGGGCTTGGAGTCCTCACTCTTGGCCAGCACCCACGGCGCGGTGGCGTCGATATACTTGTTTGCGTTGTCGATGACCTCAAACACGTCAGCCAGCGCATTCTGGAAGGCATAGGCCTCCATGTCGGCCTCATAGCGGGCGCGCAGGGCGGTGGCCTTCTCGATCAGGGCAGCATCCTCGGGGCCTTCAGCCTGCTCGGCAGGCAGCTCGCCGCCCTCCGGCGATTCTGCCGCCGGGGTAGGCGTTGGCTCCGCCTCCAGCAGATCGGATTCATCCAGTATCACTATGCCCGGCTCCTCATTTAAGGCCATGGCAGTGCTCATAAGCACCTGACCGGCAAGCATCGTAAGCATCAGCAAAGCAGCAAGCACGCGATTAAAGCTCTTGAATTTCATAGTCCTTATCCCCCTTGATCCTTTGTCTTATGGCTGCATTGCCGCATATATGAGTAGCCGGTGTGTCCCTTTCCCGACCGGGGTACATGTCACCAGAGTAAGCGAGTATCCGTCGTTGTGGGAACTCAGCGCATTAAACAGCTCCTCCGGCTCGATAGTTTCCTTCCCCGTAACGGTATATGTATAAACATCTCCATCTCCAGCGGAAAGGTTTATCTCGTCCCCTGCTTCCAGCTCATCCAGCCTGTTGAAATGTCTGCCGTATTTTTTCATCCGGTGGCCGAATATGACGCAGTTTCCCGGCGCACCCATCTCAGCCGATGAGGGCAGCCAGCCCGCGCCGCCCCGCAGGGCGCGCCTATCCGCGCCTTCCATTACCGCCATTTTCAGGTCTATGGCGGGTATGGATATAGTCCCGCGGCCCACCGACTTACTTTCCTCGGTGCCTTCTTCCGGCTCATAGCCGGGAATCGAGCCCATGTCCTGCTCAAAGCCCGGCTCGTAGCCCTCGAAGGTCTCGTCCTCCTCTCCCTGCACCTCCGGTAGCTGCATATCTGGTATTTCTACGCTGCCTCCGCTCGCTTCTATCATGGCAATTATCTCCGTCTCTTTGGCCGCCCGCCTGTTGTCTATCACGCCGGGCCGCACCATAAAAAGCACGCCTATGGTCATCAAGAGAAGTATGAACACCACTAACATAACGGCTATTACCTTGCTATCCTTCATGTGCCGCCTCCATGCTTAAAACCAGGGCGCTATGTTCATATTGAACCAGCTATAGCCCATGTCGATATAGGGCAAAAAGCCCATATCCATAAGCAGGCCGGCTATGACCCATAGAGCGGCAAGTATTCCTGCGAAGAGCGCTATGGCGGCAGCCAGCCTTCCCGCGCTCCACGGCCTTTTCTCCGCCTTGGCCTGAATAGGGATATCCGACGGCTGAACATCGGCCCGCTTTATCTCCGGCTGGGTTCTAGGCAGCTCTGGGGCGTTTGCATTCGTGGCAGTGTAGAACAGTCTTTCGCAGGATCGGCGCAGCATATCCGCCTGTATCTCCTCCGCCCTGCTGTAAAGCAGCGCTTCCACAGGGTCTTTGCTGTTGGCCATTTTAACGGTGATATACAGGTCGATAAGCGCCTCCCTGAGTGCCTCTTTGGCCACCTCCTTATTCCCGGAGCGCTCCAAAAGCCGCAGGTATACCGGCTTTCCATAGGTCAATACCATCGTCCTGAAAGCCTCGTCATCTCCCGCTTTGATCCTGCATAGCAATTCCCTTGATTCCACTCTCTTCTTCCTCTGTTTATAATGTAATTTTTAAGAGTATTATATCGATATTTTTTCGCAAATTGCAAGTGCAAGTTGGACACCTGCACGGTAGAACTTAGTGAATCAGAGCGTCGGTCAGGATGGAAGCCGCTGGCTTCCGTCCTGGGCGATGCTGCCGCAGCCTTCGGCTGCGTAAACAGAGTCGAGGAACTCGTCAAACAGCTCCTCCGGGGTGCGGTAGCCAAGCTTCTTGCGAGGCCGTCCGTTCAATTCATCAGCTGCAGCCAAGATATACTCAGCAGAGAAAGCCTCAATGGACACGCCCTTCGGAACGAAGGCTCGAAACAGCCCGTTGTGACGTTCGTTTTGGGGACGTTCCCACGAGGTGTAGGGATGCGCAAAGTAGACTGCACAGCCCCAGTTCTCGACCTGACTGAACGCAGAGAACTCCGAGCCGTTGTCCACGGTAATGGTCTTGAAGACCTGTGAGAACTTTTCTCCGAATCCTTCCCTGAGTGACTGCATGGCGTTCAGAACGGAGTCTGCATCCTTGCCGGGAATCCGGATGGCAATATAGTTCTCCGTTTTCTTCTCCAACAGGGAGAGGACAACAGCCTCTTTACCGTCCCTCTTGCCGACCACGGTGTCACCCTCCCAATGACCTTCCTCGATGCGCAGAGCTGCGATCTCAGGCCTCTGAGAAATGTCTGTGCCGAAGTTCTTCTTGTGTTCACGGGGCTTGGAATCCTTGTGCTGCTTGCGTTTCATGGCTTCGGGCAGTTCTGTCACAGACAAGTCAAGGCTGCCTGCCCAGACCTCATTGTAAAGCGTGTGGGTGCAGACCATCTCCTCTGCTGAAAACAGCTTGTGCAGACGAGCATATCCGACGCAGGCATCCAAAGACCACTTGTGTTCTTTGACCTGTTCCATTATCCAGCGAATGAAACGAGTGCAGTGACAGATTCGGTGTGGTTTCCGAGAACGCTTTCTGTTCGCCTTGTAGACCGCTTCTCCACGCCTTGCCGAGTATCCGGGCTTCCTGCCCTTGCTGCTCTTTCGGGGCGGTGTGCCGCGCTTTAGCTCGTTTCCAACGGTGGTTGGTGAACATCCGATTGCTCTGGCAATGGCTCTGTTCGTGTAGCCTGCGTTCTTGAGATGCTGGATCGCGCCTCGTTCCTCTCGCTGTAAGTGCTGTCCCTTCTTGCGTTCTACCGATTCTGTGATATAATCTTGGCAGTCCATAGTGATTGCCCTCCCTTGGAAGATGTTGTGTGCAAACTTCATTCTACCATGTGGGGAAAATCACTATGGATTTTTTTCTTACGTGTCCAACTTCATTTTACAATCGACCAGAAGAAAACAACGAACATGGAGGCAAAATGATTTATCAGCAAGACTGGCTCATGCGTCAAATTGAAGCTATGATCCAAGCAATTTTGGCTGTTGCACTTGGGATATCAGCCAACGAACAGACTGCAACTCAAATTGAAGATTCTAGTTATGGAAAAATGCTTGAAAAAATTCCGGAGGCAGAAGGATGGGAATGGAGTGCACTATTAACTGAAATGATGCAGACACCTACTATAAAAGGAATAGCTGAAAAAATTGAAGCATTTCAGAAAGATACAGACTATGTGATAGACCCATGCCTTGTACAACTGAAAAAGAGTGTAAAGGAAAATTCACAATCAGTAGCAAAGGTTTTGTTTCATGCAGGCACAGGAACATTGACCCCGTATAACGCACTTCTTTCTTATATTGAGAAAGATAGTAAAGAAAATGAAGCAATAATAGGTTTTACTTTTGGAGATGATGCCGACTATATTTCCATGGAGACAAGTCAGACGTTCCGTTTGCTCGGAGAAAAATATGGTAAGATTTTGAATAAATTGGGATATTCTAATTATATTCTTATAGGTCATTGTGTTGGTGGCTTGATTGCTCTTGAAACGGCTCAGTATTTACAGAAAAAGAATGTTCAAGTTTCTGATGTGACATTAATTAGTTCCAATATACCTAAGCAAAAAAATCAAACTATTTTATCGCAGGCAACTGATGAAATATATCGGAAAACTTTGCAATCTAGCTTGGACAATGAGATTCTGCTTGAGAGAATATTTGCAAAACTTATCGGTGCGGATGCTTATAAAGCAGGGTATCAAGTTGATGAAGAACGGCTACAGCAATATATCGAATATATTGTTGATCAAGGAACAGGAGATATTACTGTTGAGGCATTGTGTAATACTGGCGGTAAATTTGAAGATGTAGCCAAGGAATTCCGTCTTTTGGCGAGCAAATCTGTGTCTGAGAGGTTAAATGCATTATACAATATAATTGAAAGACCAAACGGGGAGTTGATGGAA
>ERZ857745.5344-NODE-5344-length-10447-cov-15.501443_pt1 | contig 10447 bp, 11 predicted proteins | sample MGYA00519699_ERZ857745 | MGnify/ENA primary metagenome ERZ857745 (study PRJEB31778, sample SAMEA3449357) | human gut metagenome | biome: human gut; feature: human-associated habitat; material: faeces | place: United Kingdom | collected 2010/2012 ...
TGTGCGTTCCAGCCGGCGCAGGCGGCTGCCACCCGCCCTGTGGTCAGATCGTACAGCCGTACCGCCACGGTGGTGGTGCCCAGATCCACAGCGGCGGCGCAGCCGCTCTCGCCGGTGGGTGCAGCCGGAGGATCCAGCGTTTCCGTGAGGATGCGCCCGCCTGCCGCCGGGGGCAGGATCACCTCATCGCCGTCCTCCGGGACAACGCGGCAGGCCAGCCGCGGCACGCCGTTGACGCTGACGCGGCACTTGCCGCAGCGTCCGTGTCCGCCGCAGGCGGCGGGCAGCGTACACCCGGCGCGGCGCAGCAGCGCCAGCAGGGTGTCCGTCTCGTTGCAGGGAATGCGGAACACGTCGCCGCCGCGTATCACGCGGATACTTGACACAGGCACCGCCCCTTTCTATAATGATCATACCACTACTTTAATCAGTACCACACTACTTTGTCAAGAGGCATTGTGATGATAGAAACACTGATGGCGCTGGCGGCGGAAAACGGCTTTTCCCACTGGGCGGCGGCGGATATGTCCGCGCTGACGCCCCGGCAGGACGTGCGGGACATGTGCCGCGCCGACCGCTGCGGGCGCTGGAACGCCAGCTGGTCGTGCCCGCCGGCCTGCGGCACGCTGGAGCAGACCGCCGCGGATATCCGCCGCTTTGACGCGGGGCTTGTGGTGCAGACCACCGGCGCGCTGGCGGACGAATTCGACTACGCGGCCATGGAGGACATCCAGCGCCGCCACAAGCGCAGCTTTGAGAGCTTCGCCCGGCAGGTAAGACTGCTGACGGGCGAGTGCCTGCCCCTGTCGGCGGGCAGCTGTACCCTGTGCCGCCGCTGTACCTACCCGGACAGACCCTGCCGCTTTCCGCAGCGGCGGATGGCGTCCATGGAGGCCTACGGCCTGCTGGTGTCGGACGTGTGCCGGCGCTCCGGGCTGGGGTATTACTATGGAACGGGCACCATGACGTATACGTCCTGCGTGCTGTACAAAACGAAAAATGAGGTGACGTGACATGATGACGCCCAGAGAACTCTTTTTGGAGCTGCTGAAGCCGGACGGCCAGCCGGATCGCCAGCTGTGCCAGTACGAGGCGCTGCACATGTGCCTGAACGACCCCATCAACACCTATCTGCGGGGCAACCGCAAGCGGGGTACCGTCAGCAAGGACCGCTGGGGCACCACCATCAGCTTTCCCGCCGATGCGCCCGGCCCCATGCCTGTGACCGCGGACGGTCTGGCGGTGTGTCCGGACGTGACGCACTGGCGCGACACGGTACACGCGCCGGATATCGACGCCTGCACCGAGGGCTGGGACGAGTGCCGTACAGCGGCGCGGACGGCCTGCGGGCAGGAGAAGCTGCTGGCGGGCTTTATGGGCACCGGCATTTTCGAGCAGTGCCACTTCCTCATGGGCTTTGAGGACACGCTGACGAATCTCTACGAGCACCCCGACGAGATGCGCCAGCTCATCGAATACATCACCGAGTACCGGCTGCGCTATGTGCAGCTGCTCATTGACCGTTTGCAGCCGGATGTGATCTTCTCCCACGACGACTGGGGCACCAAGGACGCGCTGTTCATGCACCCGGACATGTGGCGGGAATTTTTCAAGGAGCCGTACCGCCGGTTTTACGGCTATATTCGCTCCCGGGGCGTTATCGCCATCCACCACGCGGATTCCTATCTGGCGCCCATTGTGGAGGACATGACGGAGATCGGCATTCAGGTGTGGCAGGGCGTGCTGCCGGAGAATGACATCCCGGCTTTGCAGCGGCAGCTGAACGGGCGGCTGGTGCTGATGGGCGGCATGGGCGCCGCCATCGACCGGGCGGACGCCGCGCCGGAGGAGATATACGATTACGCCATGACCACGCTGCGCACCTGCTGCCCCGGCGGGCACTATATCCCGTCCATCACCTACGGGCTGCCGGGCGCGGTCTATCCCCATGTGGACGAGCATATCGACAGAGCCATCGCCGACTACAACAGCCGCCTGCATGTGCCGCGCTTCTGTCTGCCGCCGGTGCCCCGGCGGGTGCGCAGCGCCGCGCCGGTTCGGATGGCGGCAGCGGCTGGAGAGACGGAGACGGACATCCTGACGCAGATCGCCGGTGCGCTGGCCAGAGGGCAGCAGAAAAGGGTGCTGACCCTGTGCCGTCAGGCACTGGCGCAGGGCGTCGCCGCGCAGGACATTCTGTCCGGCGGGCTGATACAGGGCATGAACCGGCTGGGCGAGGACTTCTCCGCTAACCGCGCCTTCGTGCCGGAGATGCTCATGGCCGCCCGCTGCATGACAGCGGCGCTGGCGGAGCTGAAGCCGCTGATGACCGGCGAGGCCGGGCGGACGGTGGGACGCGCCTGCATCGGCACCGTCCGGGGCGACATGCACGACATCGGCAAGAATCTGGTGAAGATCATGCTGGAGGGCAGCGGCGTGGAGGTGGTGGATCTGGGCGTGGACGTGACGCCGGAGCAGTTCGTGGAGACGGCGCAGCGGGAGAGCTGCGGCATCATCGCCTGCTCGTCCCTGCTGACCACCACCATGCAGGAGATGCGCCGGGTGGTGGCGCTGGCGGAGGAAAAGGGCATCCGGGACCGGGTGAAGATCTTCGTGGGCGGTGCGCCCATCAGCCAGAGCTTTTGCGACGAGATCGGCGCGGACGTGTACACCGAGGACGCGGCGGCTGCCGCCCGCGCCGCGGTGGAAGCGCTGAACCGTGCGTAGGGGACGGCGTCCCCTGCACATTCAACCCGTCCTGCCGCAAATCCCCGTCAAAATCACAACAATTCCCCACCAAATTTTGTGCACCTATCCAAAATATGAAAATTTCGCCGGAAACGGTTGCGGTATCGATGGGAGGGTGCTATATTTAGGCCGTACATCGTAAATATGCTGTTTACATAGACCCCTATAGGGGTCTCGCGTTGCCGCCGGAGGCGGCAACGCGAATAGTATGTTGACGAGAAATTTTTACACAGGAGGGTTCTTAAATGAACAACAAAAGAGCGACAAAGCGCGCACTGCTGACCAGCGTTATGGCACTGGTCATGTGTGTGGTCATGTTGGTCGGGACGACGTTCGCCTGGTTTACCGATACGGCATCCACCGGCGTGAACAAGATCCAGGCGGGTAATCTGGATGTAGAGCTGTGGTACAAAAACACCAAGGATAGCGGCTTTAACAAGGTCATCGATAATAGCACAAAGGTATTTAAGGACGGCACTCTGTGGGAGCCGGGTCATGTGGAGTATGTGGTGCTGAAGATCAGCAACGCCGGTAATCTGGCGCTGAAGTACAAGCTGGGCATCAACATTGCCAGCGAAGTGGGCAGCACCAATGTCGACGGCAATGCATTTAATCTGTCCGACTACATCCGCTTCGCAGTGCTGGATGATGACAAGAGCAGCCTGGGCCGTGACGACCTGGTTGCCGCTGCAACGGATAGCAAGCTCATCAGGGATGGCTATACCAGCGTTGAGACTCCGCTCTATCCGAAGGTAGAGCCCGTTGTCGATAATCAGCCCAACGAAAAGACCGTTACTCTGGTTGTCTGGATGCCCAAATCCGTAGGCAACGAAGCCAATCACATGACGGGTAAGGAGGCTCCGACCATTGACTTGGGTATCAGCGTGGCTGCTACGCAGTATACCTATGAGAACGACAGCTACGACAATAAGTACGACAAGGGTGCGGAGTATCCGATTGTTGCCATGGATACTCTCCAGGAGCTGATTAATAACGCCGCTGAACCTGTATCTGCGAAGCTGGAAGGCAATATTGCCGGAAGTCTTACGGTTCCCCAAGATAAAAACGTTACGCTGGATCTTAATGGTTTTACGCTGACCGGCGGCGACTCCCATGCGATTTTGAACCGTGGTAAGCTGTGCATAAAGGACAGCAGTGGCGATGGAAAGATCGTTGCGTCAAAAACCAATACATCTGCGCTTCGTAACGGTGATAATGCAGTTTGTGTAGTCGAGGGCGGAACATTTTCTCGTGACGGGGCCAATGGAAATACATGGCATGTAGTTGAAAACTTTGGCAAGATGACCTTCAATGGTGGTAAGGTCGTCCTAAAGAACGGAAATGGCTTTGCTATCACCAACGGCTGGAATTATATTGATCCTGGTGCTTCTACTACGCATGCAGTGATGGAAATCAACGCTTTGGAACTTGATACCGATTCCAGTGGAATTAAGAATTGCAGATATGGCGATCTAACCGTAAATGATGTGACCGTGACCTCCACCGGATATTGGGCCCTTTCCAACGACTATCTTGGAACAGCCGTAATCAACGGTGGAACCTTAACTTCAAATTCTTTCAAAGCAGTTTCCAACGGTGCTGCAATGACGGTGAATGGCGGAACCTTTAACGGAACACAAGGGTTTTTCGTTCAGAGCTATGCCACATCCACAGTTCTCAACGGCGGAACCTATACAAACATGAACGTTAACGACCTCGCTAGCTATGTCGGTACGGGACACACCGCACAGCAAAGCGGCACATCCGTGATTATTAAGTAAAACCCTATTTCCACCCCCTCCGCCCTCGGGCGGAGGGGCAATCAAAGGGCATAAGTTATGCTTGTGCCTTTTGATTGCCTTGATGTGACTGTGGGGAAAGCCGTGCTTGCATATTTTCGTTGAAAGTATATAATGGGGAAGTAAAAAACACGTGGTATGTCGTTTCCAGGTAAGTTAGCGCCCTTTCTGCCTTTAGGTGGAATCCCCCGCGGTTCCCGCTTGTAAAAGCGGCGAATATAACCCTCCTCCGTCTGTGCGACACATAGACGGAAAACGCGCGGCGCCCCGCAAGGGGCGCCGCGTTGTTTGTGCTGTACACCTGTAGGGGACGCCGCCCCCTGCGAGACAGACAAGACGACCCGCAGGCATGCGCCTGCGGGTCGCTCCTGTCCGGTTGACAACTTTTCGTGATGCAGGGATGATCGCGGTGGTTCCTTCACACAGTTGACTGTCGTCTGCTGTATATCAAAACGCCCGGCGCTGCATCAGCATCCGCACCAGCGAGATAACGGCGAGAACGGCGATGGCAGCGGCCGACGCGATGCTCACATAGGAGAGCAGCGTACCGTGGGCGGTGGGCAGCAGGAAGGCTGCCACGGAGGAAGCGAGGCACAGAACGACCAGTGCGGCGATGAGCTTCATTTTATCCATGATGTGTTCTCCTTTCGTGGTGTGGAATGGATTTTTCCTTTTGTGCTTACAGCATACCACAGAAGGCGGTACGCATCTTTACAGAAAAGCTACGAACCGATGGAAAGACGGATACAAAACGGTTACAAAGTGGACGGAACGGTGACAATGGGTGTAGACTTTCCGGGCTGTTTCTGCTATAATGCAGGAAAGATTTCATGATCCTTCATTTTACTCTGTTTCTCTCCGGGAGGAGTTTGCTTTGCATTATCTGACGAATTTGTGGAACGCGCTGGATTTCGGCTCGCTGGGGAGCATCCTGCTGCGGCTGTGCGCTGTGTTCCTGTGCCTGACCATTCACGAGACGTGCCACGGGCTGGCGGCCTACGCGCTGGGCGACCCCACCGCCAAGCGCGCCCACCGGCTGAGCCTGAACCCCCTGCGGCACATCGACTGGCTGGGTCTTATCATGATGGTGGTGGCCGGCTTCGGCTGGGCGAAGCCCGTGCCGGTGGATCCCCGTTATTTCAAAAAGCCCAAGCAGGGCATGGCCATCACCGCGCTGGCCGGACCCGTGTCCAACTTCCTACTGGCGCTGGTGCTGCTGCTGATCGCGCGGGGCGTCTATCTCCGGGCGCTGGTCACCGGGCAGCTCAGCGAGACGTGGTTTTCGTTCCTGCTGAACACGGCGTCCCTGTCCGTGGGTCTGGGGCTTTTCAATCTGGTGCCCATCCCGCCGCTGGACGGCTCCAAGGTGCTGGCGGTGCTGCTGCCGGACAGGGCGTATAACTGGCTGATGCGCTATGAGCGCTTCGGCATGCTGCTCCTGCTGGCGGTGATCTCCGTGGGCATCGGCAGCAACGCGCTGGACAGCGCCATCCGTTGGACTTTCACCCTGCTGTGCAGGCTGGTGGGTTTTGAGGTGTAGCTTTGGACGATCCTATTTTCAAGCTGGAAAAGGTGGTACAGACCCGGGGCGACGAGCCGCTGGAGGACTTCGAGGGGCCTCTCGATCTGATACTGTACCTTCTGAGCAAGAACAAAATCGAAATACAGGACATCCCCATCGCGCTGATACTGGAGCAGTATCAGGCGTATCTGGAAAAGCGGAAGCGGATGGATCTGGAGGTGGCCAGCGAGTTCATCACCATGGCCGCCCAGCTGATGTTCATCAAGACCCGCATGCTGCTGAATCTGGAGGACGAGGAAGCCCAGAACGAGATGGACGCCCTCATCAAGTCGCTGGAGGAGCGGCAGCGGGGCGAGGCCTACGCCCGTGTGCGCCTGCTGAGCGAGCGGCTGGCTCCCCTGGGCGAGTTCGGACGCAATATCCTCACCCGTCCGCCGGAGCCTATGGAGCGGGGCAAGATATTCGAGTACGATCAGGAGCCGGCGGATCTGGTGCTGGCCATGCAGGAGGTGACAGACCGCCGCACGGCGCCGGAGGCGCCGCCGCTGCGCGCCTTCGACGAGATCGTGAAGCGGGAGCCGTATCCCGTGGAGACGAAGGCCAAGGAGATCCTGCGCCGGCTGCGGGATGTGGGCATCACCCGGTTTCTGCTGCTGTTCCGCGGCAGCAAGACCCGCAGCGAGCTGGTGGCCACGTTTATGGCCGTGCTGGAGCTGTGCCGCAGCAACCTGATCCGGCTGGCCGGAGCCGATAGGGACTGCACCGTGACCGCCGAAGGCGATGCGCCGGAAGAAATGATGTAAGGGGAGACACATGGATACACTGGAAATGAAGGACATCGAGGCCGCCGTAGAGGGCATACTGTTTGCCTCCGGCGAGCCGGTGGCCGTGGATCGGATATGCGTGGCGCTGAATATGGACAGACCCACCGTGGAGCTGGTGCTGCAGCATTTGCAGGACTATTACAGCTACGAGCGGCGGGGCATGCGGCTGGTGCGGATGGAGGACAGCTGGCAGCTGTGCTCCGCGCCGGAGTACGGCGAGCTGATCCGCAAGGCCTTTGAGATCCGCAAGCCCGCCAAGCTTAGCCAGCCGGCGCTGGAGGTGCTGACCATCATCGCCTACTACCAGCCCACCACCCGCGCCTATGTGGATCAGATCCGCGGCGTGGACAGCTCCTACACGGTGGGGCTGCTGCTGGATCGGCACCTGATCGAGGAGTGCGGACGGCTTCAGGTGCCGGGGCGCCCCCGGCTGTACCGGACGACGCAGGCGTTCCTGCGGGCGTTTCACCTGAACTCGCTGGACGAGCTGCCGCAGCTGCCGGGTATGGAGGCGGACGGCCAGCTGCGTCTGGACGACGACATGGGCGAGGGCAGCCCGGAGCTGCTCTGAGGATAGAGGCAGAAACGGGAAGGAGGGCGAGACGTGACGGCGCTTTACATCATTCTGGGTATCCTGCTGGCGTTCTTCTTGCTGTCGCTGCTGCGGCTGGGCGTGCGCGTGGAATTCACGGGCAGCCTTGCGGAAACGCGAGTCACCGTCATAGCGGGGCCGGCGCGGATACAGCTCCTTCCCAAGCCCGAAAAGCCGGAGAAGCCCCAAAAAGAGAAGAAAAAGAAGGAAAAGCCCGCAAAGGTCAAGGCGGAGGGCGGCGAGAAGAAAAAGCTCCACCTGACGAAGGAGGACATCAAGACCGCGCTGCCCGCGCTGTGGGAGTGCCTGCAAAACGGCCTGCGCAAAACGCGGCAGCGGCTGCTGATCGACCCGCTGCACCTGTCGGCATCGCTGCCGGGCGCGGCTGACCCGGCGGGCGCGGCGGAGCTGTACGGCTACGTCAACGCCGGTATGTGGACGGTGATGCCGCAGCTGGAGCGGCTGATGCGCATACCGGATCCCCGGCTCCACGTGGAGGCGGACTTTGACGCGTCGGAGCTGCGTCTCACCGGCGAGGTGGGCGTGACGCTGCAAATACGCGACCTGCTGGCCATCGGCTTCGCCTTTGCCAAGCCGGTGCTGCGGTGGTATCTGGCCATGCAGAAGCGGCACAGCGCGCAGGAAAAGGCGCAGGCAAAGGAGAACGGAGCCGCGCCGAAGGAGCATGATACCGCAGACCGGACGCCATCGGGCGATGGCGCAGACCATATAACAACTTGAGAAAAGGAGAGTACATCATGGAAATGACCGAAAAGAACAAGAGCTCCCTCTCCGCGATGATGGAGACGTCCATGGACAAGATCCGTCAGATGGTGGATTCCAACACCATCGTGGGCGAGCCGATCACCACGCCTGACGGCGTGACGCTGATCCCCGTGTCCCGGCTGAGCTACGGCTTCGGCTGCGGCGGCGGCGACTACGGCAAGAATGGCGAGAACTCCGGTGCCGGCTGCGGCGCAGGCGTGCGGGTGGAGCCCATGGCCTTTCTGGTGGTCAAGGGCGGCGTGACCCGCATGCTGCCGGTGAGCACGCCCGCCATCACCACGGTGGATCGCGTCATCGAGATGGTGCCGGAGCTGCTGGATCGGGTGGAGGGCTTCGTGGATAAGAAGCGCAATAAGGATTTCTGATATATAAGACGAGCCAGCGTCGGAATAGACTGGAGGTATCCTGTAAGGAACGGGGGGCTTCCGGTGATCCGACGTATGGGAGCGGCGCTGTGCGCCGCGCTGACAGTGCTCTGTTGCATACCCGCTGTGGCGGAGGCTGTGGAGGTCTCCGCCACGGCTTGCGTCCTGATGGATGCGGACAGCGGACGGGTGCTGTATGAAAAAAACGGGCGGCAGCGCATGCTGATCGCCAGCACCACCAAGCTGATGACGGCGCTGGTGGCGCTGGAGCAGGGGACGCTGACGGACGTCGTGACCGTTACGGCATCCCACATGGCGGAGGGCTCGTCCATGTACCTGCGGTCGGGGGAGAAGCTGACGCTGGAGGAGCTGCTGTACGGCCTGCTGCTGTGCTCCGGCAACGACGCGGCGCTGGCGGTGACGGAGTGTGCCGGAGGGCTGGAGCCCTTCGTGGCGCTGATGAACGAAAAGGCGGCGGCGCTGGGGATGGCGGATACCCATTTCGCCAACCCCAACGGGCTGGACGACGAGGAGCACTACTCCACGGCGCGGGATATGGCGCAGCTGGCAAGGGCGGCGGTGAACGAACCGACGCTGCTGCGCATGGCATCTACCCGGCAGGCATCCATCGGCGGACGGACGCTGACCAATCACAACAAGCTGCTGGGCCGCATGGAGGGGTGCCTGGGGTTAAAGACCGGGTACACGAAGGCGGCTGGACGGACGCTGGTGTCCTGCGCGGAAAAGGACGGACGGCGGCTGGTGGCGGTGACGCTGCGGGACGGGGACGACTGGAACGACCACGAGGCACTGTACCGCTGGGGCTTTATGCTCACCGGCGCGGAAAATGAGCTGCGCGCCCGCCTGCTGCGGGCGGCGGAGAATGTGGGAAAGAGGTGACGGCATGACCGAGCGCGTACAGAAGCTGCTGGCCGCGGCGGGGCTGTGCTCCCGGCGGACGGCGGAGGAGTGGATCGCCGCAGGACGGGTCACAGTCAACGGACGGGCGGCGCACATCGGCGACAAGGCTGACCCGGAGACAGACACCGTGGCGGTGGACGGACGGCCGGTCGGACGTGCCGCCGGTCATGTGTACATCATGCTCCACAAGCCCAGAGGCTATGTCACCACCCTGTCGGACGAGCGCGGGCGGCGCACGGCGGCGGAGCTGGTAAAGGACTGCGGCGTGCGGGTCTATCCCGTGGGGCGGCTGGACAGGGACTCCGAGGGGCTGCTGCTGTTCACCAACGACGGGGCGCTGACCCAGCGGCTGCTGCATCCCAGCCATCAGGTGGACAAGGTGTACATGGTGTCCGTTTCCGGCGCGGACGAAGGCAGCGCCGGGCGTTTGCGCGCCGTGACATCACTGGACGGACAGCCCATCGCACCGGCGCAGGTGGACGAGCTGTACCGCCGGGACGACAGGGCGGAATACCGGGTCGTCATCCATCAGGGGAAAAAGCGGCAGATACGCCGCATGTGCGCCGCCGTGGGGCTGACCGTGACCCGCCTGTGCCGGGTGGCGGAGGGCGGCCTGGAGCTGGGAGCGCTGCCGCCGGGACGGTGGCGGTATCTCACAGCCGGAGAACTGGAATCTATCAAAGGAAGCGACTGACATGAACGAAAATGTCTTGCAGACCATTCGGAGCGGTATGGACGGCTTCTCCAAGGGACAGAAGCGCATTGCCGCGTTCATACTGGACAACTATGACCGGGCGGCGTTTATGACCGCCGCGCGGCTGGGAGAGACGGCCTCGGTCAGCGAGTCCACGGTGGTGCGCTTTGCCGCCCAGCTGGGCTACGATGGCTAT
>ERZ857745.5346-NODE-5346-length-10446-cov-4.425849_pt1 | contig 10446 bp, 8 predicted proteins | sample MGYA00519699_ERZ857745 | MGnify/ENA primary metagenome ERZ857745 (study PRJEB31778, sample SAMEA3449357) | human gut metagenome | biome: human gut; feature: human-associated habitat; material: faeces | place: United Kingdom | collected 2010/2012 ...
AGTTGTTTTCAAAGGTCAGCGGCCCGCCCACGCAGCCGCCCGTGCAGGCGTTGCCCTCAAAGAACACCAGGTCGCTGAGCTTGTTGTTTTCAATTTCCTCCAGCACGCGGCTGCAATTTTCAATGCCGTCCACCACCAGCGAGTTATCCGGGCACACCGCCTTGGCCTCGCCGCTGGAGGCCGCCCAGCCGATGCCATAGGAGGTCGCCTCGGCCTCCACATCCTCCGCGTTCTGCGAAATATAGGGGCGCAGCAAGCCGTAAATCTCCATCATGGAGATGGCCCCGTCCACGCAGGATTTCTGCTGGCCAATGGGCGAGCGGATGGCCGTCATCTTGGCCGGGCAGGGGGTGATAAAGAACACGCCCACATCGGCCGGCTCGCAGTTATGCTTTTTGCAAAACTCCGTGCGCGCGATCATCGCCGCCACCTCCATGGGCTGGCGGACGTCCACAATGTGGGGAATCAGATCGGGAAAGCGCACCTGAATCAGGCGCACCACCGCCGGGCAGGCGGAGGAGATCAGCGGCCGGGGCAGGTTGGGCTCGCGCAGCTTCTGGGCGATGGCGCGGCTGACGATATCCGCCCCGCGCGCCACCTCAAACACATCGTCGAAGCCGATTTTTTTCAGCGCCGACAGCACCGGCTGCACGCTTTGCAGGTTGCGGAACTGCCCGTACAGCGAGGGCGCAGGCAGGGCGATGGCATAACGGAAGGCCTTGATGGTATCAAATTTATCGGTCACGGCCACCTTGGCGTGATAATCGCAGATGCGGATGCACTCGCCGCAATCGATGCAGCGCTCGCCCAGGATGCGGGCCTTGCCATCCCGGACCCGGATGGCCTCAGTGGGGCAGCGCTTGACGCAGGTGATGCAGCCGTGGCACAGATCCTTATTGAGCGTAACGGAGTGAAAATAGGTCTGGTGTTCCATCTTTTCCTCGCTTAGTTTCTCCCGGCATCAATGCAGATCCACCCGCAGGGAGATGGTGGTGCCGACCCCCAGGACGGTGTCGATCTGCATATTGTCGGTGTATTTTTTCATATTGGGCAGGCCCATACCGGCGCCGAAGCCCTGGGCCCGGATCTCATCGCTGGCGGTGCTCCAGCCCTCCTGCATGGCCTTTTCCACATCGGGGATGCCGGGACCCTGATCCCGCAGGACAATGGTGATGCCGCGATCATCGATCTCGGCATCGATCTCGCCGCCATTGGCGTGGATGACCATATTGATTTCGCCCTCGTACATCGAGACGGCGACCCGGCGGATGGCATCGCCGGGGTAGCCCAGCTGGCGCAGCACGCCCTTGAGGTGGCCGCTGGCTTCCCCAGCATGGACAAAGTCATCGCCGGGGACGATGTAATGATATTGCAGTGTCATGGCGGGCCCCTTTATACGCCGCGCAGGCCGGCGCCATACAGCAGGCCGCTGGCGGTGAACATGCCGCGCTGGGTGCTGATGACGGCGATGCCTTTTTCCCGCGCCAGGGTGAGGACCTCCTCGGCGGGGGTTTTGCCCCGGACAAAGATGATGCAGTGCATATCCAGCATTTCCGCGGTGCGGATGACCTGCTGGTTGAGCAGCCCGGTGAGCAGCAGGGACTGGCCCTGGCCATAGGCCAGCACATCGCTCATCATATCGCTGGCGAAGGCGCTGGTAAATTCGTGGTCGTCCTGCGGCGCGCCGCACAGCAGGCGGCCCCCCAGCAGGGTGAGGATCTCTTTCATTTTCATGGCGTATCAATCCTTTCGGCAAAAAGCGGGGAGGATATCCCCTTACTTTTTTCTATTATAACAGGCCGCGTGGGGCGGCGCAACGGGGAGAAAGGAGTGGAGGGGAGGATTTTAGGAGAGCTTTTTGACGGACTGGTGCGGTTATCACAAGGTATTCACAGAATATTTGTGCCATTTGCCGAAGAAAAAATCTTGCCAACCCCCCAAAAACACGCTATCATATAGTCACTGTAAAATTTACCGTAAAAAATATGTATATACTTTTTCAGGAGGCAAATATGGTACTGGAGAAACTGATTGAACTGCTGTGCGAACAGCTTGATATTGAGGCGGACGAAGTGAATGAGAATACCGATATCGTCAATGACCTGGGCGCGGATTCGCTGGATGTAGTGGACCTGGTGATGACCCTGGAGGACGAGTTCGATATCGAGATCCCCGATGAGGACATTGAGAAGATCCACACTGTTGGCGAGCTGGCCCATTATCTGGAGGAGCACATCGACAGCTGAGAACGGCCAGAAGGCGAATAGACGGCAGCCCCCTGACCAGTGGGCCGGCTGCCGTCTTGTTTTGCCGCAAAAAACTGTATTTTGGGGCTTGACTTTGCCCCGGGTGAATGGTATAGTAATATAGTCGCAGCGGATACGCTGGTGTAGCTCAGCCGGTAGAGCAGCTGATTTGTAATCAGCAGGTCGGGGGTTCGAATCCGTCTACCAGCTCCACCGACAAGCAAACAATTTCATATGGGGGAATTCCCGAGTGGCCAAAGGGGGCAGACTGTAAATCTGTTGTCAGTGACTTCGGTGGTTCGAATCCACCTTCCCCCACCAAGAACGAGTTGACGAAAGTCAGCTCGTTCTTTTTGTTTTGTAGTGGTTTGGAAAATGTAAGCGATACGCCAGTGGCGTATCAGAGCCGCTCTGCGGCCTGCGTCGAGATCACACTTTCGTCGTTTTACCACAAAAGCAAAAATATCGAGCTGCCCTTAGGCTGGCTCGATATTTTCTTTCTCTCTATTTTTTTCGCGTCCGTCCTTTTCAGGGCGGCGCGTTTTCTTTTTCTGCTGCGGGGATCAGCCGCCGTACCGGTATCGGCGGCGTGCGCCGCGGGCAAACTGAGGAGAACGCTCGCCGCGGCACGCCATCAAGCACAAAGAACTTGTTAGCAAAATCAAGATATCACAAGAATCTTGCTATGTCAAGAATAAATTTACAAGATTCTTGTTATAATTGATTGACAGATACAAGCTTCTGCGATAGAATACAGTCAAATCTTGTCGCAGCCTGCGTTTTCTGGGGGAATTTTGATGAGTTTTGGCAAACAAATGCGTCTGCGGCGTGAGGAGCTTCATCTCTCGCGCGCGGCGCTGGCGGAGGAGCTTGGCGTTTCGCCCTCTGCCATCAGCAACTATGAAAACGGCGTCAGCTCGCCGAAGGAGGAGGTGCTGCTCCGGCTGTTCGATGCGCTTGAGATCGACCCGAACTACCTTTACCGCGATTCGTTCCGCTCAGGCAGCTTCGTCTGCTCGCGCGCGGAGCAGGATTTGATCGAAAAGTGCCGCTCGCTCTCGCCGCTCGAGCGCGAGACGGTAGGCAGCCTCGTCAGCGCCCTGTGCACGATGCATACAGGGCGGGAGGAAGCGAGCGCGCCACGCCGCATCCCGCTCTACCGCTCGATCGAGGCAGCGGGCTACGCCGCCCCCGTGCTAGGCGAGGATTTTGACTACATCGTCGACCACGGCGATGTGCCGCCGGGAGCGGAATTCGCCGTGCGCATCCGCGACGACAGTTTAGAACCCGTGCTGCACGGCGGCAGCGTTGCCTACCTCAATCACGACCCGCTGCATGCGGGCGACGTGGGCATCTTCTGCGTCGGGGGCGACATGCTCTGCAAGCAGTATTACCGCGACCCGCTCGGCGTTTCGTACCTCTTCTCTCTGGGGCGGGACCGCAGCGGCGCGGACGTCGTCTGCGGCCCTGAGAGCGGAAAGCGCTTTATCTGCTTCGGACACGTGATCTTAGATCATCGTGTGCCGCTGCCCGGTATGGGCCTGTGAGCGGGAAAAAGGCGCATTTTGCGTGGAAAAAGACTTGAATCGTTCACAAATTCTGCTTATAATATAGGTTTGGAAATCAATAAAAAAGAAGGAAGCGTATTTCTTATGACGAAAATTGACATTTTCTCCGGCTTTCTGGGCGCCGGCAAGACCACGCTCATCAAAAAGCTGATCGCGGAAGCCTACAGCGGCGAAAAGCTCGTGCTGATCGAGAACGAATTCGGCGAGATCAACATCGACGGCGGCTTTCTCAAGGAGTCCGGCATCGAGATCTCCGAGATGTCCGCGGGCTGCATCTGCTGCTCCCTCGTCGGCGACTTCAACAAGGCTCTCAAAGAGGTCGTGGCGCAGTTCCACCCCGACCGCATCCTCATTGAGCCGAGCGGCGTCGGCAAGCTCTCTGACGTCATCGTCGCCGTCGAGCGCACCGTCGACGAGTGCCTGGGCGAGCTCAAGCTCAACAGCTATGTCACCGTGGCCGACGCCAGCAAGGTCAAGGTCTATATGAAGAACTTCGGTGAGTTCTACAACAACCAGATCGAAGCCGCCGGCACGATCATTCTTTCCCGCACGCAGAAGCTCTCGCAGGAAAAGCTCGAGGCTGCCGCCGCGATGCTGCGCGAGAAGAACCCCGACGCCGCCATTCTGACGACTCCGTGGGACGAGCTGGACGGCAAGACCATCCTCTCCGCCATCGAAAAGGTGTCGCTCAGCGACGAGCTTCTTGAAAAGATGCGCCGCGAGCACGAGATCGAAGAGGCCGAGCACGAGCATGAGCATCACCATCATCACGATGAGCATGACGAGCACGACCATGAGCATGAACACGAGCACCATCATGACCACGATGAGGATGAGCATGACCACGAGCACGATCATCATCACGACCATGACCATGACCATGACGAGCACGAGCATCACCACCATCACCACGACGGCGAGGAGTGCGACGATCCCGAGTGCGAGTGCCACCATCACCATCATCACCACGCCGACGACGTCTTCTCCTCCTGGGGCAAAGAGACGCCGAAGAAGTTCAGCAAGGAAGCTCTTGAGGACATGCTCCACAAGCTGGACAGCGGCGACTACGGCCACATCCTGCGTGCCAAGGGCATCGTGAACGGCGAGGACGGCTGGCTCGAATTCGACTACGTGCCCGAAGAGCATGAGGTCCGCGCGGGCCATCCCGACTACACGGGCCGTCTGTGCGTTATCGGCGCGGAGCTCAAGGAAGACGGCCTTGCAGAACTGTTTGGAGTGTAATTCATGGATATTCCTGTTTATCTGGTCGCCGGATTCCTCGATTCCGGCAAAACGAGCTTTATCAACGGCATTTTGGAGGACGGCTTTGCCCGCGAGGACAAGACGCTTTTGATCTGCTGCGAAGAGGGCGACGAAGAATACGAGAAGAAGGCGCTCGACAACGTCACCGTTGTCACGGTGGACGACGAAGAGGAGCTGACGCTCGCTTTCTGCAAGGAGCTTGAAAAGAAGCACCGCCCTAAGCAGGTGCTCATCGAGTACAACGGCATGTGGCAGATGGAAAAGCTCTACCGCGAGGTGCTGCCCGCCAACTGGGTGCTCTATCAGATCATGACGTTCGTGCATGCGCCGACGTTCGAGCTGTTCGTCAAGAACATGGGGCAGCTCATGATGGAAAAGATCACGAACGCGGACATGATCGTCTTCAACCGCTGCGACGACAAGCTCAAAGAGAGCCTGCGCGCGCGCAATCTGCGCATGGTCAACCGCCGCGCGGACATCTACCTTGAGGACAACGACGGCAACAGCGAGGACTACCTGACCGGCGACGAGTGCCCGTTCGACATGACGCCCGACCTCATCGACATTCCCGACGACGACTACGGCGTGTGGTACGTCGACGCGATGGACCATCCCGACCGCTGGGATGGCAAAAAGGTCCACATGAAGCTCATCATGTGCCACTCGAAGAAGTTCCCGGGCATCCACTGCCCCGGCCGCTTCGTGATGACCTGCTGCGAAAACGACATCCAGTTCGTCGGCATCGTCGCCAAGGGCGACAGCCTGAAGGCCTACAAGAATCGCGACTGGGTCGATATCACTGCCACGGTCAAAAAGGAGCACCTCGACGCCTACGAGGGCGAGGGCCCCGTGCTGTACGTCGAGCGCATCACCACCACGTCGAAGCCCGCGCAGGAAGTCGTGTCGTTCTGACGACGCGACTTGCGGAGGCAAGGTGAATCAGCAGCGCTGCGGAGTTTTCTCCTGCTAACCCGCAGGGGGGATCGAATAAAGGGGGCATTCTCTTCTCAAAGAGAATGCCCCCTTTTGAATCCCAAGGGAAGGATGAGGGGGAACCCCCTCGCCCCCCCGACATTGCGGTTTTGAGGCTTGAAGAGCTGCTCAGCCTGCGGAATCGGGTACCTGCCGGGTGATGGTTCTAAACGATTTGACTTTTTTCTATCTTCGCTGTCGCTCCCTGATCTGAATGCAGTCTTGGTAGAATCCCCTGCCATCGCTAGATTTTGCCAACCTTGCTGCCCCCCAAAGCGGCATCGCTGCGCTCGCCGCACTTTTAAGTTATCGTATATTTTTTACGATGGCCATGTGGTCATATCCGCGGCGCTCCGCTCGTGCTGTGCACCTTACCGTCGCCGAGCTTTGCGCGCAGCGGCGGTAAGTCGATGCCGAGCATCAGCTTGACGAGCCAGGCAAAAAACAGCAGCACTAAAATCGGGATCAGACACGACGTGACGAGCATGACGGCGAGGGCCTCGATAAAGCGGTTCAGGACCGTTTTGAGCTGCTCGACCGCGGCGGTCGCCGCTCCGGTGATGCCCTCAGTCACCTTGGAAAAGAGGCCGGAAAGGCCGCTCTTTTCCCCCTCGTCCGTCTCGCCCGAGGTGGCGGACTGGATATCCTCGGTCGTCTGCTCGGCGTTTGCGATGGTCTCCTCGATCGAGGCGCGGTATGTGTCCTCGATCATGCTCGAGACTTTGACGCCCGCCGGAATGGCAAACGCGATGGCGAGCGCGAAGAGCAGCAAATGCCACGCGAGCTTCCCCAGCGCGGCGCGCAGCTTTTCGGAAAATATCGCAGCGATGCCGAGCGCGCAGGCCGCGGGGATCAGGATCGTGAACGACACGTAGGATGTGATCGTCAGCAGATACTTTTCCAGAAAGATGGCGCAGAGCACGATGAGGAAATAGCCGCTCAGGTCGGCGAGCTTTTCGGCGATGGGCGTCGCGGTGTCGCCCGGCAGGAGCGTGATGGCCGCGGACGCGGCGGTCGACGCCGCCGTCAGTTCAAGTACCGTCTCCTGCTTTTCCGCAAGGGCGTCGATGGACGCCTGATGGTACGCGGGGTCGGACGCTCTCTTCCCTACCGCGAAGATGGAAAGGAGCGCCGCCAGAACGAGAAGCGCCGCGAGCGCGGCCTTCTTAGTTGTCACTGAATGCATAGTTGCCTCCAAAAAACGGGATGGTTCTATCATACCGAAACGGCGGAAGATGTCAAGAAAACGCGGTTTCGGTCGCATCGCCGCGCGCGGTTTCAGTCCTCTCCATCACGTCGAAAACATAGAGAAGCGATATGAAAATGCTAACATTCCGCTAATTTCTTTCGAATTTTTTCAAATTTTATATCACTTTTCCGAATTCTGTCTTGTCACCTGCCTTGTTTTTACAGAAAGTTCGTGATAGAATACAGATACGATAGGATTGGCAAATCTTTTTTCATTGATTCTGTCAAAACGGAAGTTTTTTCTTCCCCGTTTCCGGCGCGAAAGCGCCTGTACTGATTTGACAAGCAAATCAAGCAATGTTTGGCAAACCTGCTGAAAAGCAGGGACGCAAAGCCAGAGGGGGCTAAGGCCGCCGTGTGCGGTTATGACAGCCGGTTGCAAATCATTCGGAAGGGCATCGCCCTTCCTGCACCGCCCGGCCCTCTCTGAAAGCAAGGTACAGGCGGGAAACCTTTTTTTGCCGAAAAGAGGGGAAATGAACATGCGACAAACATTTTATGAGTTCTGCATGCTGCATGAAAGGACAAACTTACTGAAAGAATGGGACGAATCGCGCAATTTTCCGCTCACGCCGGACACCGTTTCCTACGGCAGCAAGAAAAAAGTCTGGTGGACGTGTGAAAACGGCCATTCGTGGCAGACGACGGTGCATGTGCGCTCCGAGGGGAGCGGCTGTCCGTACTGCACGGGGCGAAAGGTCCTGCCGGGCTTCAACGATCTTGGCACACTCTATCCCGACGTGGCCGCGCAGTGGGACCGTGAGAAAAACGGCCCGCTTTCGCCGCGCGACGTCTCCACGGGCTCGAAGATCCGCATCTGGTGGCGCTGTCCGGAGGGGCACTCGTGGCAGTCGCCCGTCGCCTCGCGCACGGCGTGGGGGCACGGATGCCCCGTGTGCGCGGGCAAGACGATCGTCACGGGCGAAAATGACCTTGCCCACCTCCAGCCCGAGATCGCCGCACAGTGGGATAAGCGCAAAAACGGGTGCCTGAAGCCCAGCGATGTCGCCGTCAGTTCCAACCGTCCCGCTTGGTGGCGCTGCGAGCTGGGGCATTCCTACCGCGCCACGGTCTCGTCGCGCACGCAGCGCAAGACCGGATGTCCCTATTGCGCGGGACGCAAGGTGCTCAAAGGCTTCAATGATCTGAAAACGCTCTGTCCCGGCGTTGCCGCGCAGTGGCACCCGTCGCTCAACGGCGCGCTGACACCGGAGATGGTCACGCCCGGCAGCAACAAAAAGGTCTGGTGGCAGTGTCCCGAGGGACACGTGTGGAAATCGGTCATCTATCCGCGCACCGGCGCGCAGCAGTGCGGCTGCCCCGTCTGCGCCGGAAAGGTGAGCACAACACACGCGCGGCGTTACGCCCAGCTCGACGAAATTCGCACCTTTACCGAGCTGTGACAAGACCAATTCTATAAAAACGATCAAGGCCGTGGGAAGCGATATGCTTTCCGCGGCCTTACTTTTGCCTGATTTGGACGCACTGTCAGCACTATGTTTAGTGCTGATGCGTTTTCTTTCCCGCTTTCGCCAAAAAGCAGCGCCCCTCTCTATTGCGGCGAGGGGCGGTACAATCTGTTCAATGAGTCAACTTGTTGCCGCAGGCAAAACAAATGATTGTTACATGTGGACACTTGCGCCTGATTTTTCCCTGTGCTATAATGCAGTTACTTTAATCGGATAAATTACCTGTAAAGGAGAATCATCATGGATTATATGGCTCTTTCCGCTGCCGAGTGGCAGCAGGAATACGACAAGGTGTCCGCCGAATACGAGAGCTGGAAGGCCAAGGGCCTCAAGCTCAACATGGCGCGCGGCAAGCCGAGCAAGCAGCAGCTCGACCTTGTCAGCGGCATCCTGACCGCGCTGACCAGCGCCGAGGAGTGCGTGGACAGCGGCGTGGACGCCCGCAACTACGGCGAGCTCAAGGGTCTTGAGAGCGCGCGTAAGCTGTTCGCCGATATCCTCGGCTGCAAGACCTCTCAGGTCTTCGCCGGCGGCAATTCGAGCCTCCAGCTCATGTACGACACGGTCTCCAAGGCCTACACCCACGGCCTGCTGCACAGCGAAAAGCCGTGGTGCAAGGAAGAGAGCGTCAAATGGCTCTGCCCCGCGCCGGGCTATGACCGCCACTTCAAGGTGACCGAGAGCTTCGGCTTTGAGCTCATCACCATCCCGATGACCGAAAACGGCCCCGACATGGACATTGTCGAAAACCTCATCAAGGACCCGAGCGTCAAGGGCATGTGGAACGTGCCGAAGTACTCGAACCCCGACGGCATCATCTACTCCGACGAGACCATCGAGCGCATTGCGAAGATGAAGCCCGCGGCTCCCGACTTCCTGCTCATGTGGGACAACGCCTACTGCATCCACGAGTTTGACGGCGAGTTCGTCCCGTTCAAGGATATTCTGAGCGAGTGCGAGAAGTACGGCAACGCCGACATGGTCTTCGAGTTCGCTTCCACGAGCAAGGTGACGCTCCCCGGCGCGGGCATTGCGTGCTTTGCGTGCAGCGAAGCCAACATGGAGTACATGACCAAGCTCATCGGCATTCAGGCCATCAGCTTTGACAAGATGAACCAGCTGCGCCACGTCAAGTATCTCCAGAACAAAGAGCACACCCTCGCGCTGATGAAAGAGCACGCCAAGATCATGAAGCCGAAGTTCGACATGGTCGTCGAAACGCTCGAGCGTGAGATCAAGCCGCTCGGCATTGCGAGCTGGCACACGCCCAAGGGCGGCTACTTTGTCTCCGTGAACACGGCTCCCGGCCTTGCCAAGCGCACGCTGGCGCTGGCCAAGGAGGCGGGCGTCGTGATGACGAGCGCGGGCGCGACCTATCCGTATGGACACGACCCTCTTGACAGCAACATCCGCGTCGCCCCGTCGCTGCCGCCGGTCGAGGAGCTTGAGCAGGCGATGGCCGTCTTCTGCTGCTGCCTCAAGCTTGCCGCGCTGGAGAAGAGCAAGAAGTAAGTCATATTTGCATCAAAAAAGCGGGCCGCAGGGTAGCAGCGCATAAGACAGGTTTATAGCTTTAGAGAGAACAGCGTGGCGGAAGTCACGCTGTTCTGCTTTTTGCTGCGTGGGTGAGCATTTCGGCAATGATGCTCTCCGGCAGGAAACCAATGCAGGCAAGGCTGA
>ERZ857745.5347-NODE-5347-length-10442-cov-3.116781_pt1 | contig 10442 bp, 13 predicted proteins | sample MGYA00519699_ERZ857745 | MGnify/ENA primary metagenome ERZ857745 (study PRJEB31778, sample SAMEA3449357) | human gut metagenome | biome: human gut; feature: human-associated habitat; material: faeces | place: United Kingdom | collected 2010/2012 ...
ATATATAGTGCTGTCGGGTTCCTGCTTATATGCACTGTCGACAATCTGTACATTCTCTATGATATGCTTTGCTAGCAATGTTAAGTCATTGCCGCCGTAGCTGTCTGTTTCATAACTATATGCCATATCCCTTACAGTGCTTCCACGTCCTTGTACAAACACGATTCTGCCGCCAATCATCAACGGCTCAACAGTGCTGCATCCGCGTGTAGTCTGCATTTTGGGAACGGCTTTAGATGGTGTTACAGTATCGCTGCCACTTACTGTCCATTCGTTACCGGCAGTCAAGACGATTAAATCGGTACTTGCTATCAAGTGTAAAATCTTAAACTGCTTGCGGCTCACAAAGGCAAGTGCTACTGCGCTATCATCGGTAACAGTGCCGCTGGCTTTCTCTACGCTGAAATTGCCGTAGTCGCCGGTCCTGCTCATCCACACCATATAAGGCTGCTTCTTCGTGCCGCCAAAACATAATCTGTCCTGGAAAAAGCAAAGTGTTTGCGGGTACCCGAATTCTTCACTCCATGCGCCCCACAAGAAATTAGTAGTCATATCTGTTGAGCCTAGCTCTTTTTCAACATGAGCTTTTGCCGTGCTGTCGCTGGTGATTTCAGTAAGCTTTACAACGCCTTCTGCATTGTAGGCCATTGCTGTTAAATCAACAGTGCAAGTACCGCTAGTTATAGTGCATACCGCCCTTAAAAATACCGGCTCTGTTACACTGCCGCTTTCAGACGGATTATAGTCACTCTTAGATGTATATTTTCTGTATTCCTTCCAACTTTCGCCATCGTCACTCTTTTCTATGGTAAAACTGCCTTCCCAGGTTCCGTGACTGATAACCTTCCAATTTTCGCCCACACGTACTCTTTCTGTCGTGCCGTTGCTGGCGGATACAGTCTTGCTTGCAATCTCTTGTTTAAGTTTGATATACGCGCCCGGCTTGCTGCTAGCGAAAATATTCTTGTTGCTCGTCAAGGTAATATCACCTTGCGTTCCCGAAGGTGTCAATTCTTTATTGCCGGTATATAAAATCTTTACCCAGCCATTAGCGCCCGCTTTGCCGTTTGGGCTACCCTTTATACCGCCGGCACCGCCTGCCGCACCGCCGCCTGCGCCATATGTTACGCCTTGCGTGCCAACATTAGAATAATAGCCATCCTTACCATACCTGCGACTGGCAGCACCACCTGCTCCGCCGCCTCTGCCTGTTAGTCCACACGCCGTACTGTCTGCGCCTTTAGTGCCGCTAGTAGCTGTTGTATCTTCGTAGTTGCCTGCACTATGAGCATAAGCACCGCCGCTGCCACCGCCGCCGACTGTAATCGTGTAACTTGTGCCTTTGGTCAGCGTTAGAGTTTTTATAATGCGTTCACCACTGCCGCCGTCGCCACCTTTGGCGGCATTATTATAAACTTGGTGTTCTCCAAACCTTTTCCATGTAACGGCACCGCCGCCACCGCCGCCTGCACCCGAAATGTCAATTTGGTATTCACCGGTAACAGTTGGTTGGAATGTGTAGGAACCGGGCACGGTATAGCTTATGCCGCTATAATTTTCAAGTGAGGTCGATTCATCGAAATACATATCAGTAATTTCAAAGTCAGCAAAACGCCAGTCGGTGTCCGAATATCTTGCAAGCTGTTTCACGGGATATTTGCCGCTGGCAATAAACATAGTATCTGCGCTTTGTACAAATCTCAAATCTTGCAGCATATCTGCCGTGTACGGTGTCACAACTTCTATGTTTATATAAAGTCCGTTCTTATGCACCCTTATATATTTCTCGCCAATCTCCAAAAGATAGTCGGTGTTATCTGCGCCGTTGAACGGTACCAGGATGCACGCTTTATCGCTATATTTCGTTCGTGCCATATACTTCATGCCCGGCCTGCGATAAATAGGGCCGTGCGGCTTGATAAGGCAATTATAGGCTTGCAGTACCGCAAACTGATATTTATCTAAATCGACGCGGTTTGCAACTTCGGCGCTGATTTCCCCGCCGGTAAATGCAGGCTGCAATAAATAATAAGGTGTTAACCCGCTAGCCATAATTACGCCCTCCCGTCAAAGTATTTACTCGGATAATCCGGCAGTTCTTTCTTTTCGCTTGCCGTAGTATACTTTGCTTTCTGCAATGCTGCCATTGCAAGCTGATACTGTGTCTGCTGCAAGCCGCTGTTGCCGGTCAGCTGTACGCAGATATTAAACGCCAACATATGAGTAAACGCACTCAAAAAATCACTCGAAAACATTTCCACATCGTCAACGTCATAGGTATATTCAAGCCACGCAGCAGGGATATTGCAGCCGATACCAAGCACGTTGTCACTTGCCATATATAAGTCCCACTCTTCCTGCTGCTGTTCGCCTGCCCTTATCATTGCGCCGGTGTCAGCGTCAAATATCTTGCGCACAGCAAGGCACTTTTCGGGGTAGGCGTAAACGTGGGACCAGTACGGAGATTCGATACTAAGTTCTGCAAGCTTGCTCACGCGCTTTGCAAATCCCCAAGTGTAGCTTCTTAATAACTCTTTGCGCGTAGGCTCATAAAACAGTTTGCACTGTCTGGCCAGTTCTGATTGCTCATCTATATTGCTTATACGGCCTTTGGCGATATGAGCCAACGCCATATTACATACATCGGTAATGTTAAGCATTTTTAACTATTCCTCCTTGATTATTAAAAAAGGGAAGAGCTTTCGCCCTCCCCTTAAAGTACTAAATCAGCCCGGCCAGTTCGGAACAGTTTCAGTCAAGCCAGCAGTCAGTTTGCCGCTGCTTGCGCCGCTTACAGTCAGTCTGGAAAAAGCTTTCATGCCATACGGCAGTTTAGCTGCAACCAAAATACCCTTTTTGCTGGCAGCAAGAGTATAAGTCGCCACAACAGTTTTAGTGCCGAAGCTTTCGCTGTCAGAAGTTTCCAGCGCCGCAGTGATAGTGCCGCTAGTAGCTAAGGCGGTCGGCGCAGTGATAACAAGAAATAACGGGTCGGCCGCATCACCGCCGCCAACGTTCGCAATTACATTGCTGGTCAAGGAATTGTCCATGTACATATTTTGCTGGTCAAAAATCATTGTTATTCACTCCTTCCGGTTATTGTACTGCCGCTTCGGTTTCGCTTTGGCAGTCAAGTTTCTTAATCTGGATACCTGCCAGGTACAGTTTAGGCGGTGCGCCCATAAAATCTTGACGGGTAACATGAACATTGTTCTTGTTGTTCAAATAGCACTCCAGCCAAGAGTATACACCGTCAGATACATACGCAACCGGCGCTTTCGGGTCTTGCAGACGGTTCTTTGCGAAGATGAATTTATTCATCAGTTCGCGTTGCGCACTGTCAGTCAAAGAGTTAAGCTTTTGGACATCAATGTTGCACACGCGCACAATAGAACGAACATTTTGTACCGCCAAGCCACACTTCCAAGAGTACAAGGTCTGCAATGCACGGAACGGCTTATTGTTCTCATCGTAAACGTCGCTTTCGCCCAAGTCCTCAGTCTTCAAGCCTGCCTGGGTGCCTTTGGGATATACGCCCATTACGCGGCGGTCGCCCCAGTCTACGAAGTAGATAGAAGCATTAGTGTTAGTACCGGGAGTACCTGCGGAGATTACCTGGTGGCCCGGAGTGCCTTTGCCGCCGTCGGTCAAAGTATTGTAGCGTACCGCAATACCATTGAAAGTGTCCGGGTCTTCGTCCAAGTTGCCGTACAAGAATTGACGTGCGACGTATTGGCCCATGCCTTCTACGTGTGCATCATCCTCTGCCATGCGGAACGCCTGCGGATTCGGTTTACCGGAAAGCAGTTCAACGTCCACGCAGGAACGGTCCTCCAAGTGCATACATACATCAATGCGCTGTTTTACAGTGCCTTTAGTCGGAGAAGTACCGCGGTTAATACGACGGATAGACGGAGAAGGCAAACTAGCGCGAATAGTAGTTTTAGTACCAATCGGCAAATCGCCCTCCATCCACTTAATATCTTCCATAATCGGATTAGATTCGTTAAGTACTTCCATGACGCGGTCAATAGCGCCTTGCGGAGTTAAGTACTTTCGTAAGTCACTCATAGTTTGGGAGTAACCAATAGTAGCCATAATTTCATCATCCTTCCTGTTTTTTAATTAAAAATTAAAGATTATTTGTACCTGCTCCAGTCGGTTTTCGGGTACATGTTGGCGGCAACACCTTGTGCAGCGTTTAAGCCTTGCGCGCCGTTTTGTGCAGCCAAGCCGGGGTCCTCGCCAAGCAGTTCGCCAAGTTTCGCAAATGCTCTCACGATAGCAATTTGATTGCCTGCGCCGGTAACTTCCAATGCTTCACGCACGTTCAAACCTGGATACATTGCCTCCAATTTGCGGCAGGCAGTATCACAAAGGCCCTGTACTTTGCCCAAGTCTGCGCCCAGTGCTGTTTTAGCCTCATCGCCCCATTTAGCGATTTCCTGCGCGCGGAGCTGTTCTACGCCTTGCACTACACGGCTTGCATACTCTGTGCCGTACTTTGCAAGTGCTCTTGCCTGGTCATTGCTAAGGTTCATACCCTTAATAACATCCACAAAGCGCCCTTGCTCATCAGCACTAAGCTCATAGCCTTCTGGCATCTCTACTCCTGCAAAGTCATAATTCACTGTGCCGGGCTGCTGTGTGCCTTGCCCATTACTTCCGTTTCCTGCAATGGTGCTGGAAGCACTTGTATTATTAGTTGCATTAGTAGTAGCCGGTTCTGTCTGTTGCTGTTGTACTGCGGCGCTAGGTTCAGCCTGCTGCTGTGCGCCTTCGCCGTTTACAACTGCGTTTTCGCCGTTCTCGCCCATTAGTTATTCCTCCTTGTTGTTATCTACATATTCCACTGCCAGCTCTTGCAGCTTTAGTTGGAATTCTGCATACTCCATTTCAGCCTGCTGCTTTAGCTCTATGCCTTGCAGCCCAAGGGCTAAAATACTTTTGATAATGCCTAAGCCTACGTCGCGACGGCCTTCGTTATAGAAAGTCTTGCTGTTGCCGGTAAAGCACATAGAGTTGACTTTGGTTACATCAAGCATACGCATCAAGAACCAGCGTCCGCTTTCACTCCCCAGCAGGTCGAGTAGGGCTTCCTTGTCCCTTCTTGCCTGCTCTCTTACCATGTACTCTGTCAGCAGTGCTTGCTTTCTATCCTCGCCGGTATTGGATTTATATTTAAACTGCTCGCTCATTATTCCCAACCTCCCGGCACGCCTAGCCAGCTTGTAATAGCCGGGTTAGAATCATTCGCCGCCGCAGTAAGATTTTTGGCCGCCTCTGCCGCAGGAGCCGCAGCCTGTGCCATTGCCAAGCCTTCCTGCATTTCCTGCTGCCGTTGCATTTCCTGCTGCTCTTGTTTGAGCATCTCTTGCACTTCTTCATCACTGCGCAATGCCATTGCAGGCACGCCAAGCATTTCAAAGTATTTTGTAATAGCACCCAACGGGTTAATCTTCTTCGTAACTTCTGGCCATACTTGCGCCATCTGTCCGGTCTGTGCTATCGCCTGTTCGATATTCACAAGCCCGCTCATCTTCTGCGCCTGCGCCAACGGTGAAATATAGTCCACTTCTACATCTTCTTCACTCAAAAGGTCTTGCAGTTCTTCCGGCACCGGAGGAAATCCGCCGCTTCTGTCGATGATGTTATACACACGTTGAAGAATCAGTGTTAAGAATTCATCCTGCAATCGCTCAACCACCGGGCCTAGCTGTTGCAGTTTTTCCTGCGTTCTCTCCATAACCTCCCTAGCAGTCATACGGCTATTATCAAGGTTATCTAACATCAAGAACAAATCAGCACTGTATGCTCTCTTTATAGCATCCTCAACGCGAATAATTTCTTCCTGCGCGTCCTTTAAGTCAAGGTCAACTGCGAACAAAGGCTTTACCATATCTTGCGTCTGGTCATCTACGGCTGTTAAACCGCCAGGCATCAAGTTAATACCGCCGTTATTCATAAGGCTTGGACTGCCTTGCATCGGCGGCTTTACCTTTAACTCTATTGCTGTCAGATAATCTTTTTTCAGCAGTTGCAGCATTTTGCTGTCGCCTTCTGCAAACCACGCAGGACCTCTTGCGTATGCCTCATTGCCGCTGACAAGATAACGCGCTACCGGTACTGCTTCTTCTTCAAAGCCGCCAACATACAAGTATTCGTCACTCTCTGACTTTTCCAACCAGTACACGCTTCTATACGGCATGTTCAGTCTGTCCATGTAGCCAGGCAGTTTATCGCTGTTAGGCTCTACCATCCAGCAGACTTTATACTTCTTAGTAAGATTGGTCTGATTGTCTAACAGTCCTTTCAGATTGTCGGGCAAAGCGTCTACGCCGAAGCAGTCCGCTAGCTGCTGCAAAGTCATATCGTACTTTCTTGCAAAAGTAGTTACCTTGCCGAAGCCGTCTGCTTCAAGTGCATAAGTACCGATTGTCATTGTCTGGAACCGCACGCCGTTTTCTGCGTCGTAGAATATAGCCATCGGGCACTGTCCAAAAGGCAATTCCAGATATACAGTATGGATGCTGTTATAGAAGTTGCTCTTTGCAAGCACGCTTGATACAATCTCTTGTCTTGTGTCAAGCACCTTCATAGCCTCAACATTCGTATTCAGTTCCGGCCGTCTATATGCAAATCTGAACCACTGGCGGCTCGGCGGTGTAAGTCCGCTCATAACGCCTGCGGCGAATACCTGCGCCGCTCTCCAAGCTACCCCGTGCACAATCTTTAAGTCACGTCTGCGTGCGGGATTGGTCTTGTCTGCCGTATTGTCAAACTCACCGACAAACGGAAGCTGATAATCTCTTATCTCTTTCCATCTGTCCTCCCAATCTCGCCTATCTTCGTACATGCTTTTAAGCTTACGCACCAAACGTTGGCGGTCCGGCAAGTTCTTTTTCAGCGGCACCCCGTCACTAGGAAGTGTTCCCTGTGGCTTGCTCGCCGCTATCGTTTGAAAGTTCATAAGCTGTTACCTCTTAGCCTAAAGTATTACGGCCGCCCTCGCCGCCACTAGCAATAGTGCTTGTCTGCGTAGATGCAAAGCCTTTACGCTTCTTCTTGTTACTGTCGCTGCCGGTCGCAACTTCGCTGCTTGTCGCAACGGTAGTCGGGGCCGGGTCCACCTTCTCAACAGTCGGCATGTTGCCGCCACCGAATAATTTTGCAATACCACCCATTTTTAAACCGCCTCCATAATCGAATACTCCGTGTTGCACATTAGCTTTTTAGGCTTTCTATCATCAAGCCCTAATTGTCTTAACGGAACGTTCCTTGCAAATGTTAATACTAGGCCGTCTGCAAGGTCTGGGGAACGTCCTAGTTTTTCTTTTATTTCTTCTTTAGGCGTTAACATTAAACGCCCATTCTTAGAATACTTATAGTGAATGACTGCAAGTTCTTCTCTTAGCCCCGGTTCTTCCGGCAAAGCGCCGCCAGCCTCTATCCACTCTTTCAGTTTGAAGTACATCTCTGCTCTGATGTTCTCATAACGCTTATTCTCTATCGCCGCGCCTTGAAATGGTATCTCTCTTAGCGCCGTGTACCCCATCTGCCGCAATCTGTCGACTACGCCAGCGCCCATGTTGCCAACGTCTATAAAGGTCATATCTGCTTTATTTTCATCCATTGCCAAAGCAATATAATCTGCTGTCTGCATCGTATTCAGTTTCTTATACACTCTCGGTCGTGGATATACCATTAAACCCTTACGCTGCCATATACACGTTCTGTCATCGCCAAAGCGTGCTATATCTGCGCCTTGCACCAGCGGCATATCATAGGGAATATCCTTTTCTGTCAGCTCTCTATTAAAAGCCTTATCTAGTTCTTCCAGACTGAAAAGCTCGTTGATTGCCGATACGCTAAAGTCACACAAATACTCTTGTCTGAATTCTACCTCCGGCATATCCTCTTTCAGTTCTTCTATGCTCTTTGCGTCTATAATGCCGCTATCGTACACGTTCGACAAATACGCAAAATAACGCTTGTTCGTCTTGGCCTTCTTGTACATCTCATAGAAGTTGTTCTGCCCCTTAGGTGTACCGATGAAATAGCAATAGCCTTTTCTGTCGCCGTTCTCTATCGCAGGTCTGATTATCTGCGTCCACATCTCCGGCTTCATATCCGAATACTCGTCAAGTATTACGCCGTCCCAATATGTACCACGCAATGCGTCGGGATTGTTCGCACCAACGATATATATCCTCGCACCCTGTGCCCCAGGTACTTTACTAGGGAATTCAACATACTTTTTAGTTTCGTTCACCTTAATGCCTTCTATGACGCTTGTGTAATACTTCAATGGGCCCCATGCAATAATTTCCATCTGTGCACTGAACGGACCTACCAAAGCATACTGCGGGCTGATTAAGTCACTCTGTAAAGCATCCCTTATAAGATGATTCACCATTCCGATGGTCTTACCAAAGCGGCGGTGTGCTACGATTACTGCAAAGCGGTGTCTGCTTAATTCCTTATGCAGTACCTTCGCCCATGCAGGTCGTGGAGTATATGGTATCTGTATTACGTTTTCCATGTTTACCCCCTTGAAAAAATCGTTTTGGTAATTTTTGGTATTTACCTCCCCCGGCGGCTGCGAAAATTTTGGGCCCCACCCCCCACTCAACGCCAGCGGGAAAGGCAACAATCAATTTCAGATTTTGCGAAAACCCAGGGAAATCATCAACGCCAACGCCGCCAAACAAAAGCCAGAACCAGCCACCAAACAAAAACAAAAACGTGGTAGGCCTGCCGCATGAGCCACGCAGGAACGGCCGCAACATCTGCCAGGCGAACGCCTGCCGCTAACATCATCAGCCAGGCCGTCAACATCTGGAACCGCCAGCTAATCAACAGCAGCAGGATATATTTTACGTCCGATAATAAGGATTATGTTAAAAGCTTTACCTATGTTTGTGTTTTAATAGTATCTTCTGAACAATCGTTTACTACTATTGCGTCATCTGCTGCGCCCCAATGATACACAGCCGGGCCCTTGTTGGCGTGCGTCTGCTTGTCAAATGCGCCAATACTATCAGCATACATTTTAGAGGCTGCTAGTCTATCCTTGTTACTGGCCTTGTCATCAGTCATTATTTTGAGCCAATAGGCCTGCAGGTCCTGCACGGCCAGGACGGCAACAGCCGCGCCTTGCTGCTTTAGCAGCGCCGCACAGTCCTCTAACGTCTGCGGCGTTGTCGCTATTGCCGGCGGCCTGCCTCTTGTCGGTGTATTTGTGTTAGCTAATAAACTTTTAATCTTAAACATCACGTCACACTTTTGTTACAACCCTATATAATATATTATTAATATCAATCACAACAGATTTTGTAAACATCAATAATATAAATACAATCAATAATCTTTATTTGCAAGAATCCAACAATAAAAAAAGATTGACAAATAAAAACTGCCAATCATCAATAAAATTATATTAATTATCTTGTTTTGAATTATATACCCTAAAAAATGCTATTAAGTCAATGATACATTATTATATTTTTGTGAACGTCTTAACATATTATAAATGTTGCTGAATAAAGAAGAACGGCCGCCGCTGAACATCTGCCAGCGTGCGGCCGTTGCTACTCTTATAATGTTGTTTTAACCCTCTGCATCATCTGCGGGGCTGCCGTCATCTGCTGGCGGCGCGGGGAACGTCAGAACGGCGCGCCCGGCATCATCTACAAACGCCAGGCGAACGCCGCAGGCCTGCGCCAGCTTAACCAAATCATTAATAGACCAGCTGTTACGGCTCAATTTGTTCCGCACGGCGGGGACCGTAATCCCCAGGCCGTCAGCCAATGCCTGCGAACTCATGCAGCGCATAGCAATTAGCCCCTTGATTATAGCTTTACTGTTATCCATGTTTTACACCTCCATTATCCGTTGTCTACATTATACCGCATAGCGGTGTGATTGTCACCAAAAAAAATAAAAAAATAATCAAAAAAGGTATTGACAAGTATAATCAACGACGTTATAATATAACTGTAATCAAGATACAGATACCGAATGGCGGTATACATTCAAGGAGGAACTAAAAATGACTACACAAAAAGAACAAACACAAGACGCTAAAATGATTCAGTTGGCGCTTTACCGTGAATACGGCTTCCAGCCGTGCTTGAAGGACATCGAAATTTTGGAAAGCGTCGAAAACCCGGACTTCCCCTGGCATCTTGAAAGGGCCTACGTTGAAATCAAAGGCCACTTTTACACCATCTATCAAAACGAATTTGGCGGGTTGACCGTACAAAAATATTAAGGAGGCCGAAACAATGAAATTTAAAAACCTGCGAATCAAACAACTTATGAAAGTTGCAAATCTTATGAACCGCTACCCGGCATTAAGCGAGGCACAGCAGGAAGTCTATCAATACGCAACAAACATCGTGTATCTGATTTTTTAAAGCTGACGGCGGCCCCGTTGGGGG
>ERZ857745.5361-NODE-5361-length-10414-cov-3.872478_pt1 | contig 10414 bp, 10 predicted proteins | sample MGYA00519699_ERZ857745 | MGnify/ENA primary metagenome ERZ857745 (study PRJEB31778, sample SAMEA3449357) | human gut metagenome | biome: human gut; feature: human-associated habitat; material: faeces | place: United Kingdom | collected 2010/2012 ...
TCGTGAAAATAGGGTAGGGAAGTAATGAGGGCAATTGCGAAGCTGTGCCCGATTGGCTATTTGAGGCAAAGGATTTCACGGATGCGTTGGTTATACGCGAGTATAAGCAAGAAGTAGAGCGTGTTCTCGACGCAGCGCATGATTCGGGAATTGAGGGTGCCTTTTCTAGTGGTCAGTTGCTGCTGAGTTACCAATTTAAGAACAACGTGTACGGTAGTGATGATTTCAACAAGTGGGTTGAGGCGGCAGATGAAGCGGTAAACGACAGTAACTTTGCTGCAGACTTTATGCATTATTTGAAAGGGAAATTTGATCAAGGCTATACCGATACGTATCGCGACGCGATGCAAAGTGCGTTAGCCGAATGTCAAAACCAAACGATGACCCTCGTCGTACCGCAAGCTCCAGTTATTTAAAGCGCTCAAAATGCCGAGTTTCGGCTTTTGAGATGGAGCAAACGCATAAGTCGTTCAAAGGGGTATCGTTTTCATTTTGCTGTCGATATTCACACTGTGAGCGTTTGCCGCGCCCTTGCAATTATCAATCCGCCTTCATATAATGCCGTTATCGTACAAAAAATTGTACAGCTAAGGGGTTCTCATGGAAGCAGTGGCATATTCAACATTTCGTAAGGATTTACGGGCATACCTGGACAAAACCCGTGATGATGCTGCGCCGTTGTTGGTCACTAGCAAAGATCCCAGCGCGAATGTGGTTGTCATGAACGCTATGGACTATGACAACCTTATCGAAAACCTGGAAATCCAGTCGAACGCGCGTTTGATGAGCAAAATCGAGCGCGGCATGAAGCAGTTTGCGGAAGGGCACGGCGTAAGTCACGAACTAGTTGAGGTAGACGATGCCTAAGCTGTGGTCCGGTGATGCTTGGGAAGACTATTTGTGGTGGCAATCTCAGGACAAGCGTACTCTAAAACGCATCAATAAGCTGGTGGAAGATGCCCAGCGCAATCCATATGAAGGTCTAGGCAAGCCCGAGAAGCTCAAGGGAAGCTTATCGGGCTTGTGGTCAAGAAGGATCAACGAAAAGGACCGTCTTATTTACGATGTGCAGGGCGACGCCATTCGCATCTACTCAGCTAGAAGCCATTACTCAGATAAATAGCCGCGCCCTCTATTTCCCGCACATGTGCGATTCGCACCAGGCGCAGGCGTCGGGGGTTGCCGCCAAGCCGCCCAGGGCCGATTCGCGCAGCTCGAAGGGAAGGCTGCGGCCCACCTTGTACATGGCCTCCACCGTTTGGTCGAAGCCCACCAGGTTGCCGATGCCCGCAAGCGAGGTCTGGGCGCTCACCAGCGCCGTTGCCGCGCCCGAGGCGTTGCGTTTCTGGCACGGCACCTCCACCAGGCCCGCAACCGGGTCGCACACCAGGCCCATCATGTTGGTGAGCGCGTTGCCCGCGGCGTTCATGCACTGCTCGGGCGTGCCGCCCTCAAGCTCCACGCATGCTGCCGCGGCCATCGCGGCTGCCGACCCGATCTCGGCTTGGCAGCCGCCTTCGGCGCCGGAGACCGTGGCGTTGCGGGTGATCAGGTAGCCCACGGCGGCGGCGCAGGCAAGCGCGTGCTGCAGCTGCTCGTCGGAATACCCCTTCGCCTTCTGCAGCGCCAGCAGCACGCCGGGGATGACGCCGGCCGATCCGGCGGTGGGGGCCGCCACGATGCGGCCCATGGAAGCATTGGTTTCCAATACGGCCATGGCGTAGGCGGCTGCGCTGGCTATGGGCTCGCCGAGCACGTCGGCGGCCGAATCGCGCACCTTGGCCATGCGTTGCGCCTCCCCGCCTAAAAGCCCGCCCATGGATGTGGCCGGTGCATCGAGCGGCAGGAACGCGGCGTCTTTCATGACGCGCAGCGCATAGGCAAGGTACGCGTTCGTGCCGTCGGCATGCCCGCCTGCCTGCTGCACGGTGGCTTCGCGGCGCAGGAACACCTCGGAGATGGCGGTCTTCTGTGCGGCGCAAAGCGCGAGCAGCTGGGTTCCGCTCGTGAAATCGAGCGCCCGCAGACGCTCAAGCGCCGCTGCCTGCTCGGCTTCCCCGATGGCAGCCTGCGCTTGGCCGAGCGAGGCGGCGGGGATGACGCGCACGCCGCGGATCAGGGGGTTTTCCAGAATGGTCGCCTGCGCATCGTCGTTGATGCGCTGGTCGGTTTCCAACACGGTCCATGCCGTGTCACCGCGCTGTTCGCGGTACAGGCGGGCCGTGGCGATGTTGACGCCGTGCGCCGAAAGGCTGGTGGCGATATGCGCGAGCACGCCCGGCAGGTCGCGCTGCTGCACCACGATCGAGTGGTTTTCGCCGGTGATGTAGACGTCCACCCCGTCGATCTTGCGAATGACGGCCGCGCCGCCGCCCACGCTTTCGCCACGCACTTCCATGCGGCCGCCTTCAGCGGCGTCGATGACGATATCGATGGTGTTGGGGTGCTCGTAGTCGTCGCAGTCCGGCAGGGGGGTGAAGGTGAAGTCGAGCCCCGCCTCGCGCGCGTGCGCGAACGAGTTGCGGATGCGCAGGTCATCGGGCGCGAAGCCGAGCATGCCGGCGACGAGCGCCTTGTCCGTGCCGTGGCCGGTCAGCGTATGCGCGAAGCTGCCGAGCAGGCGGAACTCCACGTGCGCCGGCAGATCGCCGGCCAGCTTTCGCGCCATGTACGCGATGCGCAGCGCGCCGGCGGTGTGGCTGCTCGACGGCCCCACCATCACCGGTCCGATGATATCGGTCAACCCAATCGTCTCCATGCCCGCTCCTTTGCGTGTCGCCGCCTCCTGCGGTCGTTTCCGTTTCCGTACACTATAGCGGCTTGCCGTCGGCGCGCGTAGCGGTTTATGCACGGTTAACGGTTCCAGCATGCAGAGGAAGCCGTGCTTTGTTCCGTGTCGTTTGCATAAGCCCTTCGAGCTCGGCGCCGCGCCCTCGTCCTGGGGGGTGCGTGATGCGAAAAACCGTCTGTTTTGGTCGCTGGCGGTCAAAACAGACGGTTTTTCGCGGTCTCGGAAGTGAGAAATGGACGTTTTTGCCGGTTGTTCGCGTATGGGCTTTCCGATAGCGCAAATAATCGCGTGTTTTGGCCTTGAGGCTGCGAAGAATCGCCAATTCTGACCACGGCTGGACAAAATTCATGATTGTTCGCAGCGGGAACTCGCTGCTCGGCTTGGCTACTGCTCTGGGAATTTGGTACTCGGCTTGGATGATGCCACGGGAACTTGGTGCTCGGCTAGGTTAGCATTCCGAAGTCCGATGCTCGGCTCGGTTAACGCTCCGGAGCCCGGTTTTCGTCCTGGCGTGCGCTGGGGGTGCCACGGTGGCATCCTCCAGACGGTGGGCCGATCGGAAACCCTGCCCTCGACACCCGCATTACCTGGCTGTGGTCTCCGGGCCCGGCGGCTTCCTGTCAGTCGTTCGGAGCGGCGAGCGTCCTCGGCGGCAACACCTTCCCGGGCCCTCGAGGGGCAGGGGCAGAGGGCCATCCGGGGCCGCCGATTGGGCGCCCCCCTCGGGGCTTGGCCGAACTGTAGGCCATGTGGCGAATACTCGCCACCGAAGTTCATCGGTGGCTTATCTCTGACTGTAACGGACGGCGGACGAACCTTGCGTCGTCCTTCGACTCACGCTTGCGCCGTATGGCGGCGGATGCTGCGCTAGAACGCTGTGCCCGTCTCCCGTTTGCGCTTGGTTCGTGGCTGTTCGCTAGGGTTTTGGGCATGTGCGCCAAGCGAGGTTATAATAGTTGGTCGGCGTCGCGTGTTCGCGAATGCGGCGTCGAATAGGGTAGGACGATGAAGGGCCGGGCGCGACCCGGCTAGCGAAGGAGCGATCACATGGCGGCACCCATCCTGGTGTTCGGTCACAAGAACCCCGACAACGATGCCATCAGCGCAGCTGTTGGCTATGCGTACCTGAAAAACGAGCTGGCCAAGCGCGCCGGTTCCGACGCCGTCTACGAGGCGTGCCGTCTGGGCGGCCTTCCGCCGGAGACCGAGTGGATCTTGGGCGAGAACGGCATCGAGGCGCCGCGTCTGATCGAGTCCCTTTCCGAGGGCCAGCAGGTCATCCTTGTCGACCACAACGAGGCCCTGCAGTCCGCCGACGGCCTTGACGCCGTCGAGATCGTCGAGATCGTCGACCATCACCGCCTGGGCGGCCTGGTCACCGCGCAGCCGCTGCGCTTCAACGCCAAGCCCGTCGGCTCCACCGCCGCCATCGTGGCGCGCGAGTTCGAGATCGAGGGCGTGGAGCTGCCGCGTGGCATCGCCGCGCTGCTGCTCGGCGCCATGCTCACCGACACCGTCATCATGAAGTCGCCCACCACCACCGATTTCGACCGCGACATCATCGCCCGCACGGCCGCTGCCGTGGGCGTCGACCCGGTCGAGTACGGCATGTCCATCTTCAAGTGCCGCTCCAACCCCGCCGAGCTGCCCGTCGACAAGCTGGTCAACGCCGACGCCAAGGAGTTCGAGCTGTCCAACGGCAACAAGGTCTACATCGGCCAGTACGAAACGGTCGACCTGCAGGCCGTGCTCGGCCGCGAGGCCGAGATCCGCGAGGCCATCAAGGGCCTGGTCGCGGACAAGGGCTACCAGTTTGTGCTGTTCTTCGCCACCGATATCCTGGCCGAGGGCAGCCAGTTCATCTGCGAGGGCGACACCGACTTCGTCAACCGCGCCTTCGACATCGACTGCACTGGCAAGTCCGTCTGGATGCCCGGCGTGCTTTCCCGCAAGAAGCAGGTGGCCGCACCCATCCTGGCGCTCTAACCCTGCGTTAGCAAACGTCATCGCAAAAGGAAGCCCCCGCGCAACCGCGCGAGGGCTTCCTCTCGTTTCCGGACGTTTTGGGGACGTAGCGTTATCTGTCATGTTTCGTCTCGCTCGGCCTTCGCCTGCCGGCTGTCCCCATTTTGCCGCGCATCCCGGTCCCGGGTGCCCGGCTTCCGCTTGCGGGGCCCATGCGCCGCTTATGCGTCCACTCCGCCCATTTGCCGCCTTATGAACTCCAGCAGGAACGCGTGGAACTCGGCGGCTTTCTGGCCGAGCGGGTGCTTGGCCGTCTCCACCACGATATCGCGTTCGAACCCTGCATCCGCGATGGGTGCCAGCACCACCTCCGACCCTTCCAGCGCGCCCCAGCTGCGCTCAGGCCAAAACCCCACGCCAAGGCCGAGCGCGATGAATTTGCGGACCACGTCGGGGCTATCGGACTCGAACACCACGTTCGGCGCGAACCCTGCCTTCAGGCACAGCTCGTCGCACACGCCGCGGAATCCGCGCGTTCCCGCCAAGCACACGAACGGCGCGCCGGCGAAGTCCGCCAGGCGAATCGGCTCGCCGTTCGCCTGCGCCTTGGGAACGGCCAGGCATATGCGCTCACGGCACACCTCGGACGTGCGCGTATCCGGCATTGCTGCGCCTCCGTGCGCTTCCGTGCGAACACGCACGTCCCAGCGAGCCTCGTTGTTGGCCTGGTTGATGACGAACGCTGCCTGCGGAACCGTTGCGCGAAACGCCGCGATGGCGTCGACGGTCATGGTCGTGGCGGCCTCGACGTCGATGCGCACCGTGTTGCGCTCCTGGCCCTTCGCCTGCGCGATGGCGCTGGGTATCTCGTCGAACGCGGCAAGCAGCGGTGCCACCTTGTCTTCGAGCGCCTCGCCGCAGGGAGTCAGCCGTATGTTGCGACCGACGCGCTCGAACAGCTTCGCATCCAGCTCGCCCTCAAGGCGGCGGATGGCCTGCGTCAGCGCCGGCTGCGCAACGCCAAGGCGCTTGGCAGAGTTCGTCATATGCTGGGTTTGCGCCACCTCGTGAAAATAACGCAGCTGCAACAGCTCCATGCCAACCTCCGTTTCCGGCTCAATGTGACGATAACGCGCAGATTATGGAAAACGCTTAACCTATAACGTTGACTGTTTTACCATAGCAAATCGCCGAGGGCGTGCACCCGCGGCGAACCTGCAGAATACCACCAAGGGAGATGACGGAAATGGCAGAGGCGCTTGAGGCGATCATGCTCATTTGCTTCGGGCTTTCGTGGCCTATGAACGCATACAAGAACTTCAAGGCCCGTACGGCTGCGGGAACCAGTTGGCAGTTCATCCTGCTGATCACGCTCGGCTATTTCGCCGGCATCGCCGCGAAGTTCGTGTCCGGCACCATCAACTGGGTGCTTGCCGTGTATTTCCTCAACGTCGTCTGCATCGCCGCAAATTGGGTTGTGTACTTCCGTAACTGCGCCATCGACCGTGAACGCGATCGACTGCGCAAAGAGGAGGACGCGCAGGACGCCATGGCGCAAGCGCATGCCGCGCGATAACGGCGCCTTCCCGCGCCGCGTGGTCGTTTCAAGCATTCCTTGCGTTCGCGCGGGCGCTGGCCTATATCTATATATGAACCATTTCGGAAAGCCGCCTGAGCGCGGCTTTCCGCGTATCCCGGCGAATCGGCATCCCGATGAGCCGACATCCTGACTGAAAGGGGAGCCTGTGAAGCCCGACCGCCTGCTCGATTTGTTCTGCGAACTTGCGCGCATCGAAAGCCCGTCGCGCCGTGAGGCCGTTATGGCGAAACGGTGCAAGGCCGAGCTGGAGGACCTGGGGTTCACCGTCCGCTTCGATGATTCCGCGGAACGGACCGGTTCCGACACGGGCAACCTGATCGCTTTCCGCGCCGGCATCGTTCCCGGCGCCGTGGCGTTGTGCGGGCATATGGATACCGTGCGCCCATGCAAGGGGATCGAGCCCGTGGTGGAGGGCGGCGTGATCCGCAGCGCGGGGGATACCATCCTCTCTGCCGACGACAAGGCTGGCGTGGCCGCCATCTTCGAGGGAGTTCGCAGCCTCATCGAAGCGGGGGAGGAGCTTCCGGATGTGCATGTCGTCTTGACCACGTGCGAGGAAATGCACCTGCTGGGCGCCGGCGCTCTCGATGTCTCGTTCCTGTCGGAAGGCACGCCGTGCTATGTATTGGATGCCGACGGCGATCCGGGCACCATCATCAACCAGGCGCCGTGCCACTGCACGTTCACCGCAACCTTCCGCGGAAAGTCGGCGCATGCCGGCGTCGAGCCCGAGCGCGGCGTCTCTGCGCTTGCCATGGCGGCGCAGGCGGTCTGCCATATGCCCTTGGGGCGCATTTCCGCGCATACCACGTCCAACGTAGGGGTCATCGAGTGCGACGGGGCCACGAACGTGGTGCCTGGCACCTGCTGGCTGTCGGGTGAATGCCGTTCCACCTCCCTTGAGCGCGCCCGTGCCGAGCGCAGCGCCATGGACGAGGCCATGCACGCGGCCGCGGCGCAGGCCGGCGGCAGCGTCGACATCGAGTGGCGCACCGACTACCTGCCTATCTCCTATGCCTCCGATCACCCGTTGGTCGAGGGCGTCATGCACGCGGCCCGGGCGGCCGGGTTGCGTCCACGCCTTGCCGCATCCGGCGGAGGAGCGGATGCGAACATCTTGGCGGGACGCGGAGTCTCGGCGATCACGCTTGCCACGGGTATGGCCAACTACCATTCCTGCGACGAATACATCACCGTCGACAACTTGAACGGCTGCGCGCGCCTAGTCGAGCGGCTCGTGCTCGAGGCTCGCAAATAGCGGATCGGCCGTGCCGCGAGCGGTTTCGCCGACGGGGAAGGGACCAGGGAGCTGCTGCCGGCGTCCGTGAAACGTCGATTTTGCGCCCGTTGCAGGGCTTGGGGCTTGCTTGCTCCGACTGGCAAAACCGACTCGCCCACCGATTCGCAACTTTTGCAACAACTTTTCGCGAAATTGTGTGCAAAACGTGCATCGCAGATCATCAAAACGTTGCATGACCTGGCGAAACAGGATACAATAGCAATAGACACGCCCGGGTGCGTGGCGTTTGACAGCCCCTATACCCGGTGATAAAGTTCCAACTCGCGCTCCGAAAGGGGCGGGGTTTTCGCGTGCGTATCAGCTGAACGCACTTGGAAACCCGCGAGTAATGCGGCGGTGGTCTCGTACGCCGCCGGAGGCAAATATAGAAGGAGAAGATTTTGCCTACCATCAACCAGCTGGTCCGCAAGGGCCGCAAGAAGTCGGTCGACAAGAAGAAGACGCCGGCTCTGAAGGGCAACCCGCAGAAGCGTGGCGTGTGCACCCGCGTGTACACCACCACCCCCAAGAAGCCGAACTCGGCTCTGCGTAAGGTCTGCCGTGTGCGCCTGGTCAACGGCATGGAGGTCACGGCCTACATCCCCGGTATCGGCCACAACCTGCAGGAGCACTCCATGGTGCTCATCCGCGGCGGTCGTGTTAAGGACCTCCCCGGTGTGCGCTACAAGGTCATCCGCGCCGCGCTGGACTGCGCCGCCGTGGACAACCGCAAGCAGGCTCGCAGCCGCTACGGTGCCAAGCGCCCGAAATAAGTAACCGCTAAGCCGCGCGGGTTGCATGAAAGCGCCTTTCCCGAAAGGGTCGGGAAGGCGGCAACCTAATGGGAAGGAGAAAGCTTCCCCGAAGCGCGCAGGAATCAGAAGGAGTTTTACATGCCGCGTCGTGCAGCAGCAGTCCGCCGTGAAGTTCAGCCGGACGCCGTCTACAACAACCGTCTTGTCACCCAGTTGATCAACAAGATCCTGCTGGACGGCAAGAAGTCCACCGCCGAGGGCATCGTCTACGGTGCTTTCGAGCTGGTCCAGGCCAAGACGGGCGAGGATCCGCTGGCTATCTTCAAGAAGGCCATGGACAACGTCCGCCCCACCCTCGAGGTCAAGCCGAAGCGTGTCGGCGGCGCCACCTACCAGGTGCCGATGGAGGTCAACTCCCGCCGCGCCACCACGCTGGCCATCCGCTGGATCGTGGACTTCTCCCGTAAGCGCAAGGAGCACACGATGAAGCAGCGCCTGGCCGCCGAGATCATGGACGCCGCCGAGAACACCGGCGCTTCCGTGAAGAAGCGCGAGGACCTGTACAAGATGGCCGAGTCCAACCGTGCGTTCTCGCACTATCGCTTCTAGGGCGTGAACTAACATGGCTAAAGCTAATGATCTGAAACTCACGCGTAACTTCGGCATCATGGCCCACATCGATGCCGGTAAGACCACCACTACCGAGCGTATCCTGTACTACACGGGCAAGACGCACAAGATCGGCGAGGTGCACGACGGCGCCGCTACCATGGACTGGATGGTCCAGGAGCAGGAGCGCGGCGTGACCATCACCGCTGCCGCCACCACGTGCTTCTGGAAGAAGGACGACGAGACGTACCGCTTCCAGATCATCGACACCCCCGGCCACGTGGACTTCACCGCCGAGGTCGAGCGCTCCCTGCGCGTCCTCGACGGCACCGTCGCCGTCTTCGACGCCGTTGCAGGCGTGCAGCCGCAGTCCGAGACCGTGTGGCGTCAGGCCGAGAACTACGGCGTGCCGCGCATCGCGTTCATCAACAAGTACGACCGCGTCGGCGCAGACTTCGAGCATGCTATCCAGACCATGAAGGATCGCCTGCATGCCAACGCCGTCGCCGCTCAGCTGCCCATGGGCGCCGAGGACAACTTCTGGGGCGTCATCGACCTGGTCACCATGACCGCTTGGGACTTCAAGGCCGACGACAAGGGCATGACCTACCCCGAGCCCATGGATGCCATCCCCGCAGAGTTCGCCGATGAGGCCGAGCTGGCTCACCAGGAGCTGGTCGAGGCTGCCGCCGACTGCGATGATGAGCTCATGGAGAAGGTCCTCATGGAGGAGGAAGTCTCCGTCGAGGAGCTGAAGGCTGCTCTGCGCAAGGGCGTCATCGCCTGCAAGATCAATCCCGTGTTCGTGGGCTCCGCCTACAAGAACAAGGGCGTCCAGGAGCTGCTCGACGCCGTCGTCGACTACCTGCCGGCTCCCGTCGACGTTCCCGCCATCAAGGGCACCATCCCCGGCACCGACGAGGAGGACGAGCGTCCTTCCGACCCGAAGGCCCCGTTCAGCGCCCTGGCGTTCAAGATCATGACCGACCCGTTCGTGGGTAAGCTGACCTACCTGCGCGTCTACTCCGGTTCCCTTGACGCCGGTTCCTACGTGACCAACGCCACGAAGGACAAGAAGGAGCGCGTCGGCCGTCTGCTGCAGATGCACTCCAACCAGCGCGTCGACATCGACTCCTGCTCCGCTGGCGACATCGTCGCCGTCGTCGGCCTGAAGAACACCACCACCGGTGACACCCTGGCTGATGACAACGCTCCGATCATCCTGGAGTCCATGGAGTTCGCCGACCCGGTTATCGACATCGCCGTCGAGCCGAAGACCAAGGCCGACCAGACCAAGATGGAGATCGCCCTGCAGAAGCTGGCCGAGGAGGACCCGACCTTCCGCGTGTCCACCAACCATGAGACCGGCCAGACCATCATCGCCGGCATGGGCGAGCTGCACCTCGAGATCATCG
>ERZ857745.5366-NODE-5366-length-10406-cov-3.135156_pt1 | contig 10406 bp, 8 predicted proteins | sample MGYA00519699_ERZ857745 | MGnify/ENA primary metagenome ERZ857745 (study PRJEB31778, sample SAMEA3449357) | human gut metagenome | biome: human gut; feature: human-associated habitat; material: faeces | place: United Kingdom | collected 2010/2012 ...
AGGTATGGACGTCCTTTCGCAACATTTCACGAAAAGCAAGCTATTGAAGTACACGCTGCCGACCATGGCCATGATGTTGGTCAGCTCGGCATACGGCATCATCGACGGCCTGTTCGTCTCAAACCTGGTCGGCAAAGATGCGCTGGCCTCGATGACCATTGTCTTGCCGTTCATCGTTATCGTGTCCGCGCTGGGCATCATGATGGGCTCGGGCGACAGCTTCTCGGTGCCGGCGACAGGAAGGGCGCGAACCGCGCATTCTCGCTCATAGCTTGGGCGACGTTTGTAACCGGCGTGGTTTGCTCCGTTCTGGGCATGGCGTTCATGGACGAAGCGGTCGTGCTGCTTGGCGCGTCTGCCGAGATGGCGCCTATGGCGGCAACGTACGGCAAGATCGTATTCCTGTGCCTGCCGATGTTCATGCTCACCTATGTGTTCGAGATGTTCTGCTCCGTGGCGGGCAAGCCCGGCTTCGGGTTTTTGTCATCGCTTACCGCGGGCGTGGTCAACATCGGCTTGGATGCCGTGCTCATGGGCGTGTTCGGCATGGGGATCGAGGGCGCTGCCACGGCAACCTGCATCGCCGAGTATTCGTCGGCAATGCTCATGGTCTTCCTGTTCGCACGGGGCAAGGTCGGCGTTTTGAAGCTCGTGCGTCCTCGCTGGGTGCAAGGCGTCTTGCCGCGTTCGATCGTCAACGGCGTTTCCGAGATGGTTGGATGCGCCGCCATGTCGGTGGTCGCCACGGCGTATAACCTGCAGCTCATGAATCTTTTCGGCCCCGACGGCGTTGCCGCCTATGCGGTCATCGAGTACGCATCGATGCTGATCGGCGCGGTGTTCGGCGGCCTTACCGAGGGCATGGCGCCGTTGATGAGCTATCAGCACGGTGCGGGAAACAACCACGAGAAGCGCAGCTTGTTCGGCAACGGCGCCACGCTTACGGCGGCGATGGGCATTGGGGCGTTCTTGGTCGCTCAGCTTTTGGCGCAGCCGTTGGCATTTGCGTTCACGGGTTACGATGGCGCGCTGATGGCGCTGACGATCCACGCGTTCCGCATGTACAGCATCGCGTTCCTGCTGATGGGCGTGACCTATTTCGGCTCGGTCATGTTCACGGCGGTCGAGAACGGCAAGATCTCGGCGTTGATCTCCTTCGTCCACACGTTCGTCTTCGAGCTCGGTTCGATCATCTTGCTGCCCGTGTTCTTCGGTGCGGACAGCATTTGGTGGTCAATTATCGTGGCGGAGGTCGCTGCCAGCATCCTGACTATCGGATTGGTGGCACGCCACGCAAAAGGCTACGACTGGCGCTAAGGCGTGCAGCTACAGGGGCCTTTGCGTTTTGCAAGGGCCCCTGCGATGTTGGTGGGGTTTATTCTCCCAGCGTGCCTTCCACGGCTTTAACCAAAAACGCCGTTGCCCCTTTGCCGCAAGGCTCGTCGTAGTATGAGATGAATCGGGGGTCAGCCAGGTAGCTGCGCACAAGACTCAGGTAGATATCCCGTTCGGGCTCGGCTCCCCATTGCAGGCCGATCCAGCGGCGGTGCATCTGCACAAGCTTCGCGGCTTCGGAATCGGTTGTATCGCCATCGACCAGAGCGATGGAAAGCTGGCCCAAGATCGCCTTTTCGAGTTCTTTCATGTCGCCCCAGGCGGCAGGGTCCATATCGAGGATCCGCTCGTTCATGGCATCAACTGCTTCGTTACTATAGCGTTCGCGTGCTTCCGCTCCATAGTGCTGCTCGTTTTCGCGCACGGCGCGCCAGCGCTCAAGCTGGGGCAAAACCGCCCCCATGAGCGAGACCGCCTCGTCAAGCGTCATGCCCGTGTTCTTTGCCAGTCGTGGCGCGCAATCCTCGATCATGGCTTCCATGGTGGTCTCATAGGTGTAGCCGCCGCGGTCGTAGCACCACTTGCAGTAATGGTCGGTTTTCTGGCCGGTGGCATCGGTTCCGCAATCGTCGGGCGTAAGGTACATGCCGCAGCTTTCGCAATAATGCTCGGGCATCTCCAGCAGGTGCGCCAGCGGCTCGCCGGTGACGGCGGCTATGAGCTTCATCATGTCGATCCCCGGTGTCACCTCGCCGCGTTCCCAGCGGCTCACGGCTTGGCGGGTGACGTAAAGCTTCTCTGCAAGCTGGTCTTGTGTGAGGTTGTGCGCGCGCCGCACGGCGACAAGTTTTTCTGCGAAGGCCATGAGTGCTCCTCTCGGCGGGCTCGTTTCGATAATGTCAAGCATACGTGCAGATAGACGCAAATCCTAGCAACGGCTGGTTGCGCGATGAAAACCGGTGTTGCCGACCCGGGGAAACGCTGGTGCCCCGCGGCCTTTGGGGTCGATTCCGCCTGCAAAACCGCCTAGAAGTCGCATTGAAGCCTCACCCGCACGCCGCAACAAGCGCGGTGCCCGCAACGATGAGCGCCAAGCCAATTGAGCCGCGCCGTGAAAGCCGTTCGCCGAACACGACCGCGGCGAAGGCGATCGAAACCAAAAGCGACAGCTTGTCGACTTGAACCACCACGCTGACCTGGCCCATCTGTATGGCGTAGTAGTAGCACAGCCACGACGCGCCGGTAACCAGGCCCGATGCCGCCAGAAACGCAAGCTCGCGCCGATTCGCGCCCCTGACCAGCCCTATCTTGTCCTTGCCTGCAACGATCGCCCATGCCATGGCAAGCACGAACATCGTGCGGATGGCGGTGGCTAGGTTGCTCTCAACCCCCTCGATGCCCACTTTCGCCAGCACCGAGGTAAGCGCGGCTAACACGGCGGCGGCCAGGGCATAGGCGATGCTGGCGCGGTAATCGCGCTCGCTAGCGCTGCTCGCATCGCTCGCTTTCCTCTCGATCATCAGGAACGTCCCCGCAGTTGCCACCGCGGTGCCGGCAAGGCGAAGGACCAAATCGCTGGTTTCGTTGAACAGCACGATGGAAAGAACGACGGCCATGAGCGTGCTTGACTTGTCGATGGGCACGACCTTGTTGACGTCGCCGATCGAAAGCGCCTTGAAGTAGCAAATCCACGAGCCGCCGGTTGCCAAACCGGACAGTGCAAGGAACAGCCACGATTTCGGCGAGATGTCGCCGATGGTCCCTGCCGAGCCCGCAATCGCCACCATCACCCACGTGAAAACGGCCACAACGCAGGTACGGAGCGCCGTGGCAACATCGGAATCAATGGTTTTGATGCCACACTTGGCGAGGATGGAAACAATGCCCGCGAACAGCGCGGACGCAAAAGCCGCAACAAGCCAAAGCTGCACGATGCGCCTCCGAGGAACGGTTCAACAATAGCATCCATTATTGCGCGAAGCGCATAGCCGCGCCACTGCCGGGAAGATGGCTTTCCTCGGCAGTGCGATACAGGGCTGGTGATCGCGGGCAAACGTGCTATGGTGAACTTAGTCGAATGCGGAAGCGATCGCGACCGCCGTGGCTGCAGTGTGCCGCATTCAAGGGAGGCAAACGTCTCGAACGAACACACCTTAGGGGATGTTTTTGGTCATTGTTCTTTAGGGAACGGTTAATCGCATAGCGTTTCAAAGAAGGCCGCATCAAGGCCCTATGCTATTGCGTCGTTCCGAACCTGTTTTCAATATCGTCTCAATGAACAGGAAGAACAATGAATACTTTCCCAAAAGCAAATAGCTTCGATACCAATCTCGTCCGATCAAAAATCATGGGGCCTAACCCGCTCAAGTTCTGCGAAGAGCTGCTTTGCGGCGCCGACCTTGCGAAAGGGTCGCGCGTATGCGACCTCGGATCCGGTTCCGGCATCACAAGCGTGATGCTCGCGCGCGAGTACGGGTTCGACGTGTACGCCGTCGACCTGTGGAGCGACCCCGCCGAGAACTGCGCTTTCTTTCGCCGAATGGGCGTGCCGGATGGGCAAATCCACCCCGTCAAGGCCGATGCAGCGGAAGGTTTGCCGTTCGAACAGCAGTTTTTCGACGCGGTGGTAAGCATCGACTCCTACAACTATTTCCGCCGCGATCCGCGATATCTCGGCGAAAAGCTTCTTCCTTACGTGAAGCCGGGTGGGAGGATCTACCTTTCCATCCCCGGTATGGTGCGCGATTGCCACGATGCGCTGCCGGCATGCCTGCTTGCCTCGTGGACTCCCGAGCAGCTTGAGTACATGCACGATATGACCTGGTGGCAAGCCATGATCGGCAAAACGCCCGGGGTGGTTATCGAAGGTATGCATCAGATGATGTGCACGCGCGAGGCATGGGCCGACTGGATAGCCTGCGAAAACGAATACGCTCGCGGCGACAGGGCGGCCATCAAAGCGGGCGCACTCGACTATCTGAATACCATTGCGGTCACGCTGGTGAAGGGCTAAACAAGGCAAGCGAAAGCGAGCGGCATGATGCCGCTCGCCGTTTCGCGCGCGCAGATGGTATCATGCAGACGTCGCAATTCCCTAAACCTAGCTTCAGGTCAAATAGTCTCGAAAGGAAGCCGCCATGTACACGATCGGGCAGGTCTCGGAGATGTTCGATATCCCGGTATCCACGTTGCGCTATTACGACAAGGAAGGCCTGTTCCCCAACTTGGAGCGCGCAGGCAACATCCGCCGGTTTGGCGAGGGCGAGCTCGAGCTGCTTCGCGTCATCGAGTGCCTCAAGAAAACGGGCCTCGAGATCAAGGACATCAAGCGATTCGTCGACATGGTCCAGGAAGGCCCATCCACGTACGCTGAGCGAAGGCAGCTTTTCGAGACGCGCAAAGCCCGGACCGAACAGGAGATCGCGCGCCTTCAAAAAGCCCTCGCCATGGTGAAGTTCAAGTGCTGGTACTACGAAACCGCCCAAAACGACGGCGGGGAAGAGCGTCTGACCAAGATGATTCCTGACGGCCTGCCCAAGGACATTCGCGAACTGTACGACCAGGCGCACAGCTAATCGCGCGCCAGATCCGTCTCCGAATGCGCTGTTGCATTCGGAGACTAAGACCCCCGAGCTTGTGGTTATACCGGACAATCCGCGTAATAACTGTGCCGAGGTTGCCGCACAATTCCGCAACGTTCGCGCAAGCTCCATTTCTGTGCCGGGCAGGGCATCTTGAAAGGCGCGCTTTTCAGCTCCTGGTATTCGGTTGGCGAATGCGCCCAGCTCAACGACCGTTGTCGTGAGGCGCGTTTGAGGAACGGGGCTGTGGGTTTTGCGAGTCGTTATGACGCGCGACCTTCTCGGCAGAGGCAGATGGCGCATTCGCCAACGCGTCATCTGCCTCCCTAAAGCCCGAATTCCTCTTGAAGCAACCTTGCGAAATCGGCTTCAGGTTCGGCGGCTTTCGCCAACAGCTCGTCTTTGCAATCGCGGCTTAGGCGCTTGAAGCGGTATTCTGCGCTCATGGCATCGTGCTTGGTGGCGAATTCGGCTACGGCCAGCAGGTTCAGCGGCCCGCGCCCACGCGTGTACTTCGCGCCTGTGCCCGCTTGATGCGCGGCGAATCGCGCCTGCACGTCAGGGGAATACCCGGTGTACAGGCTGCCATCGGCGCACTCGATCACGTACATGAAATGCTGCTTGTTCGTTGCGGGTCTCGCATTGCCTTGATGTTCGCTTGCTGATGTATCCGACGCTTCCGCGCTCGATATCTCGTCGTCTCGCGGGGATGCGGAGCGTCCGATTGCTTCTTCGGCGGCATCCGCTTCCGGCGTATCTGCGCCTTCCGAGACTCCGGCGTGCACATTTGCGGCGCCGTCGCTCCGAATTCGGGCTTCATCGTCTCGCGCGACTGCGCAATCGTCGTCAGCAAGCTCTTTCCCCAGCTCGGCGGCAAGCTTCGGCAGCAAATCCGCCATCGTGGCATCAATGGCGTTCTTTTTCAGTTGGCACTCCCAGATCACGTGCACGCGCCAGCCCATCTCTTCAAGTTTGCGGACGTTCTCTGCGTCGCGCTCCGTGTTTCGCGCGAATTTCGCTTCCCAATACTCCGTGTTCTTCTTCGGCGTGCTCGGCTTGCAATGTGGGCAGCGATGCCAAAAACAACCCCGCACTTCCAGAGCAACGCGTTTGCCCGGCCAAGCGATATCGGGATGCCCGGGCACCTTCCACTGCAGCCGATAACCCGTCAGCCCCGCTTTCCGCAAGCGTTCGCGCACCAGCAGCTCGGGCTTCGTGTTCGCCCGCTTGTTGCCCTGCATGCTTTTGTGCACCGCATAATTCGATGCAGGTGGGGAAGGGACGCGTACGGTCACGATGTCGACGCGGCTTCCGCCCGTCGCCCCGGCTTTCGTGCCAGCCGTCACGAATCCGCGCTTGACGCTGCTCGGCGATGGGACTTCGCCCAGCGCTCCGGTTTCCGCGGCTTCCAAAAGCGGCAGCAGCTCTTCTTGCCAGCGCGCGGTCAAGCGCTCCAGCTGCCAAGCCGCGTTCGCGGGGCTCGTCGAGGGCAGCACGTGCGCCGCCAGCCCCACCTGCCATTGCAGGTAGCGCTTGTATAGCCGTCCGGCTGTTCCGCCGTTGCAGATCACGGCGCCGATATGCGCCGTTTCCAGCACGCGCTCCACCTGCGCGGGCACCACGTTCTTGATGCTCGCGTCGCTCGACCCCTTGATGTCGCATGAGGCTATGACGTCCCATAAGGCGATGCCGTGCTCAAGCAGCATCCGTTTCTTCGCCGTAATCGACTCCTCAAGCGTCAAGGGCCGTCCGTCGTCGCTCGATCCGCCCTCGTTTTGCGGCACAGATTCGCCCAGGCACGCAGCCATCACGCGCCAAAAGCGGTTTTGCGGGTTGCCATAGTAAAAGGCGTTCTCGCGCGAGAGGACCGAGGGAAACGACCCCAGCACCAAAATTCGCGAATGCTCGTCGAACACAGGCTCAAACCCATGCGATATATGTTGGTAACTTGCCATGCGCCCCAGTATAGCGAATAGGGAAAGCCCCTCATCCTATCCCCGCAACACGCCGACGATTCGCTTGGCCATCGATCTCGTATGGCCGGGCATCACTTCGGCTTCATCTCGCCCGTTTTTGCCTTTCGGCGGCGCTTCCACGTCTTCCTGCTCCAAGTGCAAAGGATTTCGACAACGGGAATGGTCAAAAATAAGACCCATGCTGGATGTGCTTGATTGAGCGCGAACGCCATCCAACAGAACCAGGCAATGGTGCCGATCGGGTACAGACCGCCTATCAGGCGCGATAGTCTTCGTTTCTCCCACGCGTTGCCGATAACGTAGTAAGCCGGCACGGCGAAGGCCAGCATCAACCCGGGAACCCATGCGTTGGCGAATAGTCCCAGCAAGACATAGGCAACCAGAATCACAATTGGGAAGGGGAAGCTTCGCCAGGCGCGTTCGGGCTTTCGCTTGTATGCCTTGTGCGCCTCGCGCCAGTTTTCGAAATGCTGTTCGCCGATGATCACGCCGCTACTATCAACGTGCACGGATTTGGGGTTGTCGGTGGTTCCGCTTGCGTTCGGCTGCTCGACATGCACGCCGTCCCATCCCACGTGCACTTTCGCCCTTTTTGCGGTTGGTCACATGCACGCCGCTCCAACCGATGTGCACCTCTTCTCCCTTTTTCGCATCGCGAACATGAATCCCATCGCGAAACGAGACATGCGCGTAATCATCGCCATCGCCGGCTCCGTCGTTCTTACCGCTTTCGGCGTCGTTGTCGTTGCGGCTTGATTCGAAAGCAGTGCCGTCCGTGCTGGCTTCGGCTTGGTCGTCGTCCGCTATGGAGTCGCTCCTACTGTCGTCGCGGCCGTCCTCTGCGGCATCTGGTTTCCCTTGCGAAAAGCCTTCGCCGGCGCTCGCCCCCGACGTTTTCGCCGCATCTGACGCGGGCTGCGAGACCTGCGAATCGCTTTCGCCGGCTTCCCTCCATAACAGCTCGTCGAGCGTTAAGCCGTATATAGCCGCCAGTGCGATAAGGTTGTCCGTATCCGGCAGGCTTTCGGCGCGCTCCCATTTCGACACCGCTTGGCGGCTCACGCCCAGCTTGTCTGCCAGTGCTTCCTACGACAGCCCCGCTTGCTTGCGTCGAGCGGCCAATCGTCGGGCGATTCCCTTATCCATGCGGCTCCTTCCAGGGCATTATCCGGATTGAGGATTAGCGGGCAAGCTACCTGCCCAAATCAGCTTTCCAAGGTACTCCGTCAAGCTCGGTTGCGGAACCGTTTTCGGTTTGCATTTTCGATGTCGGTGCCCGCAACCGCAGGTTGCCCCTATCCTTGACAGCTCTCCTACCTGGTTATATGCGAATTCTCATAGCTTGCGCAATCGGAACCCCCATCCCCGCAACACGCCGACGATTTGCTTGGCCATCGATCTCGGCTGGTTCGATGGCGCTTGCCGGCCGGGTCGTTATTATCAGGCTCGTCCCTTTATCGCGCCGACGGCGCTTGTGGGCACGTTGCGCGCTCCGCAAAAGCCGTCGCGTTCGCAGCTCTTACGCGGGATTCTCGTGGATCATGATGTGCTTCACGGTGGGGAAGCTCTGCTCGACGGCATCGTGGGCGCGCTCTGCTATCGCGTGGGCATCTACCAGCCGCAGCTGCCCATCAACGGCTATCTCGGCGTCCACATATACCTTGTTGCCGAATTTGCGCGTGCGCAGCGCGTCGATGCGCATCACCCCGTCCTGCGCCAGGATGCAATCGCGCACCTCAAGCTCGAACGTGGGCGTGCAAGGCGTATCGGTCACTTTATCCACCGCATCGCGCAGCACCTCGAAGGCCACTTTGAAGATGATCAGACAGATGACGATGGACGCCAGCGGGTCGCACACGCCCCAGCCGAGCATGGCGCCGCCGATGCCCGCAAGGGCGCCCACCGACGACAGCGCATCCGAACGGTGATGCCAGGCGTCGGCCATGAACGCGTCGGAGTTCATGATGCGCGCCCAGTGTCGCGTGTACCAGAACATGCTCTCCTTCGCGACGATGCTCACTACCGCGGCGGATAGCGCCAGCCAGCCGGGCGCCGTCGCGTGCTCGTATGCGCCCGTCGCTATCGACTGGATCGAGGCGAACCCGATGCCGGCGCCCGTCGCCGCCAATATAAGGCCAAGTGCCATGGACGCCAGGCACTCGAAGCGCTCATGGCCATAAGGGTGACTCTCGTCCGCATCGCGCTGCGAGATCCTCACGCCCAGGAACGCGATGGCGGTGGCGAACACGTCGGACAGCGAGTGCACGGCGTCCGAGACCATGGCCGCCGAGTTGCCGAATATGCCCGCGAACAATTTGAACGCCGACAGCGCCACGTTGCCGCTTACTCCCACAATGGCAAGCTTATTCGCGATACGTCTCTCATTAAACTCCGAACCGGTGGTTTCGTCCGTCGTCGCGCCAGTTGCGCGCTTTTCTGTATCCATGATGCCGATCCTCCCGCATCGTCTGCCGCACGGTCTTCCAGCCCGCCGGGCGGCAAGGCGCTTTTGAAATAAACCTATACTAAGCACGCGTACCGGGTATGTCATCGGTGACTTGCGGTTCGCGAAATTTTTTAACAATAGAAGGCGTCTTCTGGGCGGTTTTTGCGCAGAAGCGGGCGAAAACAGCGCCCGGCTCTGCGCTTCACGCCGTCATCAGCGCCGGCGCCTAATCTGGAAGACGCGCCCGGGAACGCTGCTCTATTTCGCTCCGCCGCCCCTCTAACCAGAGGCCCGGCCACGTCAACCCCTTGTTGCGAAAGTGTCGCGAAACCTATGCGTTTGACGCCCCTTTCGCCGAAATCCACATCGTTTTTGATGGTGGAAAACCACTGCCGAAATCGCCTCCGAAAAATGCCTCTTTACGAATGACGACCGGGGGTTTCGCGGTTTTCCGGCCATGGTGGAAAACAACTCCATACCCCCATCCATGGATTTTTCAGCGGAATAAAACACAATATATTGGGGCGAAATGGCGTATCATAGGGACACCGACCAAGCGACCCGAACGCACCGAGGTCGCAAATTTTCACGAAATTTCCGAACGTGCAGGTCATGCCCTGTGTGGCCTTTTGCGCTCGGATGAAGGTAATCCGCAAGGCGCCCGCCAGGCACCTTGCGCGAGAAGCAAGAAGGGTGTGAGCGGCATGAAGATCATCAAGCGCAGCGGCTCCGAGGTTACGTTCGACATCAACAAGATCGTCAACGCCATCAAGGGTGCCAACGGGGACGTCGTTCCCGAGGAGCGCCTGACCGAAGACCAGATCGCGCTGGCGGCGCACAGCGTCGAGTGGCTCTGCAGCCGCTCGGGCCATACCGTGTCCGTGGAAGAGGTCCAGGACATGGTCGAGAACCAGATCATGGCGCAGGGCCGTTACTCCGTCGCGCGCAAGTACATCATCTATCGCTACAACCAAACGCTCAAGCGCCAGTCCAACACCACCGACGACAAGATCCTGTCGCTCATCGAGTGCAACAACGAGGAAGCCAAGCAGGAGAACTCGAACAAGA
>ERZ857745.5367-NODE-5367-length-10405-cov-3.657874_pt1 | contig 10405 bp, 8 predicted proteins | sample MGYA00519699_ERZ857745 | MGnify/ENA primary metagenome ERZ857745 (study PRJEB31778, sample SAMEA3449357) | human gut metagenome | biome: human gut; feature: human-associated habitat; material: faeces | place: United Kingdom | collected 2010/2012 ...
CCTACCAACGCGTTGACCACCACGTCCGCCTCGGGCAGGCGCACCAGGTCCACCACGGCGTCCATGCCGAAACCCCACACGCCCTGGGCACCGGCCTGCTCGCGCACCTCGGACGCGATCGCCTGGTCGGCCAGGCGCTCATCGCCCACGGCAAGGTTGCGCACGCTATGGGCGCGCGCCTGCGCAAGCATGTCGCCTACGCGCGTGTTCACTGCCAAGCCGACGATCTCCAGTTCGTCGGAATGCTGCCGAACCACGTCGACCGTTTGCGTTCCAATGGAGCCCGTAGATCCGAGAACAACGATGCGTTTCATGAAAGCCTCCGAATCATCTGCGAAAACAACTCGAGCCAACGCCGCAAGAACGTTGGCTCGTCCGATTTACCAGCTAAAGGGGATGCATCCGCCCGCCACCAGCAGGATGGCCGAGGCAACCGCCACTAAGAACAGGCTGTCGCAACGGTCGAGCAGGCCGCCATGGCCCGGCAGCAGCTTGCCGGAATCCTTGAAGCCCACGTTGCGCTTGATGCGGCTTTCCGCCAAATCGCCTAACACGCCGCACAGGCCGCTGATCACGCCGAACGCCATTGCCATGGGAATGCTCAGGTTCAGCCCGGGGATAAGCGTGAACAGGCACCAAAACAGCGCCGACCCCACCAAACCTGCGAAAAAGCCCTCCCAGCTTTTCTTCGGCGACACGCGCGGCGCCAGCTTATGCTTGCCGAACTTGCTGCCGACCAGGTAGGCGAAAGAGTCGTTCGCCCACACGCTGAAGAAGATGCCGAGCACCAGCACGCCGCCCCACGGATGCGGCAGCGCCTGGCGAACCACCACCAAGCCGGAAAGCAGCATGCCGCAATACGCCGCGCCGAAGAAGCTGACGCCCACATCGGGGATACGTGCGCGCATCCAGAACACGTACCACACGATAAGCGCCAGCAGCAGCACAAGGCTGACCATAAGCGCGCCCGACAACCCGAAGAAGTGCACGCTGAGCGGATAGAGCGCCGCCGCCACGATGCCGAGCATCTCGTTGGGCAGCTTCGCATCGGCGCGCAGCATGTAGTAGAACTCCCCCGCGCATACCGCAGCAGTGGCGGACAGCAAGGCCAGCGTGGTCCATTCGCTTGCAAGGATGCACAACACGGACACCGTGACGTATATGAACCCAGTGCGGAAACGAACCTGCAGGTCAGAAGCGTTCTTGAACTTCTGCGGCGTTTTCCGGTACGCAAAATCCTTCAAGCGCTCGCCGCGCGAGCGCTCTTCTGCGCACCGCTGCTCGCCGCCTTGCGGATCCTCGGACATTTATTTCACCGCCCCGAAGCGCCTATCACGAGACTGGAACTCCAATAGGCAACGCAAAAACTCGTAGCGATTGAAATCGGGCCAAAGCACATCGGTTGACACGAACTCGGAATAGGCGACCTGCCACAGCAGGTAGTTCGACAGGCGCATCTCGCCAGACGTGCGGATAACCACTTCGGGGTCGGGGATGTCGGCCGTGTACAGCCCCTGGGCGAACTCGGCTTCCGTCAGCGGCGCGGTGGGGTCGCCGCCCTCGGCCGCCGTTGCCAGCGCACGGCGCACGCACGCCTCGGCCGCATGCAGGATCTCCTGCCGCGAGCCGTAGTTCACCGCAACGACCAAGGTCATGCCCGTGTTGTCGCGCGTTTTCAGCCATGCTTCCTCGAAAGCCTCGCGCGTTTCGGCGGGCAGAGCCGAAAGGTCGCCGATGGTGCGCACGCGCACGTTCTCCTCGTGCAGGCCATCGACCTCCGCCAGCATGGTCTTGGCGAACAGGTCCATCAGGCCAACGACCTCTTCCTGAGGACGCTTCCAGTTCTCCGTAGAGAACGAATAGATGGTTAGATACCGAACACCCAGGTCGGAGGCGCATCGAATGGTCTCGCGCACCGCCTCGATGCCGGCCTTGTGGCCCTTCAGGCGATTCAGCGCGCGCTTCTTCGCCCAACGGCCGTTGCCGTCCATGATGACGGCGACATGCTCGGGGATCGCCCGTGGGTCGAGGGCAGCAGGGTCCAGGCCCTTGGGCGGATTCGGGAATATGTAATCAAGCGTCTTGTTCATGGGCAGCCTCTTACATAAGGGAAAAGCCAACCGGCGGGGAACCCGCCGGCTGGCACTAGGGAAACGCTCATAAGAGCCGGATGACGCAACCCGGGTGCGAACCGGGGTTGCGAGGAGATCGGAGATGCACTGGGCGAAAGCGGGGGCCGCTCCCCCATCATCGGCCCGGCTGCGCAGACAGGCGGCAGCCAGTCGCACCCGCGCAAGCCATGAGCACACGATGCACCGGGGCGCCCGCAACTCCGAGCAACGGATTCGCCGGCAGGCGAACGCCGCTTTTAGATCTCCATGACCTCGGCTTCCTTCTTCTTGAACACCGCATCGACCTCGGCGACGTACTTGTCGGTGAGCTTCTGGATCTCAGCCTCGGCGCGACGCTGCTCGTCCTCGGGAAGGTTGTCTTCCTTAACGGACTTGGCGACATGGCTATTGCCGTCGCGGCGCGCGTTGCGGATGGCCACGCGGGCCTCCTCGGCGTACTCCTTGCACTGCTTCACCAGCTCGCGGCGGCGATCCTCGGTGAGCGCGGGGAACGGCAGGCGGATGACCGAACCGTCGTTGTTCGGCGTGACGCCCAAGTCGCTTTCCATGATGGCGTGCTCGATGGCGCCCAGGACGCCCTTGTCCCAAGGCTCGATGACCAGCATATGAGCGTCGGGCGTTTTCACGCCCGCCATCTGGTTGATGGGCGTGGGGACGCCGTAGTAGTCCACCTTGATGCGGTCGAGCACCATGGCGTTGGCGCGGCCCGTGCGAACGGTGCCGAAGGCGTTGTGCAGGCCGTTCACGGCGCGCTGCATCTTCTCCTCGGTTTCAAGCATGATCTCGTCGATCATTTCGGTTCCTTTCCCTTGAGCGCCCGCCCTGCCCGGGCGGCGCGAAAGACGTTACTCTACGGTGGTGCCCACGTCCTCGCCCTTCAGCGCACGGGCGATGTTGCCCTGCACCGTCAGGTCAAACACGATCATGGGAACCTTGTTGTCCATGCACAGGCTGGTGGCCGTGGAGTCCATGACGTTGAGCCCCTGCGAGAGAACCTCCATGTAGCTGATGCGATCATAGCGCTTCGCATCGGGGTTCTTCACGGGGTCGGAATCGTAGACGCCGTCGACCTTCGTGGCCTTCATGAGCACGTCAACGTCCAGCTCGCAGGCGCGCAGCGCCGCGGTGGTGTCGGTGGTGAAGTAGGGATTGCCCGTGCCGGCGGCTAGGATGACCACGCGGCCCTTCTCCATGTGGCGGATAGCGCGGCGACGGATGTAGGGCTCGGACACTTCCTGCATGTTGATGGCGCTCTGCACGCGGCTGAAGATGCCGTGGCGCTCGAAGGCGTCCTGCAGCGCCAGCGCGTTCATGACCGTGGCCAGCATGCCGATGTAGTCCGCCTGGGCGCGATCCATGCCGTCGGTTGCGCCGGAGACGCCGCGGAAGATATTGCCGCCGCCCACCACGATGGCAAGCTGGACGCCATCATGCACCACGTCGGCGATCTCGTCGGCCAGGGAATCGACCACCTTCGGATCGATGCCGTAACCAAGGTCGCCTGCCAGCGCCTCGCCGGACAACTTCAGCAGCACGCGCTTGTATCGGTATTCCTCGGCCATATGCAACCTCCCGGTTAAATCGTAAAGCATTTTAAGCTTCCCTATCTTACCTGAAAACGGAAACGGCCGCCCATCGGGGCGGCCGTTTCCAGGCTTTTCACGCAAAGGACAAACGAGCAGGGCCTAGGCCTTCTCGATACCGTCGGCGTTGATGACCGCGGCGGGATCGTTGTACATATCACGATCGAGGCCGCCGGTGAAGTTCGACGACGTGACGCCGGCCACCATGGAGTCGCTGACGTTGAGGGCGGTACGGCCCATGTCGATGAGCGGTTCGACGGAGGCCATCAAGCCCACGATCTCGATGGGCAGGCCCATGGTGCCCAGCACGATGAGGCTGGCGAAAGTGGCGCCGCCGCCCACGCCGGCAACGCCGAACGAGCTGATTACGATGACGGCGATCAGACCGATGACCCATGTGGGATCGAACACGTTGATTCCCACGGTGGGGGCGATGAGCGTGGCCATCATGGCCGGGTAGATGCCCGCGCAGCCGTTCTGGCCGATGGACATGCCGAAGCTTGCCGCGAAGTTCGCCGTCGCCGGATCGACGCCGAGCGCCTTGGACTGCGTCTCGATGTTCATGGGAAGGGCGCCGGCGCTGGTGCGGGACACGAACGCGAACGACAGCACGGGGAAGGCCTTCTTAAGGTACGTCATAGGGTTGACGCGGTTGCCGGCCAGGATGAGCAAGTGCACCAGGAACATGGCGATGATGGCCACGTAGCTGAAGATGATGAACTTGCCCAGGTCGAGGATGGCGGCGTAATCGCTGGTAGCGGCCACATTCGCGATAAGGGCGAGCACGCCGTAGGGGGTAAGGCCCACGACCATCTTCACGATGCACATGACGATGCCGTACAGGCTGTCGATGAGGTTGCTGAAGAACTGCGCCTGCTCGGAATCGCGGTCACGCAGCTTCAGGTAGGCCAGGCCCACGATAGCGGAGAAGATGACCACGGCGATGGTGGACGTGGAGCGCGTGCCGGCAAGGTCGGCGAACACATTGACGGGGATCATGGACAGTATGGTCTGCGGGATGGTGGTATCGGCGACCTTGTCCTGACGCGTCTGCAGGGCGTCCAGCTTGGTTGCGTCGACGCTGCCCTGCGTGAAGTCTGCCCCGGCAAGGCCCGACAGGGCGATGGTCGCCCAACCGAACAACGCCGCGATTGCCACCGTGATCAGCAGGACGGCAAGCACCGATCCGCCGATCTTGCCCAGGTTGTCAACGGCCTTCGTGCGCGTGAACGCGCCGACGATGGCAACGAACACCAGCGGCATGACCAGCATGCGCAAAAGATCGATATAGCCGGTTCCTACCAGCGACATCCAATCGAGCGCGGTGGTGGCGGCATCGCTGCCGCGGCCCAACGCAAGCTGGATGCCCGCGCCCAGCACGATGCCCATACCCAAGGCCGTGAACACGCGGAACGTGAAGCTTTTATCCTTCGCCTTCAGATAGCGCAGCACCGCGATGAGCGCCGCGAAGATGACTAGCACGGCAAGCACCGGCCCCAGTACGTCGAACGACATGTCTCTCGTCTCCCTTTTTCGTTTCGAAGCGATACGACGGGCGGGCGAACCACCGGGGAAACGAACCCGGGGCATCCACCCGCCCGTCGCAGCTCCTGCTTACAGCGTGTCGTTAATTATGCGCCTACTTTACCTAGTAGTGCAATGGGCTTACTACGATATTTTCAGGCAGCCGGCTATCGGTCAAGCCGCATGCGCGGCGACCCGCCAAATGAAAGGCAGCGACTCTGCCGGCCCGCTCATGAATGGTAACCGGCCACGATGGGCATATATGCCAAAAAATGGGAACGGCCCCAAACAGGGGCCGTTCCCGCGGGAAAAGGGAAAAGGAAAGGAAAAGGGGGGCTTTCGGCCCCATGCGAGGCGTGCGGGTCGCGCACCTCGCATGGGGCCGCTCGGCGTTTGCCCGAGCGGCCCGCAAAGATCCGGAAGCGGGGCCGATGCTAGGCCGCGTCGTTCTTGCTGGAGGACCCGCTGTTGTTCAGCAGGCGATTGAGCATCTCGCTGGAGCTGCTGCCAGAGTTTTGCTGCGTGACCGCGGATTGGGACGATTCGTCGGAGCCCAGCGTGACCTCAATCTGCTTCGTGTCGCCGTTTCGGTTGACCTCCAGCGTGACCTTGTCGCCAGGGTTCTTCGAGCGCACATCGAGCATCAGGTCGCTTGCGGAGCTGACGGAGTTGCCATCGAACTTCGTGACGATGTCGCCTTCCTCAAGACCGGCCTCGGCAGCCCCGGAACCGCTGTTAACGGCGGAGATGTAAGCGCCGCTATCGACCTTCAGGCCATAACGCTTCGCGTTCTGGGAGTTCACCGTGGAAAGAGACACGCCCAGCTGCGCGTGCGTGGGGGTTTTGCCCTCGATGATCTGCTGCGCGATGTTGACCGCGTAGTTCACCGGGATGGCGAAGCCGACGCCCGAGTAGTTGCCGGAATACGAAGTGATCAGCGTGTTGATGCCGATGAGCTTGCCATTGGAATCCACCAGAGCGCCGCCGGAGTTGCCCGGGTTGATAGCTGCGTCGGTCTGGATCATGTTCGGATAGATGGTGTAGCCGCTCGACTGGGACGAGGAGTTACCGTAGCCGTAGCCGTAGCCATCGCTGCCGCTTTCGGAGTTGCTCATGATCTGCGAACGGCTGGTGGCCGACACGATGCCGGTTGCCACGGACTGCTCGAGGCCGAACGGGCTGCCGATGGACATGACCCATTCGCCGATGGTCAGGTTATCGGAGTCGCCGATCTCGACGGGGGTCAGGCCGCTGGCATTGCGCAGCTTGATGACGGCGATGTCGCTGGACTCGTCGGTGCCCACCACGTCGGCGTCGTACTCCTCGCCGCTCACGGTGACCTTCAAGGCGTCGGCACCCGCGACCACATGGTTGTTCGTGATGATGTAGCCATCCTCGGAGAGCACCACACCGCTGCCCAGAGAGCTTTCGGTGAGCGCTCCGGAGCTTGACGTGCTGCGACCGAACATGTCGGTGGAGGCTTGCGCCGTGTACACGTCGATGGCGGCCACGGAGGGCAGGCATTTCTGCGCCACGGCCTCAGGCAGCGTGTTGTCGGTTGACTGGGCCTGGATCTCGGTGTTCGTGGACGCGCCCAGCGTAACGCTGCTGCCGGAAGGGGTCCCCGTCACGTTCTGATACACGGTGAAGCCGCCGAATGCGATGACGCATGCAAGCGCCGCACCGGCGAACGCAGTGCCGAACGTGCGGCCGGAAGAGGTTTTGCGGGGGTTCTGGGCATCGACCACCGGCTGCGTATAAGAATGCTGATAGCCGGGCTGCTGGTAGCCCTGCGCAGGCGGGACCGGCTGCCCAGGCTGGCCGTAGCCGTTTTGGTTGTTGAACTGATCGGTCATGGCAGGCTCCTTGCTATCGGAGGCGCAGGGCCCTTATCGCCCCGCGTTTTGTTTGACAGGGCAACCTTACCACGCCGCGACCCGCCGCGACGGCGCTTGCACCGTTTCGTCACCCGCACGTCACTGAATTACATCCCTTGGTGTACGGTTTGCCCCATGCAAAACGCCCAAGGGCCGCATCGGCGGCCCTTAGCTGAAAGCAAGCTGAAAAAACGCGCCCGGAAAAGCAACGCAAACGTCCGGAGCCGGCGCCGCTTGCCACCCGAAACGCAGCCGGGGACCGGGCCGACAGCCTCAGAGCGAAGCAGCCGGCGAAACGCGCCCTCACCCGTTTCGCCCACAAGGGGCAACGCTACCGCAGCCGCGGCGCGCTACGCCTCGGGGCACTCCATGGGAACGAAGCGATATGGCGTGCCGTGCGCATCGAACAAGGCCAGCACGTCGGCAAGCGGCACATGCAGCGTAGCTGTGTTCTCGTTGGGATGGATGCCCAGCCCCGCGTAGCTGCACAGCTCCTTGTCGAGCACCACCTGCACACGACGCTCGTCGTCGTTGAGCACGCCCAGCGGCGACACGGCGCCGGCGCGCAATCCCAGAATTGCCTCAAGGTCGTCGGCGGAGGCGAAGCGCAGCGGACGGCTTTCCAGCATCGCGCGCAGCGCCTTCAGGTTCGCCGGCTTATCCTCGGGCATCACCACCAGGTAATAGGCACGTTTCTTGTCGTCGCGCAGAAACAGGTTTTTCACCACCTCCGCGGCGAACGGCAGGTTAAGCTGTTCCATCCCTTCCATGGTGAATACGGGCTCGTGCTCGACCTTCTGGTAAAAAACCTCCTGATCGTCGAGGTACTGCAGCACCTCGGCCTTTCCCATAGCTGCCATAACGGCCCCCTTTCTCGCCAACCCCTTTTGCCGGAACCGCGCCGAAAACGCCGAAGCACCGGCCCACACGCGCGGCATCCCGAACCTTGCGCTATTCTATCCAGCAAGAATCGATATGCCCAGACGGCGGACGGCGAAGCGCCCGGGCGCGCCGCCAGCGGCCCGCCCGACAAGACGGCGACGCGAACAAGGAGATGCGAGCCCCATGATGCAATTGGTAAAGGATATGGCCTTCCTGGTAAATCACCTGATGGATGAACGGGGCGCGGGGAGTAAGCGCGTTGAGCCGCAAGAGGACCCGCGCTGGTTCATGGAGCAATGGGAGCAGTTCCGCGCGCTGGTGAACACGCGCGAGCCGAAGCCCGCTTCGCCGGAGTTTCTGAAGGTGCAGGACCGCGTGCTCCAACTTATGGTTGCCGAACCGGGCATCACCGAAGCCGACGAGCTTGCACGCGTCGCCTCCGATTCACGCCTGAGCATCTGGCGTGGGGACATCACGGCACTGCGCTGCGACGCCATCGTCAACGCCGCGAACAGCGCGCTTCTGGGCTGCTGGATTCCCGGGCACCTGTGCATCGACAACGCCATCCACACCTTCGCCGGCGTGCAGCTGCGCCTGAAGTGCGCGCAGATCATGCAAGAGCAAGGCTACGAGGAGCCGGTCGGCCGAGCGAAGGTCACGCCCGCCTATAACCTTCCCTCTCGGAACATCATCCATACGGTGGGCCCCATGACGAAGGGGAAACCGACGCTTGAACAGCGCAAACAGCTGACGCAGTGCTATATCAGCTGTCTGGATGCGGCATGCGAGGCGAAGGCGAAGTCAGTGGCGTTCTGCTGCATCTCCACCGGCGTGTTCGGGTTCCCGCAGCAGGAAGGCGCGCAGATCGCCGTGCAGGCGGTGAAAGCATGGCTAGGCTCCCGCGCCGCCGGCGAGCCCGGCGCCGACACGCACGTCATCTTCGATGTGTACACCGAGCAGGACGAGAACTTCTACCGCGCGATCCTCGGCGAAGACGAGAAGCCCGCGAGCGACGCGAAGGAGTAGCCCCTCGCTCTGCCGTCCTGCCTCAACGATGCTGGGAAGGTTTTGGGGCAATCGTGCCCCAAATCGGCTGTTTTCCGAAAGTAAGGCCCCGGGAACAACCCCAAGGCCTTCGTTCGTTACATATATTGTTGCGTTCGGAGCATTTCCCGGCTTCATAGAGCGACTATCTCAGCAGAAGACCCTTCTCAAATTCGGAAAACTCGCTATCTCAGCCACGATACGCTGAAACCGTTCCCACGCCCCGCGAAGCAACAGGCTATAGCAGCACGTTCAACGCAACAGCTGCCGCCGCGATCGCAACTGCCATGACAAGCGCCGCGAAGTCGATGCCCGCGAACGGGTACTCCTTGAAGCCGCTTTCCCGGGTACGCAGATTGAAGCCTCGCACCTCGGCAGCGATGGCGGCGCTGTTGGTCTTGCGCACCGACGACACCAGCAACGGGACGCACAGCGGCATCATCAGGCGGATCTTCCTCAAGAAGCCGCCGTCGAATTCCACGCCGCGCGCGGTCTGCGCCTCCATAATGCCCGCCATATCGTTCATGAACACGGGGATGAAATGCACGGTGGACATGAACGTGAACACATACTTATACGGAACGTGCAGCACCTTGACCAGCGCATTCGCCATATCGGTGAGCTTGGTCACGTAGAACACCAGGAACAGCGGCACCGCGCAGGCGACCAGCCGCACCACGATGAGCACCGCCGCGGCCACGCTCTCCGTGCCGATATAGCCCCACGGCAGCTGCGCCAGCACGTCGCCTTGCGGCGTGAACAGCAGCGCGATCAACGCCAAAACCACCGAGAACAACGCCACGGCCTTCGCCAGGCCCAACGTTTGCGGAACCATCTTGCAGTGCACGGCGAGCACTGCATCAAGCACGATCACCAACGCCAGCAACGCAAGGTTGCTGGTAGCGAAACAGGCGATCACCAGCAGAAACGCCGCCGCCAATTTCGCCACCGGGTTCATTCGGTGCAGCAGGCTATCGCCCGGCACGTATTCCAGGAAGCCCCTCATCGCGCACCCGTCCTTTCACAAGCGCCCGCCGCAGCGGCAAGCGCATCGGCCATCTCGTCAAGCGTATCCGCCAGCGCCGCCGGCGATGCCGCCGCCACGGCGCCGTCCTCGGCCAAGCGCAGCGACACGTCCACCATCTGCGGCGGCAGCAGATGCGTGCGCGCCAACACGTCGCGGTCGCGCAGCACGGCGAACGTTTCGCCGTCGGCAACCACCTGACCTGCGGTCATGGCAATCACCCGCCGAGCGTAATCCGCCACCACCTCCATGTCGTGGCACACCATGATCACCGTAGTGCCGTGAGCGTTCAGTTCGGCGATGACGTCCATGACCTTGGCGCACTCGTGGAAATCAAGA
>ERZ857745.5370-NODE-5370-length-10402-cov-3.283271_pt1 | contig 10402 bp, 25 predicted proteins | sample MGYA00519699_ERZ857745 | MGnify/ENA primary metagenome ERZ857745 (study PRJEB31778, sample SAMEA3449357) | human gut metagenome | biome: human gut; feature: human-associated habitat; material: faeces | place: United Kingdom | collected 2010/2012 ...
AGTCCCGGAGGGAGAGGAGCTTGTATTTTATGATCTGGAGGCTGAGGGATAAATGAGGTATCACAATATAACTAAGGACGATATGTTAAACGGGGACGGCTTAAGAGCTGTCCTCTGGCTGGCTGGGTGTGAACATCGCTGTAAAGGCTGTCAGAACCCTATTACATGGGATCCTGAGGGCGGGATAGAGTTTGATGAGGCGGCAAAGGCTGAGTTATTTGATATTCTGGGGAGAGATTACATCTCTGGTATTACATTCTCTGGAGGAGATCCTTTAGCCTCATTCAATGCTCCAGAAGTAGAAAAACTCATTGATGAGATAAAAGAGAAGTTTCCGGGTAAAACAATTTGGATCTATACAGGGCATTTGTGGGAGGAGTTGTTGTGGTTATATCCCGGTATCCTGAGAAAGATTGATGTTCTGGTAGATGGGAAGTATGTGGATTATCTTAGAGATACCTCTCTTAGATGGGTTGGCTCAGTAAACCAGAGAGTTATTGATGTACAGGAAAGTTTAAAAGGAGGTAAAGCGGTAGCATGGGGAGAGCGGAAAGACGTAGAGAGTTAAAGAAAAATGAGAAACTGAAAAAGCCGCCTGTTTATAACTATACTCCTGAGTCTTTGAGAGGACAGCTTAAGTGGGAGGCTAATCAGGAATTTCAGGAGAAAGTGAAAAAGATAAAAGCTGAGGTTTATGATGATGCTGTGAATGCCGCTATGATGCTATTACTTACTTTGCCTTGTCAGGTGTTAATGGAGCATTTCTGGCAGAAAAGCAGTAGTAAAAATATCCCTAAGTTTCTTGATCTGGTTCTGGATTATTATGGACGCTGGCAGAATGGGGAGCTTGACATGGGAAAACTCAAGAAAGACCTTTGGGAGATTGGTGGGATCAGGATGGAGGAAGATGTGAAAGGTTATAAAAATCAGGCAGACATTGACAAAGTAACTCAGGAGATCCAGACAGTACAGAAAGATCTTGCACTTACAAGAGTTACCGCCGGGGATGATATGATAGCTCTCTCAGTAGGCTTAAGTGTTATGGAAAAAGGTAACAAGGCTATCATTGAGGGATTAAAGGCTTTAGGGTTCCGGCAGATCAGAAGAGAGAAAGTAACTGAGGGATGTGTAAAACCTGAGTATCAGGGATATAAATACAGAGTAATTTTGGAGAAAGATTTACAGGAGGCTGAGGAATGAAAAGAGGAGAATATTACAGAGGCAGAAACGGGAGAAAGTACGGGATCTGGAATACAGCAAAGAAATGTTTTCAGTTCGGGATTGCTGAGGATACACCTATGTTAGCTGAGGCAAGACTCTTTTATATGATCGGGGATGATGCCCGAAAGTGGAGGTTTACTACAAAGGTATTACCTGTAGAAGAGGTGGGAAAGCATGAATACAAGAAAGCTGAGTGATAAACAGGAAAAGCGGCTTGCAAAGAACATAGGAGGGAGACAGGTGGTAGGCTCTGGCTCTACTCCTTTCCTGAAAGGGGATGTAACTACCTCAGATCTCTTTATAGAGGCAAAGACAAAGGCGGTAGAGAGTAAATCTATCTCAGTTAAAAAAGCGTGGTTAGAAAAGGCTCAGGAGCAAGCCTACAGCATGAGAAAGAAAGATTATGCTCTTGCTATCTCTTTCGGGGATGGAAAGGATTACTATGTGATTGAGGATAATCTCATGGAGGATCTGTATAAGAGTAGAGCGGCTCTGGAGGCTATTATTGAGACTCTGGGAGGTTTAGAGGATCCGCTGGTAGATTTACCAGACTTGAAAGCAAGCGGCGTAAGAGCGTTGATAAGGAGAAAATTAGAGCAATGAAAATTAAGTATGCAGTCTATAAAGGAGCAGTAGGATTATATGCAAAAGAGTATTTTGATAAGATAGATCCTGAGCTGTTTAATGATCGGGGAGTGTTGGGCTGGCAGAGAATAACAGAGGAGGATCTCCCTATAGTGGTTAATGCTTCAGGAGGAAGATGTTCCTTTTATCCGGTAGAGGATAACTTTGTAGAGATCATTGAGGTGGAGGAGGATGAGGAGCCGCTCACAAGAGAACAGTGTTTTCCTAAAAATTCTCCAGAGTTTGAGTTTGGATGGATTTCTCCAGAGGGAGATACTTATAACACAGGCTTTGAGGGACATTACCGGGCGGCGGTTATGATATGTGCTGAGCTGGGGTATAGAGGTTATCTGGAAGAGTCACAGCTTGAGGAGAAAGGCTGGATTAAAATATCCAGAGATGTACCTTATACCTATGAGACTTTGCATAAACAACATATTTATACACATGAGCTTAAAATGACAAAGAAACAGGCTGATACTCTGATTGACTTAGGGTTTAGCTCTGATGAGGATTTTAAGTTTCTGGTAAAAGTAAATGGAGAGAGGTGGTAAGCATGGCTGAGGAAATGGTAACAATGGTAGATAATAGAAATCTGAGAGCTATAGTCCATGATATTACAGGAGGAATTTTTCTTACAAAGGCTGAGTATATTGAGATCTGTAAAATCATTGAGGGAGCTTGTGATAGAAGTATCCGGGAAGAAATGGGAGGAGTTTAACTATGGCATTTTTACATAAAATAAGCGGTTATCTGGTAGATGTAAATGAGAATTATTTTGAGGAGGATATTGTAACAGAAATTGAGCAAAGTCTGGATTTATCCTCTCAGCATTTACACGTTGAGACAGCAGAGGTAGAGGGGTGGGATGATGAGAACCCACTCAATTATAGAAATTGTGATCTTGCAGAGTGTGAGAAGTATTTCAAGGTAAAAGCACCTAAGGTAGACAATGACAGAGAGGTAAAGCCGGGACAGATCTGGAAACACTTTAAGACAGGAAAACGGATAAAGGTGTTAGCAATATCTCAGGATACAGAGAATGTAGGAAACTACAGTGTAGTGTATCAGTGTCCAGACGGTAAGATCTGGCATAGACCTTTAGGTATGTTCTTATCTGAGGTGGATCACAAGAAATATCCAGAGGCAAAACAGTTATATAGATTTGAGTTAGTGGAGTAATCGTTGAGGAAGTGTAAGAGAGAAATCTTTTACACTTTTTCTTTTTGTTATGCCTAAATTTTGAGGAGTAAACGGTTATTACTGAGTGTAAAGAAAATAAATCATCCAGAGAGGAGATAAGGAGAATGAAAGCATTTAAAGGATTTAACAAAGACTTAACTTGTAGAGGTTTCCAGTATGAGGAGGGTAAGGATTTTCATACTGAGAGAGCTGAGTGTTGTGAGGAGGGTTTTCATGCGTGTGAGTATCCTCTGGATTGTTTTGGTTATTACAATCCAGCTCAGAGTGTATTCCATGAGGTAGAGTTATCTGGAGACATGGATAGAAGAAGTGATGATACAAAGGTATGTGCTACTGATATTAAGATTGGTGCAAGAATTTCTATTGCTGGGCTGGTAAAAGCGGCTATTGAGTTCACTATGAGTAAGGTAAATAAAGAGAAAGAGTCTTATGAGGATCACGGCTTTGCATCTGCTACAGGGGATTATGGAGCCTCATCTGCTACAGGGAATTGTGGAGCCTCATCTGCTACAGGGAATTGTGGAGCCTCATCTGCTACAGGGTATCGTGGAGCCTCATCTGTTAGTGATCCTACTGGTGTTGCGGTTGCATGGGGACATGAGGCAAAAGCTAAAGGTTGCGTAGGAGCTCACTTGATCCTCTCAGACTGGAGATACATTGGAGAAAAGTGGTTTGATGGAGACTATAAAACTCCTTATGATACAGAGAGCTGGGAGCTGGCTGGAGCTAAGATGGTACAGGTTGACGGTGAAAAGATTAAGGCTGATACATACTATAGATGTGTTGATGGAGAAGTAGTAGAAGCTGAGGAGTAAATAACTGGAGGGCTGAAAAGAAATTTTTCTTTTTGGCTCTCTTTTTGCCTAAATATTCCTACATCTCTGGTTATCACTATACAGGAGGTGTAGGGCATGGAAGAGACGAAAGGTACATGGATCTCAGATCAGGCAGATGATGTTTTAGAGTATCTCAAAACTACTCACTATGAAGAAAGTAAGGCAGTAAAGAGCGGAGCTATATGTGAGCTATTCAATTTAAAGAAGGAGAACCTGAGGGCGGTGGTAAACCACCTGAGGAGTGAGGGATACCCGGTATGTAGTTCTTACCGTGGGTATTGGTACTCTGAGAAGCCGGAGGACATAGATAAAACTCTAAATCATCTGGAGGGGAGGATCTCCGGGATGAAAAGGGCTATCACAGGATTAAAAAGGATCAGATCAGGAGAATAAACAGGAGAGACAGGAGCTTATAACTTTCTGTCTCTTTATTTTTGAGGAGGATAAACGTGTTTAAAGAGGGCGAATTTATAAAGTATATGATGCCTTTGGATGCTGATTACAGCTATGGAGTAATCCTTGAGCTCAAGAAAGGCAGAGCTACAGTATTACTAAAATCTTATCCTCAAGGGCTTGTTACTGAGGTTCCTTACAGAATGATGGAACACATTGGAAAGGGGTGATTGAGTTGGGAGCCGTGAGGGTAAAAACCATAAATGATAGATTACTGAACGTAGATTACAGTGATCCAGAGGAAGTAAAAAAGATAATCTCAAGTTGGGGGATGGTGGAGAAGCTGGCAGAGGGAGGAGATACAGTAGCCTCAGCTATTTTAGTAGATCTCCAGAGTGCAATAGGTGTAAGTATTACAGAGTTCGGGGAAAACAAAAAGGTAGGCTTTGATGTGAGCCGGATCAGCAGAGGAGTATTAACTGAGGCTCAATTTATTTCTCTGGTGTATGTGTTGGGGCTGGGGTACAGACAGGATGAGATAGCCTATGTACTGGGATGCAAAAAGCAGACAGTAAATGTGCATATACAGAGAGCTCTTAAGAGGATCTGTAGATTTCTTGAAAAGGAGGACAGCAAGGGTGAGAAGAATAAGAAAGAGAGAAGAGGATCCGGCAGACAAATGGTTAAGAGAGCATGATCCGTATTATACCAGCATGAGCCGGGGAAAAGCCAAAATGATAAAACATCCTTACCTTACTCCAGATCAGGAAGTGAGTAGGCAGAGAAAGGAGATCCCTATTACTTGTGTATCTAATGTGGATCTGGATTATTTGAATGTAACGAAACACTAAAGGCTGACTTTGTAGGAAGTATTTACACTATATTTATGAAAGCTGTTTGAAGTAGTAGGAAGCAAAAAAGGAAGATTTAGGAGGTAGATTTACAATGGATATGAAAGAAAGAGAAACACAGTATTGTAGCCCGGAGGAGCTGATCCCGTATGAGAAAAATCCCCGTGATAACCGTCTGGCTATTGATGATGTGGTGAGGAGTATTGAGGAATATGGTTTTACTAATCCTATTCTGGTAAATGAGGAGAAAGTGATCCTTGCCGGACATACCAGAAGAGAGGCGGCTATCTTAGCCGGGTTGGAGAAAGTTCCATACATAGTAATTGATGGACTTACAGAAGCTCAGCAGAGAGCTTATAGACTGGCAGATAACAAATTATCAGAGCTGGCTCTCTGGGATGAGGATTTACTCAAGGAAGAGCTGGAGGATCTGTTAGATGATGATTATGATCTTTCTCTTACTGGTTTCTCTGATGTAGATTTAATGGATCTCTTAAAAGATGAGGAGGAACTGGATGATATTGAGCCGGAGGAACCGAAAGAAAAGAAAACTACTCTCCCTATGTTACGGTTTGGATCTAACAGCGTAAGAATTACTCAGGATGAGTTAATTATGCTGAGTAATAGATACAATGAGTATGTAGAGGCTGAGCCGGGAGAGGGATTTGTTACATGGCTGTTAAAGAGAGGTATATAGGAGAAATCTATGCAGATGGTAAAAAGGTAGGAGATATACTTAGTTTCTGCCTAAAGGTTAAGAAATCTGATGGTGTAGTAGAGTATGAAGTGAGTCCAGAGAAAGAGGAGAAACAGGATGATTGAGGGTAGAAGTAAATTAACTTTTGGAACTGGTGATATTATGATTACTCCAGTTGCTCATAGAGAAGATGTAGAGGACGAAAAGCCGGATTACGGTATGTTATGTCTTGAAACTTGTGAACGCCGGGAGATAGGAACTTTTGAGGGAGGAAATCCTGATTATAGTATTTTAGGTTCGGAGGTTCTCATGGTATTTAACAAGGTAGAGAGCGTGGATGTGATGATTGAGCGGTTACAGATGCTTAAAAAGATGATGCTGGGGAGTAAAGAGGATTTGTTAGCATTATCTGAGGTAGAAGTACCGGAAGATTTCAAAGTAGAAGAGTGGAAGTAAGAGAAATGAGGTACAGATCCGGGGAAAGGAAAAGTACCTCATTTTATATTGCATAGCCTTATGAAATTCATAGAAATGAGGATGAAGAAATCCGGGGAAAAAGAGCATTGCCGGGGAAAGAGAAAACACTGATAAATACAAGAGAAAAAGCAGATATAGTAATACCAAAAATAAAAGAAAGAATGAGTAACATAGTAACAAAGATATAAGAGGTAATAAAAGAAAGCCATATTTTTAGAGCCTTTTAGCTAAGTAGTATGAAATTAACATACAGTTTAAGCAATTTAAAGAAGAACCCTCCCACAACAAACAGGGAGGAGTGAGTGAGGAGAAAGGAGGTTTAAAAGCTGATGGTAGAGGAAAAGGGGCAAAATCAGGCGGCTGAGGCTCCAGTTGTACCGAAAAAGAGCCTAAAAGAGTCAGAAGCTCAGAAACAAGCCTTTGAGCTGTACTATGGAATGGGAGAAAAGAGGTCTTTAGAGGCTGTAGCTAACAGTTGTGGTAAAAGTACCCGTACTATAGGGGAATGGAGTCGTAAATTTCAGTGGAAAGACCGTATTTTACAGAAAGAAATAGAGGAAACGGCTGAGAGAGGCTCTACAGCTAATGCAGTATTAGACGTAAAAGCGGAGTATAGAAAGGTTATCAGAGCCCTTGTAGCGGCGTTTGTAAAGGATTTTAAGGCTGGTAAGGTCAAGATTAAGAATATACAGGACTTTGAGAGAGTGGTTAAGCTGGATCTGTTACTCTTAGGAGATCCTACAGACAGGATCGCTCAGGAGAATAAGGAGCAAGTAGAGCTCACTGAGGAGGATAGAAAGGCTATTTTTGCTGTAGCTGACAGTATCAAGGAGGAGATGAAAGCTCTTAGAAGTTGATTTATTGTGAAAGATTACTTTTGAGAGGAAAAAATCCCTATGGTTTTATAAAACCCGATTGTGAAATATACACAAAAAGATTTTGCCTGTCTAAAAATGGCAAGGAAAGCGGTTAATACCTTGTGTAAGTAAGCTGAGAGGCAAGGATCACACAGGAGGTTTAAAAGGATCATGGGAAAGATTACAAAGGGCTTTAAATACATTGGAGCCGGGATAGTGGATTTATTAGCTGGAGTAGTAAAGCTGTTTGCAAGAGCTATAGGAGCTGTTATCAAGAGACATAGAAAGAGAAAGCTCAAAAAGGCTACAGCTTATGTGGAGAAATATGGTTATGAGCTCCAGATCAATAGCCGGGTAAAGTTTAATAATGCCGCTTATTATGTAATGTCCTATGAATACTTTGAGGACGTAGAGAAGAAAAGAGAGGTATCTATTAAGCTGATCGGCGTACCACAATATAAAGAGATGATGGGGAGGATTAAGGACAATGACAGGAAATGAGTATCAGGCTTTAGCCATGAGAACGAATGACAGAAAGGGGACAGACAGGATAGAGAAAGCTATTGAGCTTTTGTGTAGACCGGATAAACCTAAGTGCTTTACTCCAGTAGTAGAAGATCTGGGAGGAGTGCTTAACGGATGCTTAGGATTAGCTGGAGAGTCCGGGGAAGTGCTGGACATGATTAAAAAGTGGATTTTCCACGAAAAGGATCTTGATAGAGAACATCTTAAAAAAGAGATTGGAGATGTAATGTGGTATGTAGCTATGTTATGTGAGAGCTTTGGTTTTGATCTTGATGAGATCTTACAGATGAATGTGGACAAGCTCAAGGCAAGATACCCGGAGGGCTTTGATCCTGAGAAAGCAAACCACAGAAAGCCGGGAGACATTTAAGGAGGAGAAAGTCATGGGATTAGCTGATGCTTTTGGGGCAGAGGACAGAGTACAGGTTAAGTTTTCTACTTTTTATGAGTTGGTGAAAGGCTGTACTCAGAGGGATCAGATGCTTAACGCTATTAACTGTAATGTCCCTCATAGATACATTAGAGAGATGGTAACAGGCAAGAGTGAGGAGCCGGAGAAAAGAGAGTTGCAGATTGGAGCTCTTGAGGAAGAGAGACAGGGAGGTAAAAAGAAATGAACAATGCAATAAAACCGGATCATTACCGGAAAGGTAGACAGTATCAGCCGTGGGATGTAGCTAAGGACTGGGATCTTGACTTTGATCTGGGATCAGTGCTTAAGTACATTGGAAGATGTGGGAGAAAGGCTGGTAACTCAAAGATACAGGATCTTAAAAAGGCGGCTGAGTTCCTTAAGCATGAGATTGATTGTCTGGAGGCTGATGAGCCTAAGGATGAGAATATCTCTGTAGAAATACCTGAGCATAAATGGGAATGGGAGAATGTTTGTACTTTTGGGACTTGTTTGTATATTGCCTATAAAACAAAGGTTAGTGTAGGAAATGAGATTTTAGGATTTCAGATTGTATTTCCTACCTCAATTCCTCATGGGTTTGCTTTAACGATTGCTGAGGAGCGGTTTACAGATTACTGGAAACTGAAATACGGGAAAAGAGGTAATGTGAAATGAAGATTGTAAAAGCTGGTTTTGAGATCATGGATCCTCTGAATGGGGAGGAGATCTTAAAGAAGATTGAGAGAGTAGCAAGGGTGTGTTATAAGTCGGAGGATAAGATTACCGCCGGATCCGCTGAGAAGATGATAAGAGCTCTGGTAAAGAGAGGACATGAGGCAATGCTGGAGCATTTCTCTTTCTCAGTTAAGTTTACAGTGGATAGAGGTGTTTCCCATGAGCTTGTACGCCACAGAATAGCCTCTTTTGCTCAGGAGAGTACAAGATACTGTAATTACGGGCATGAGGGAGAGATTACCGTTATTGAGCCGTATTACTTCAAGGATTGCCGGGAGAAAGAGCCGTGGAAGTATCATAGCTGGGCTGAGGCTTGTGAGAAAGCAGAGGATAGATACTTAGCTTTACTGGAACATGGAGCAAGTCCTCAGGAGGCAAGAGCGGTATTACCTAACTCTCTTAAGACAGAGATTGTAGTAACAGCAAACCTCAGAGAGTGGAGAAACATCTTTAAGCTGAGAGCGGTAGGCGTGACAGGAAAGCCTCATCCTCAGATGGTAGAGGTTATGGTTCCATTACTGGAGGAAGTAAAGAAACAGATCCCGGTTGTATTTGATGATCTGGTAACTGAGTGATGAAAGATGAGGGGGAGGGCGGCGGCTCTCCTCTTTTTGTGAGGTAAAAGCTATGATAAGTATTGGAATGTGTGTAGCAGTCGGCGTTATTGCCTTTATAGTGGGCTCATTGAGTGGGGTTTTTATGATGTGCTTATGTGTGGTAGGAGGTAGTAGTGATGAGAGTGGGGCAGATTGTGACATTGAAGAGCGAAACAAGCCGGAGGTTTAAAGTGTTGGCTATATCAGACTGGGACATAGTAACAGTATGGGATCTGATAGACAAGACAGAGAGAGAGTTTGATATAAACCTCCTCCAGAGGGTAAGGAGAAAGAAATGAGGAGCAATGAGGAATATAAGGAAATCGGTAAGCGGTGTAGAGGGGCTCTGTATCTCAAGAAACATAGAGTGATAAAGAAGCCGGGAAGAGGGTACAGATGTAAATATTGTGATCGTATCCTCTCAGATCTGAGATATGAAGCAGAAAGGAAGAAAAGATGATAAATTATGTAGTTTTAATGAAACTGGTTAAGCTGGTGTTATGGGCTTTAGGAGCTGTCTGGAGCTTCTATATGGCTATGGAGAATAACAAGTATTTCAAACTGAGACAGGAAGAGGAAAAGAACACTTTAGCGTGTAACCTGTTAGCGTGGCTGGTGTTAATGGTTATTTGTATTGTAAGGGCGGCAAGAATAGTGATGTAAACAGAGAGGAGCTGAAAGGCTCCTCTTTTTAGTTCGTAAGAAAGGAGGATATAAAGGTGAATGTATTAGATAGCGTATGGTTAGAACAGTCAAAGAAAGACAAGATCATAAAAGAGATCATTCTGACAGCAGACTTTGAGACAGCTTATTATACAGTGTGTAAATACATTACCTGTAGACCCCTCCAGCCTTTACACGCAAGTATCATTCATAATGTGTCAGACAATCAAGCCTCTATGGATCTGGCTCCCCGTGGACATGGTAAATCTACTATTGGAGATGTAGATTTCTGTATTACAAAGGTACTCAGGAACCCGGATATAAGAATTA
>ERZ857745.5376-NODE-5376-length-10395-cov-5.148453_pt1 | contig 10395 bp, 8 predicted proteins | sample MGYA00519699_ERZ857745 | MGnify/ENA primary metagenome ERZ857745 (study PRJEB31778, sample SAMEA3449357) | human gut metagenome | biome: human gut; feature: human-associated habitat; material: faeces | place: United Kingdom | collected 2010/2012 ...
CAAACCGTGCCCGAGTACCCAGAGTTCGCCTGGTTCGAGGGGCTCGTCAACGCGGTGACCCATCGCGACTACTCGTTCCGAGGCGACTACATCCGGGTCTCGATGTTCGACGACCGCCTGGAGATCGTCAGCCCGGGCGCGCTCCCCAACATCGTGACGCTCGACAACATGAGGACCACCCGCTACTCGCGCAACCCGCGCATCGCACGCACGCTGGTCGAATTCGGCTGGGTCCGGGAGTTGAACGAGGGCGTCAAACGCATCTACACCGAGATGCAGGACTCGCTGCTCAACGACCCGGTCTACACAGAGCCCAGCAAGGCGAAGGTCCAGCTGACGCTTGAGAACAACATCGTGGCCCGGACCGTCAGAAGGAGCGAGGCGCTCGAGGACAAGCTCTCAGCCGAGAGATTAGCCTCCCTCGATCAATATGAGTTGGCGGCAGTCCGTCTTGCGTTTACGAATGGCAAAGTGACCGCTAGAGAGCTTGCTGATCACATCGGGCGCACGCGTCGCACGGCTGGCAGCGTTCTCAAGGGGATTTCGGGCCCTTCCGGTCCGCTTGAGTGGCACGGCTCAGCCGTCAACGATCCGGGGCAATACTACTCTTTACGATAGTGTTCGCACCTATTTCGCACCTATTTCGCACCTATTTCGCACCTATTTCGCACCTTTGTCATGGCGGCATCGGAGATAAATCCTTCACGAGGAAAGAACTGAGCGGAATCAGGTCGAATACACCTGTGGAAGCAAGGGGATGGGAAGAATTGTTGCTGATGATTAGCGCTGTAAGCGGGCTCATAACCCGGAGGTCGTAGGTTCAAATCCTGCCCCCGCGACCAAAATTTCAGCCCTGAACTGGTAAAACGGTTCAGGGCTTTTTCGTTGCCTTGGGGCAAAAATGCCCAAAGTAATCTGTATGGTAATATGTATGAGCGAAAAAAGCCTTAGACCCTGCGTTTCGCCAGGCTATCTCTGAGCGCTCGGAGCACCTCAACCGCAACGGGCAACTCGTCAATCTCGAATGAATCAAGAATCTCTTGCACCTCGGCGGAAAGCTTCGCCTTGTCGGGTTTTGGGGCGTCACTGAGCAAAGCGTCGGTGCCTACCGACAGCTCCTCTGCAATCTTTGCGAGCACGGGCAAGCTCAGCTTGGTGTTGCCCGTTTCGATGTGGCTCATGTGCGTTACCGATATTCCAACTTTTTGCGCGAGCGCCTCCTGCGACAGCCCGCAGGCTTTGCGGTAACGCCTGATGCGCTGTCCTATGTCGAAGTATTTCATTTTAACCGCCCGTCAAAATCAAGTTGCCTTGAATCGTATGGGCGATTAGCCTCAAATATAATAAACTGGAAAGGCTGTATTTCATGCATGCAGTTAATGTTTGAGACCTCATTCTTACGAACGAGGCGAGAGCGTTAGTGAGTCAAAAAAACAGGAGGTAATGCGATGACGCCAATGAACGAGCAGGAAAACCTGCTATCGGGTATCACAATCGCTCATAACCTGATGCACCGCGTGGTCAGTCTTCAGCAACGCATCAACCAGCTCACCACTCAGTTTGCCGCCAAGACGGAAAAGAAGACTAAAAGGCACCCTGTTCTCTATGCAATCGGGGGCTTCCTTATTGCGTTCACGCTTATCACGAGCACGCCACTTAAGGTGATAACGTATCTCCCTACCCTTCCGTTCTTCTCGATGGGAGGCACGGAGCTTCAATTGGCGGTCTGGAATATCGTGAACCTCATCGTCTCAGCTATCATCGGTGCGATTCTATACAAGGTCATAGCGAAGACGGCGGACAAAAGCCGCTCCCAGAGAAATGCCGCGATTGACCAAAGCAACCAACGAGTTGAAGCCAACAACCAGGCCCTAGCCCAGAGCATCGAGCAAACCAAGCAGGAGATTTTCGCCGTACAGCAGCAATGGGCCTCGCAGGTCGCCCCGTGGTACCCCATGGATTACGACAGCATCGAAGCCGTGGATTTCTTCCTTGCTGCCGTGCGCAACCATCGCGCCACCACCGTACAGGAGATGGTCAACCTCTACGAGACCGAGATGCACCAGCGCCGCATGGAAGCGGGCCAGCAGCAGATTCTCAACCAGCAGCGCATCGGCAACATGCTGCAAATAGGCAACCTGTTCATGCAGGGGCAGATTCTCAATCAGGCTCAGCAGATAAACGCGAACACCGCCAGTGCGAGCGGCAACCTCGACTGGATGGCTCGCGCGATGGGAAAGCGCTAAGTAATGACGCGGTTGACATAACGAGGTAACTCGAAACCACCATGAAAGAAAAGGGGATGGATAATGAACGGATTATCCCAGTGGGCGCGCTCGCATAAGCCCCAAGTCGCAGCGATAGCCGTTGCGGTCGTTGTTGCGATCGTTGTTGCGATAGCCGTGGCAAGTGGGGCGTTCGCAACGTCCGAGCAACAACCAGAGCAGCAGGAGTTAAGAACTGTCGATGTGACCCTCAGCGTCACGGCCGACCACGGCTGGGACGAGAACTCCACGCCCGCCATCGCCCATATCGAGGGCAACGATGTGGACTTCTACCACGCGGTGACCCCTGATGCCGATGGCAACAAGGGCACTTCCACGGTCGAACTCGCCGAGGGCGACTACACCGTGAGCTTCGTCAGCCCCGTCAACTCCGACGGTTCCGCCTTCGACATCTACGACACGGGCGCTCCCGTCGACATCACCGTCGATGCCGACGCGAAGACCGCACCTGCGGTCAACTGCCCCATGGCGCAGATTCCCGCCGACAAGGTCACCGACGATATGCTCGCGGACATCGTCAACAAGACCAAGGACGCCATCGAGAAGGGTGACGAGACCTTGAAGGGCGATGCGGGCACGGGCATCCTCGACAAGCTCGACGGCAATGTCGCCAAGAACCCGAACGCGAGCGACAAGACCAAGCAGGAGGCGACTGACGCCGACAAGGACGTCGATGTCAACGACAAGCCTGCACAGACGACGCCGTCTGCCAAGAATGACAACGCCAATAAGGCCGACAACGGCAACGCTGGTTCCCAGTCTTCCAGCAACGGTTCTTCGAACTCTGGCAATTCTGGTTCGGCTTCCAGCAAGCCTTCTCAGCCTAGCCAGCCTTCCAAGCCTGCCCATACGCACACTTGGGTGAACCATACGGCTACCCGTAACGTCTGGGTAAGCAACTGGGTTGACGTGCCCGACTACGGCACTCAGCAGGTCGTTGTGGGTAACAAGTACATCTTCTCTTATGACGGCTACGCCACTACCGATATCAACGACGCTAAGGCCCACGCCCGTGCGTTGATTATGCAGGGCGTGCCTGAAAACTACCGTACCGAGGCTGTCTACGAAACGCAAACAGTTCAGACTGGTTCCCACAAGGAAGACCACGGCACCTGGCAGACCGAATCTTACGTGGACTACGTGTATTGCAGTTCGTGTGGTGCTCGTCAGTAACAGATGGCATGACCATCAGTAACGACGACATCATCACGGCACGTGCTGTGTTCGGGCATAGCCCTCACAGACCCGCGCGCTCCCTCCGGTCGCGTGCAGGTGTCCGTTTCCCGAACAAGGGGAGCATCCGTATAACGGGTGCTCCCCTTGTTTTTTGCCCAGATGCTCCGGAATACCGCGAAACAGGATCAGCAACAGCGCACCGACCTTTGAAGGGCTTTTCGAGGTCTTTCGGTGGGCTGTTCTGAGACCTTTTCGCGCCCCTGTCCGAACAAAGCCCCTGCGAAGGTCTTTCGCTGGGCTGTGCTGAGCCCATTTCGCGCCCCCGCCCGAACAGAGCCCCCGTGGAGGTCTTTCGGAGGTCTTTCGCTGGGCTTTGGATGGGCATGCGTGAAAGACGCCTGCGGCGTCGGGTGCCTCTGAAACGAAGATAAGGAGGTACACGATGGACAAGGAGCGTTTTGAACCCAACAGCCCCCAGGAGGAGGCCATGTGGAGGGCGCAGGTGCTCAGGCGCACCGCCCGCATCTGCTCGGCGAAGGCCAAGGAGCTTGAGCGCATGGCGAAGGTGGACGGCAACGCCCCCATGCGCGACAGCGGCACCCTGAAGGACGTGCTCAAGCGCATCGACAACGTGATGGAGTGGCGGTTCGTGAACGCTCTGGGCGAGGTCGTCCTCGACGGGGACATCCTCGCGGAGAGCATCGACTGCGAGACCCTGCGCACCATGCGCTACTGCGTGACGGAATGCCTCAAGCGAATCGAGGAGCGGGAAGCGGAGGGGAAAAGCGATGAGTGACTACGGCATCAAGACCTACGCCGACCTCGCCGAGACGTGCGGGAACATGGTGCTCGCAAACGAGATGGCAAAACGCCCGCTTGAGCTTGTAAGCGGAGACTGGGCGCCATGGGAGGAGATTTTCCAGTGGTACATCATACAGGACCCGTCGTTTGTCATGGAGCACACGGGCGAGCCGGTGTTCTACGACGAGGAGCTTGACCTGTACGTCCTTGGGGTAAATCATCTAGGCACAGCTTGGCAGCTCGTGCCCGCTCCGATAATCTACGACTGAAAAGACGCCGAAGGGCGCAGCGAAAACAATCGCTGCGCCCTTTATTTTTTTGCTTCGCGGACACTCAAGACGCACTTTCTACACGTCGTCACTTTACGCCTGGACTTGTAGAAAAACTCCGAGAAGATTGCCCCGTTTATGGGGCTTTCCGAAGCGCTTTCTACAACTGTCGCAATTTTCGACAAATTCAACCCCTAAAAACTAACGTGTTTTCTACAGCGCTTCGCGCCATATATCAGGAGAAACTTCCCCATCCCTCTCCGCGTTACGCTACGAGGGACAAAAGGGGGAAAGGGCATAAGGGGGACTGACGCAGCGTGCGCTGCGGTCGGCATAGCCGACAGTCCCCCTCGATGCGACCTCAGGGTCGCAAACGCTGCGAGCGCAAGGCGCTCGCAGATGCCGTCTCAGGACGTACGCCAGCGGGCTTGGGTGCCGGCGGAGCGCCACATGAAAAGGGACGGAGGCGAAAAGCCGTCCGTCCCTATCGAGACAGTGGATGCCGCCGTGATCGAAGCGACTACCCCAGCGGTGCGGGGCAGATCGCTTCGCTTTCGCGGCGGTCTGCATCATGGGGTTCAGCGGGCTGCGGGTTGACTTGCGGCTCGCCTTGCGGGACGTCTCGCACCAGCCCCTCGTATCGCTCCTTGATGCTGGCGGGCATGCACAAGCGGTCGTCGCTGGAGCCGCGATAGGTCTTGTTCATCCACTCCGTCACGTCATATTCCAAGATGAGCGGTTCGGGCCAGTCCATCTTGAAGGGGGCGCGGACGGGGTTTTGGGTGGAGCTCCATCCGATGCCGTGCTGGGGCAGGAGCGCCTTGACCTCCTTGATGAAGACCTGCTTGGACTGAACCCTTCCCGAGGGGTTGTTGCGCCGCGACCAGTGACGGTACAGGTCGTGGAGGAACTGCCAGGGGAGCAAATCCCAAGCGACTTGCGGCAGGATGTCGTCGAGGAACTGGCGCACGGGGTCGTTCACCTCGCGATACTCGGCAAGGAGCCTGCGCGTCGCCCCGGGCGTGTCAAGCTCGTAGTAATCGGTCTTTGCGAGGATGCGGTGGAGCACGTATTCGAGGACTTCGGGTCGGTTCAGGTAGTCGCCCTTGATGTACTTGCGCTCGCAGCCCTCGAAGCGCTTCTCGAAGGGAATCACCAGAAGGCGGCGGTACAGAGACTCCGACTTGTCGCGAAGCTTCGGCAGCGAGTTGATGCACTGAATCATGAAGCCTCGGAACTTCACCGAGCGCGGGTCTTTGAACTTGCGGTTCATCAAGAACGGGTCTCCCGTGATGATGGACTTGAGCGCCGCCGCATCGTCCAGGTAGGTGCCCGTGTCGTTCTCGTCGGTGATGATGGCGGAGACGCGCGTGAGGGATTCGAGCTTGAAGTCGTCCCCGAACGCCTTGATGGGGATGGACGCCCACGCCCCCTTGCCGCAGAGGTTGCAGGCGAGGGTGCAAAACGTCCCCTTGCCGTTGTTGCCGAGGGTCGAGTACAGCCACGCGCTCTTGTTCCAGTCGACGTTGGGGCGCACGACCGCACCGAGAACCTGCCAAAGAAGCTCCACGACCTTGGGGTCGTCGGAAAGCTCGTCCATCCACGTCACCACGTCCCAGTCGGTGCCGTCCTCGTTGTTGCGGATGACGGGATTGGGGGCGTCTTCCACGAAGTCCGTCCCGATTTTGGAGGTGAACACCAGCTCGGGGTCGAAGTCCATGAGAATCTTGTTGCCATAGTCGTACAGGCCGTTGTTCACGGCGACGAGGTCGGGTTTGGTGCAGGGGGACACCACCTCGCACACCGCGCGCAAGATCGCAACGACCTCATCGACGTTGCGTTTGCTGATCGTTGCGTCATAGCGGCGGATAAGCCGCGTGAGGTTGTCGCTTCTGGTGTCGTAGACGCCCTTGGCGTCCCCCTCCGACTGGTACACGCCCACGTCGTAGTTTCCGTCCCCCTCGTCTGCCGCCCAGCAGATGAGTTTGGCGTGGTGGAGCCACTTGATGGCAAGCGCAATCTGGAGGGGCAGAAGCTCCCTGAGCTTCTTGAGGCGCTCTCCCGGCGGCTTCTGGTCGGGGTAGGCGTCCTTCAGTTTTGCGCCGATTGGGGCATTTTCGTCACGAGGACCGAGGTTGTACCTCTCAATGGCGTTGTTGGTGGCTTGGAGCAGCTCATTCTCAATGGTTTCTGGAGACGGGATGCTGTCCATGTCGACGCCCCCAAGATAGTCTTCGGTCACGGTTCTTATAAGCTCGTTATACGTCTGTTCCATGGCTTCTCCTCCGAATCTTTCGCGGTGTTTTTAGAATGTTTTACCGTGACATTCGGTGACTGAGAAGACCTCGTTTTCTGCAAAAGCGCAGGTAGAAGGGCTTTCTGTTCATAAATGAGCGGAAAGTCGGTGTGCTGTTTTCGTGAAGCGAGGACGCCGCGGCGGAGAAGGTGGCGCACGGCAGGTTTGGCAGGTGCGCGGCAGGGGTCGGCGCGGCGACTTCCTGCCGCCCTTCCTTCTGCGGCGATGGGGGCTGAGGGGGCGCTGGCAGTCCTGGCAGCCTAAATAGTACATGGACACAGGTAAAACCGTCTCCCTGCCTTTTCGTGTACGTCTTCTTCCACCGCTACCCGTTTTGCGGTGGCGGGAGGGGCTGCCAGGGTTGCCAGTCCTGCGTTGCGAGCCTGCGGGCGGGGGTTTGGGATGGCAGTCCGGGCCTGAAAAGCCCTGCCGCAAGGCTGCCGCGAGGCCGCAACGGCGTCGCCCCGATCATGCAACGACGGGATGAGGCGCGCGCGAGCGTGCGTTGCAAGTGCGGGGCTTGCCCTGCCGCTTATGGTGACTTTATGGAACTGTTTTCCGAAAAACGCGGTGTGAAAACGGGCGCGTCCCTCTCGTTGCCGTCAGCATCGGTCTTCCCGGGCGATGCGCCTAAAAACAAGCGTCATTTTGCCCGTTTGGCAAGAATGGCACGGCGGGGTAAGATGTCATCTGGCCGTTTGAGGCCTCGTGCTCTGGCGTTTCCGTCTCCTCGAAGCGCTAACCACTGGATGCAGGTGGCGTCTCCCATGACGCCTTAAGAGGCTGCCTCGGGGAAACAGAGCCTCCCCACGCCATGTCCGATGCACCAAACCCCTGCTCGGGCTGGGCAAGGCCAAAAGACCGCTGCAGGTCGGCTCGCGGGACGTGCGAATTGGGTTTCGCCGATTCCCGCATGTCAGGAAGCGCGGATGTGCGTATCGCATCCGATGGGAGCGCCTTCTGGCCAGGATGCACGCCGCTATTGCGGCTGTGCCTGTTGCCAGGAGGCAGTCATGGCTACAAACGAAACCGATTCCATTTTTCTCATCGACTCAAAAGAGGCCGCATTCGTGCTGGGCATCAGCTCTCGCACGCTCGCGAACTGGCGCTGCAAGGGCCGAGGGCCTGCGTACATTCGCCTGGGCAAGAAGCGCTCCCCTGTGATGTATCGCGTGAGCGACGTGCAGGACTGGATTGTCGAACATCAGGTAAAGGCGAGCGGAGATGCTCGCCGATAGGCGACGCAAAGGAAGGGAGGTGAAACATGTCCCGCGTCGCCCTTGAGCTTGGAGAGACAAGCATTGACCGCGCAAAGATTACGCCGACGCCCGACGGTGGCTATCGCATGCAGTGGAGCATGCGCTTGCTGAACGGGCGTCTCATCAAGAAGACGACCAAGGGGAAGTGCACCAAAGGCGAGCTGCGCCGCCGCGCTCATGCTCAAGCTGAGGAAATTCTCGCAACAGGCGGGGGTAGCACTCCTTGGAAGGGCTCGTCGAGCATGCGCGACTATATCCGCAAAGAGGTAATCCCCGGAATCGAGCGCACCGATGATTCCATCTTGCGACCCCGAACACGAGACAAATACTGCCACGTGCTCAATCTCGCGGCGGAGGCGTTTGGTGGCTTTCGCATCGCGGACGCGGTTCGCCCGCGCAACCTCGAAGGCATCTTGGATGGGATGGCAAGGCGCCACGGCACCTCTACCGCCAAGCATTGCCAAAAGACGGTGAGCAAATATGTTCTTGAGCCTTTGGTGCGCGACGAGGTAATCGCCCACAACCCCCTCAAGAGCTTCAGGCCGCGCCTGCCTGAGTGCCGCATGACAAACAAGGCTCCGGGCGGACAGGCGCTCACGCCGGAGGAGCGCGGGCGCGTGCTCGAATACCTGCTTGCGATTGACCCCAATGATGTAAATCCGCCGAAAAGAGGGCGCTATACCGTTGAGGATGTGCGCAATCTGCGCCGCGCTGTCGTTGAGATCACGCTGCTGCAGGCAGTGACGGGGCTTCGCATCAACGAGGCGAGACTGCTCAGCCGCGCGAACGTTGAGGACAAGGACGGCTTGCTTAGTGTCACCGTGACGACCGAGGTGTCAAAGACCCATCGCGGGCGTACCATCCCCATCCTTGACGAGCGCGTTGCCGAGCGCATGAGGGCGCGGCTGGAAAGAGCGGGGGCCGAACCAGACGCGCTGCTGTTCCCCGCCCCCGCGGTTCCTGGCAGCGCGTGGGACATCAACAACGCGCAGCGTGCCATTAAGAAGCTCTATCACGAGTTGGCAGACGCCTTGGGCATACCCCTTCTCGATAAGGTCTCGACCCATGTCTGGCGCGCGACCCTCAACACCGAGTGGATGCAGAAAGGCGTTCCCGATTTGATTCGCTCAGCGTATTTCGGGCACAGCCCCGAGGTGAATCGCAACTACTATACGGATACGACCAACGTCTCCGTTTTGGTGGACATGCTCCGTACGACCTAGGGGTTCGAGGTAATCTGTATGGTAATATGTATGAGCGTGATTTTATGTGATTTTACGTGATACCGAGTGACACTGTTTTGGTCGAAAAATAGGGTTTGAGCTGGGATGATACAGCGTGTGACCTCGGGAAACTAAAATTTGAAAAGGGTGCCCGAAGATCGGAGGTTCAAATCTTCCCCCCGCGACCAAGAAACACCAGGCCAGAGCCTAAAAGCTCTGGCCTTTTTTGTTGTCTAAATTCGGCTGATTTTGGGCTAATTTGGGCGAAACGCCCTCATTTCGTCCATTTTCGACTGCTGACGTAGGCATTATTTTCGGTCGTGAACGTCGTTTCCCCGCAGGCTTTTGGGCTAATAAATTCTGAAACAATCTGCAACCTGGGGAAACGTGGTGAAGAAAGCGAGGCCGGCTGCGAAGAGGCGCAAGGCTTCTGCTTCGCCCGCCCGCTGCCTTTGGAGGAGTACGAAGCGTTGGTGTACCAGGAGGGGTAGGGCCGCCGGCTGCAGGGGGCGGCAGAAAGATTCCCAGACAGCAAACCGCCGTCTTGCGCGGTCTTCGGTCAGGACGGCGGAAAATGCGGAATGGCGCCGCAGGTGACGGCGCCATTCCGGTTCGGGGCACGCCACCTAGGCGTCGGCGGCTTTCCGGGCACTTTCGTTCCGACGAAGCGCCAAGCCACGTTTCGTGAAGGAGATGGCGTCGTGTGGGCACGCGTCGGCGCAGCGGCCGCAGCGCGTACACTCGGAAAGAGGACGGCGTCCGAGGTCTGCCACTGGGTCGATGTGCTCCGGGCACACGGAAGCACACGCTGTGCACGGCTCGCTTTCCGCCCGCAGGCAGCGGTCGTGGTCGACGCGCGGGCGCGTCATTTTGCTGCCGAACGACGAGATGAGCGAAAGCAGGGCTCCCACCGGGCAAAAGCGGTGGCACCATTTCCGCAGCACCACGAGCTCGAGCATGATGACGGCGGGGAACACGACCAGGCTGAGGGTGAGCTCGTTGAACCCGACGAAGCGGTACAGGGCTATCACCGAGGCGATGGTAAGGCCGATGGGGCACACCAGGCAGAACACGGGAAACCCGCAC
>ERZ857745.5383-NODE-5383-length-10381-cov-2.578443_pt1 | contig 10381 bp, 7 predicted proteins | sample MGYA00519699_ERZ857745 | MGnify/ENA primary metagenome ERZ857745 (study PRJEB31778, sample SAMEA3449357) | human gut metagenome | biome: human gut; feature: human-associated habitat; material: faeces | place: United Kingdom | collected 2010/2012 ...
TAATCCAGACTTTCTTTTGCGCCATTTTCATCAAATAGTTCATACGCCTTTTCAAATACTTCTGCACCGCCAAATAACCTTGGCAGCTTCAAAAGTGCCTGCGCTGCTTTGCTATCTTTGTATTTTCCAAGCATATCTGTAAGCGAAGCATAGTTTTTCTGTTCAATCTGATAACGGATTTCTTCTTTGGTATCTTCATCCACATCCAGGCTGTTCATAATCGCCTTAAAGTAACCGATATCACATAATTCCAGACGGTATTTTCCATTTCCGATAGTACTTAAACATCTTGCTGCAAGTTCAACCACTTCAAGGTCACTTCTTAATTTTTCTCCGCCAATCAGTTCAATTCCCACCTGATTGATTTCTGTACTCTTTCCTTTTAACTCCGGAAACATACGATAAATATTGTGGTTATAAAATAAACGAAGCGGCATCGGCATTCCTTTTAATCTGGTTGCCGTCAATCTGGCCACAGGTACGGTACAATCCGGACAGAGTACCATCAGTCTTCCTTTATGGTCTGTCAGTTTATACATACTTTCCTTTGGCAGATATTTCGCCGCTGATTTTCCAAATACATCATAAAATTCAAGTGCGGGTGTCATAACCCTCCGATACCCCTGGGCTGTAAACAAGTCCTTCAGGGTCTTTGTTACCTGTGAACGCTGTTCACATTCACCGAAAAGTAAATCTTTTGTTCCATCTGGTGTTATCTTATCATAATATCTCATTTTTCTTTTTCGACCCTTGCCTTTCTATGTATTTTCAAACGATTAAAACCGTGGGTTCTCTCGCTCACTCCATTATAATATCCATTTTTCATGTTTTAACGTGCTACCATAGTAACATCTAAATTTTGGGTTGTCAACCTTTTTCACCCCATGTAGCCTGCAAGCCATACGCTTGCAGCAATTCCCACCGCAGAAGCAAGAAATGCGCCTGCTATCGTGTATCTCGTATCCTTTATTTTTGCTGCCATAAAGTACACCGACACTGTGTAGAAAATTGTTTCCGTGCACGACATCATAATAGAAGCAATTTTTCCGTTTCGAGAATCTGTTCCAAATTCCCGAAAAACATCAAGTAAAAGCCCTGTTGCCGCACTTGAAGAAAACATCCGCACAATTGTAAGCGGTACTAAAGCCGACGGAAATCCAAACGGCTCTGTCACCTTTCCGAGCACTTCTCCAAGCATGGTCAAAAATCCTGAAGCACGCAGGACTCCTACTGCCACCATAAGCCCGATTAATGTTGGAAGAATCTGAATGACTGTCTCTAAGCCCTCTTTTGCGCCCTTTACAAATTCCTCATAGATGTCACATTTCATTAATACACCGAAACCGACAACGTAAAATAAAATCAGTGGAATTATCATTTCTGAAAAAAACAGCAGAACTCTCATCTTATCCCTGTACACCCCATTTTTATTCTTTCTTTCATTATACTCTGCATCAGCCTTAAAAATCCCACCCTCTTTCATTTTAGCATTTTTTATCTTTTTCTCCTGTTTTTGCTATTTATGAGTCAGTTTTCTATAGAATTTTCTTTTCTTTTTTATATAATTAAGAAATAAGAATTTAATTTAAAGCTCAGGAGGAAAACCATGTCTATCTCTGAAAAAATAAAAAATGAAATCGTACCTCAGTTTCTGTATAACGGTACATTTATTTATGAAGAACCATTTGGCTGTGGTCACATCAACAGTACGTTTGCCGTTTATTTCAGCCGTGAAACGAAACCACCTGTCCGCTACATCCTTCAGGCTATTAATACTTCTATTTTTAAAGACCCTTATGGATTGATGGAAAATATTGAAGGCGTTACTTCTCACTTAAGGAAAAAACTAATTGAGCAGGGAAAAGACCCAAGCCGTGGAACTCTTACTGTTATTCCTACAAAATCCGGCTCTTCCCTTTTTAAAGACAGCGAAGGGGTTTACTGGAGAAGCTATACTTTTATTGAAGATGCAACCTGCTATCAGACCGTTTCTTCTCCTGAAATCTTCAAAAATGCCGCAAAAGCGTTTGGACATTTTCAGAAACTGCTTGCCGACTATCCAGCTGACACCCTGCATGAAATCATCCCGAATTTCCATAACACTCCATCCCGCTATGAAGATTTTAAAGCGGCCATAAAAGCAGATAAAAAAGGTCGTGCAAAAAATGTACAGCAGGAAATCGAATTTTATCTGGAACGTGAAACCGACGGAAAAACAGTAGTTGATGCCATCAATGCCGGAAAACTTCCACTTCGTGTAACCCATAATGATACAAAGCTGAACAACATTATGATGGACAATACCACAAACGAGGGAATCTGCGTCATTGATTTGGATACTGTAATGCCTGGTTCTGTTTTATACGATTTTGGTGACAGCATCCGTTTTGGCGCAAGCACTGCTGCCGAAGATGAAATTGATTTAACCAAAGTTTCCATGAGCTTAGAACTCTTTGAAGCTTACACTGCCGGTTTTCTTTCTGAAGCAGGCGATTCTTTAACGAAAGAAGAAATTGAACTGATTCCATTTTCTGCAAAACTGATGACTCTCGAATGTGGACTTCGTTTCCTTACTGATTATTTAAATGGAGATACCTACTTTAAAATCCAAAGAGAACATCATAATCTTGACCGCACTCGCACTCAGATGATTCTGGTTGCTGACATGGAACGTAAAATGAATGATATGAAACAGATTGTCACAAAATACATCTAAATTTTCTCTGTTTAACTGAAATTTAAGGAGGAATTCTTTATGGAGCAGACAATTTCAATCGAGAAGATTTTAAAAGAACTTTATCATATATCCGGCTTCCGTATCAGTGTTTACGATACTTATTTTCAGGAAATTGCTGCTTTCCCGAAAGAACTCGGCTGTCTCTGTTCGCTAATACAGGAAAATCCGGAAGGTCGAAAACACTGCGTAGAACAGGATATCATGGCATTTCGTAAAGTACAGGATGAAAAACGACTTCACATTTATAAATGCCACTTAGGGCTATATGAGGCAGTTGCCCCGCTTTATAGTTTCGGTACTTTAACCGGATATCTGATGATGGGTCAGACCATCAACAAAGGAAAAGAAGCCGCAAAAGAGACATTCAAAAAAGCGCTTCCTTATATGGAAAAAGATGACTATGAATTGTTGCAGGATACGATTGCCCAGATTCCGGTCAGTGACCGTCAGACAATCGACTCTCTTGTTACAATCATGGAAATCTGTGCTCAGTATATTACTCTGACAAACCGTATGCAGTTAACGAAAAAAGAGCTGGTTTCAGAAGTCCATTGAAGAACGCTATGGACAACATATCACCATTGATAACCTCTGCTCCCAGTTCTTCTGCAGTCGTTCCTCTCTCACCAGAAAATTCAAAGAGACTTACGGAATTTCCATTCATACTCATATCAGTCAGGTTCGGCTGAAAAACAGCCGTCGCTTATTGGAATCTTCTGATTTGAGTATCGGAGAAATTGCATTTCACTGTGGTTATAATGACCAGAACTATTTTACACGTGCTTTTTATAAAGCACAAAAAATGACCCCAAGGGATTATCGAAAAAAATTCCGCCAGAGTCGTTTATAAGTTAAAAAGTCCGTTATCACCTAAATATAAATAGTGATAACGGACTTTTTTTATTATTCAGCTGTTTCGGTTGCTTCTGTATCAGCATTTTCACCTGCATCTGAACTTTCATCTGCCTGTGTGCTGTCAGAGGATTCCTCTGTATTTTCTGTTGTCTCAGTGCTTTCTTCTGCTTCTGAACTATCTGTATTTTCAGTTGCTTCTGTTGTTTCTGCAGAATCTGTACTGTCTGTTGTTTCGCTTGATGTATCAGCCTGTTTGAAGCTGTAAACATCTTCATCTGTTAATGTTACTGTTTTCCATACTTTTTTATTAACTGAGATTTTCGTTTTCTTTGCCCATTTTTTAAGCAGTTTATCATAAGCTTTCTGTTTTCTTTCTTTTACAATGCTGTCTTTTTTTGTCTGAGTAGAATCTTTATCAAAAACACTGTCCATACGGACTACATAGTATCCGTCACTGCCTTCGATGACATCAGAAGCAAGTTGACCATCTTCTGTCAGTTCTTTTGCTGCTTTCATTACCTCAGCATCAAGAGAGGAATCTTCATCGTCTTCATTTGTGCTGTAAGTTGCTGTAGAAGAACTAAGCGACTCATCCACTTCTTTTGCAAGACTGTCCACATCTGCGCCGGCAATATCTTCCTGCGCTTTTATTTTATCTAATACCTGCTGTGCCTGGTCTTTCTTTGCAGCTTTTTCTTCATCTGTCAACTCTGTAGAATTTCCCTCATCATCTTTAGTCGCTTCTGTAGAAACTTTGCAGTATGTAATTTTACTCTGCTGTGCTTCTTTATCTTCTACATTTGTATCTACATCAGCTGTCATCAGATCATACATCTTTGTCTGATAGCTGTATAACTCAAGCAGTTTTTCAATGTCGGACTGGGTCACTGCGAGTTTTGCAATTGTTTCTGCATCATTATCTGTCATAAATTTTTCTGCTGCGGCTTTTAATTCTTTCTGTTCTTCATCTGTGATGGTTACATCATAATCTTTTGCATGCTGTTCTAACAATACCAGATTATGAAGCTGATCCATAATGTCGTCTTTGGTGCTTTCTGCATAAGTTTTGCCATCATCGCCTTTATTTTCCCACATTCCTGTAGTGGATGTTCCAAACATGGAATAGTAAGACATCATCTGAGCCTGGGTCATACGAAGCATCATATTCACTGTTCCGGCTGTAATTTCTTCCTTTCCAACCGTCGCTACTGTCTTCGTTCCATCTAATGTATTTCCACATCCAGTCAAACTGGTCATTGTCAATGTTGCCGCAAGAGTCGTGCAGGCAAGAACCCTTCCTAATTTATTCATAATTCCTCCCGTATTTTCATTTCCATTCGATATTTGATGTACTTTTGGTGTACTTGTTAAGTATAATCTTTATTGTTCCTTTGAGCAAGGGATTTTTTGTGAACTTTCTGGTAATAATGCCTCAAACTCATGGAGAATTTCCAAAACCAAGTCGAGCGCCTTATAGAACTCTTTCGCTTTTCTTCCTTTCAGGGAAATCAGGAAATAAAATTCTTTTCCTGTCCGCACAGACATCCGGTCTTTATATTTTTCTAAAATTGCAGGAATCCCCTCCGTTTTTAACTTTCCACGTTCAAACATCGTTACTTTTACTTCCTGATTGATCTGTTTAATTTCTCTTACATAAACCCTGTGTGCAAGTGCCTTTAAATTTGCAATCGCAAGCAAATTCTGTACCGCCTTCGGCGGTTCTCCAAAACGATCCATCAGTTCTTCTAACATATCTTCATATTCTTCTTCATTTTCAATTCCGGCAATCCGTTTATAAATATCCAGCTTCTGATATTCATTTGGAATATATTTTGGCGGAATGTAGGCATCCATCTCCAAATCAATTGTAGTCTCAAACTCTTCTGCCTGTTCCATTCCTCTTTCTTCCTGAACCGCTTCGTTGAGCATTTTACAGTACAAATCATATCCAACCGCTTCAAGATGCCCGTGCTGTTCTGCACCCAAAAGATTTCCCGCACCGCGAATTTCCAAATCACGCATCGCAATCTTAAATCCGCTTCCCAGATCCGTAAATTCCCGGATGGCATGCAATCTTTTCTCAGCAACTTCTTTTAGCATCTTATCTTTTTTATACATTAAAAAGGCATAAGAAGTCCTGTTTGAACGACCTACACGACCACGAAGCTGATAAAGCTGGGACAAACCAAGCCGGTCAGAATCATGAATAATCATGGTATTGGCATTTGAAATATCCAGACCAGTCTCGATAATTGTCGTGGATACCAGCACATCAATTTCTCCGTTGATAAATCCATACATAATTTTTTCCAACTGATGCTCCGGCATCTGACCGTGTGCAAAGGCTACATTTGCATCCGGCACTAATTTTGCAATCCGATTTGTGATTTCATCAATATCATTGACACGGTTATACACATAATAAACCTGTCCGCCCCTTGCCAGCTCGCGGTTAATCGCCTCTCTTACCATCTCTTCGTTGTATTCCATTACGTAGGTCTGAATCGGCATACGGTCCATCGGTGCTTCTTCTAATACACTCATATCACGGATTCCAATCAGACTCATGTGCAGGGTTCTCGGAATCGGTGTTGCCGTCAGCGTCAATACATCCACATTTTCTTTGAGCTTTTTGATTTTTTCTTTATGAGTCACGCCAAACCGCTGTTCCTCATCCACAATCAACATTCCCAAATCTTTATAGACCACATCTTTTGACAACAATCGATGCGTTCCGATTACGATATCCACAAACCCTTTTTTCAAATCCTCAATGGTTTTTCTTTGTTCTGCCGGAGTCTTAAACCGGCAAAGCAAATCAATCCGCACCGGAAAATCTTTCATTCTCTGAACAAAGGTATTGTAATGCTGTTGTGCAAGAATAGTCGTCGGAACAAGATAGACCACCTGTTTATCTTCCTGAACCGCCTTAAATGCTGCACGAATTGCAATTTCGGTCTTTCCATATCCGACGTCCCCGCAGACCAGACGATCCATAATCTTGTTACTTTCCATATCTTTTTTAGTCGCTTCGATCGCCGCTAACTGGTCTTCCGTCTCCTCAAATGGAAACATTTCTTCAAACTCTTTTTGCCAGACCGTATCAGGTTCATAGCAGTAACCATTCTTCTCCTGTCTCGCAGCATAAAGAGCAACCAAATCTTTTGCAATATTTTTTACTGCTCCACGCACCTTTGTTTTGGTCTTGTTCCATTCCTGACCGCCTAATTTATTTAACTTCGGCGCACGTGCATCCGCTCCGGCATATTTTTGCAGTAAATCTAACTGAGTTGCCAGAATATATAAATTGCTGTTACCCGCATATTCAATTTTAATATAATCTTTCACTACTTTATCTACGGTAACTTTTTCAATCCCACGGTAAATTCCCAATCCATGATTTTCATGAACCACATAATCTCCAATCGAAAGTTCTGAAAAACTTTGAATTTTCTTTCCGCTGTATTCTGTTTTCTTTCGCTTCTTTTTCTTCTCTTTTCCGAAGATATCGCTTTCAGTAATCAAAACAAAACGCACCATCGGATACTCAAATCCGCTTCTGGCATATCCATACGTCGTTACAATCTCACCCTCATGGATTTCACGATTTCTATCCTCCGTATAAACCGCCGTCAAGCCTTCATTTAATAAATCCTGTGCCAGACGTTTCGCCCTTGTTCTTGAACCGGACAACAGCAACACCTGATATCCCCGTTTTTTCCAGTTTTTCAAATCTTTTATTAAAAGTTCAAAACTGTTATTATACGAATTTACCGATTTGGTTGTCAGATAAAAGGAATCATTTATCTGCCAGTCCTCTTTCTGCTGTTCCATCGTACAGATTCCAATGCCGTTTTTCTGATTAATTTTATGAATCAGCAGTTTTTTCCCGCATAATAAATCTGTCTGTCCTGCCAGAAGATAACCTTTTTCAAGGCGGTGCTTCATGCTCTCACGGAATTCCGTTTCCACTGCTTCCACACTTGCTAAAAGATGATTTGTTTCGTCTAAAAAAAGGAGTGTATCCTCCTCCTCAAAATAGTCTAAAAAAGTGACCGGTTCTTTATAAAAATATCGGATAAAATGTTCTGCTGATGAAAAATCATGAAATTCCCGCATTGCGCTGACTGCTTCATTTACCATATTTTTGATACGTCCGGCTTCTTCCGGCAAAAAGGCATCACGAAATGCCTGTATCGTCTTATCCCGCTCTTTTTCAATGGATATCAGACCTTTTTCCAAAACCGAATCATCAAGTATCATCTCTTCTGCCGGATAAATGGTAATCTCGTCCAGATTTTCAATGGAACGCTGACTTTCGGCATCAAAACTGCGGATAGAATCAATCTCATCGCCCCACATCTCGATTCTCACCGGATTTTCCTCGGTTAAAAGAAAGATGTCCACAATTCCACCACGCATGGCAAACTGTCCCGGGGTCTCCGCCTGCGCATTGTACTCAAATCCCATATTAATCAAATCTTTTTTGAGTGCTTCGGTATCAAGCACACTGTCATTTTTAAAATGCAGGACATGCTTTTTAAGTACGGAAATCGGAAGAAGATAATCCATACAGCCACTGATGCTTGTCACCACCGTCACACTCTTTTTCTCCAAAAGTGCTGCAATTACCTGCATCCGCTGTTTTGTAAGCAGATTTCCATGAATATCTGCTTCAAAGAAAATTAAATCCCTCGCCGGATAATAAAAAACATCCGGATAGTAAAATTTCAAATCTTCGTACAACTCTTTTGCTTTTAATTCATTTTCCGCAATGACAAGACGGTTCTTCTTTTCCTGACCCAGTCCGTAAATGACATGCGCTTTTTGCGAATCAATACATCCGGCAAGCTGTAAAATTCCACGATTTTTCTCTATTCTGTTTTTAATTTCTTCGTATTCACCAAGTTTTGAAAGTGGCTGCAAAAGTGCCTGCATGTTTTCTCCCTCAATTTATTTATTTCATTCCTATTTCTTTTTTGCGTTATAACGGTTCATGGCAGTTTCAATGCCCTCTGCTAAAATTAATTCCACCGCATCGGCAGCTTCTTTAATTGCTTCATCGACCAGAACACGTTCGTCTTTATCAAAACGTCCCAGTACATAATCTGCCAAATCCCATCCTTTTGGTTTTGCTCCGACTCCTACTTTAATTCGGTAGAAATTTTGGGTTCCAAGCTGGGCAATAATGTTTTTGATTCCATTGTGTCCACCGGCGCTGCCTTTTTTACGGATTCTTATCTGTCCCGGGTCCAAATCAATATCATCATAGATGACAACCAGTTCTGTCTCTGCATCCATTTTATAATAATTGATTAATTCCCTAACTGCTTCTCCGCTCAAATTCATATAGGTCATCGGCTTTGCAAGAATGACTTTTTCTCCGGCAATCACTCCCTTGCCATACATCGCTTTCCGGTCGATTCCAGATCCGGCAATCCGATGACGGTCTATCAATTCATCAATGGTATCAAATCCCATATTGTGGCGGGGTTTATCATACTGTTTTCCTGGATTTCCAAGTCCTACTATTAAATACATATCAGCTCCTTAACTAAAATATACCAGTTCATCTTTTAACGGTTCTGTCTCTTCCACAGAAATCGCATAGAGTACTGGACCTGTTTCACCGTAAGCCGGTACAAATTCATATTTCACTTTGGCTACGACATTCACCCATTTTCCGGTTTTTAGATGACGTGCTTCATCGCTCTTGCAGACAAATCCTAAAAATGTGGTGTCATCTGCACAGCAGGTCATTGCCATACGTCCCGGTACAAATTCATTTTTAGCAAATTCTCTGGATTTTAACACCATTCCGGTAAAAGAAACTTTCTTTCCGTTATAAGTATCCGCATGGTCTCTCGCATCCAGATACCAGATTCCATAATCCTCATTTGGAATTTCAATCGTCTCGGCCTTGACATCAAATGGCATTTCTCCGTCAAAGATATCCTCGATTTCACCCTCTTCATCTTCAAAAATCAGTTCTGCACCCGGATTTACAACTTTAATGCTTCTTCTGAAATTTGCAAGCGGAAGTTCGGTATCTGCACGGTTAAATAATACTAAATCTGCATTTCTTACCATTTCCATAAACAGGGATTTCATATTGTTAAGGTATACCTGAAAGGTACTTGCATCTACTGTCACAATATGCTGTTCGATTCCCCATCCAGACGGAAATGTCAGTTCTTCTAATTTGCTTACCTGCCACATTCCGTTGTATTCAATGATAACGCGACCCGGATTATAAAATGCATCATAAGCAACCAGACGCTCTGTGGTCAGCTCCTCAATGCTGTCGATTACTTCTACAGAAGTACGGCTTTTTTTCAGCACTTTTTTATCGTATTCTTCTTCACCCTCCTCACAGAGAATTAAAAGAGTCGGTTCATCAATCTGAAAATACTCCTGTGCGAGTGTAAAATTCAAAAATGATGTTTTTCCACTCTCAAGAAAACCTGTCATAAGGTAAATCGGTACTTTAAATTCGTCCATTTTTCATAACCTTTCTTAAATATCATGATGTGAGTGTCAAAACTTCAGTTCAACACTCACACCTTAAGCTTATTTGTATTGTTATTTTTCTCTCGTATCTTGATTATGCAAGACCAAATAATCTGGCCAGATTTGCTTCATTCATCTTAGAACCGATGACGCAGATTCTTCCGGTGTATTCCGGTGCACCTTCACGTACATCTGCTTCACCCGGAACCATATCAAAGTAAATCCACTGTCCATCTTCGCCCTCTACCATACCTTTTGCACGCAGTACCATTCCGTACT
>ERZ857745.5385-NODE-5385-length-10379-cov-3.076424_pt1 | contig 10379 bp, 10 predicted proteins | sample MGYA00519699_ERZ857745 | MGnify/ENA primary metagenome ERZ857745 (study PRJEB31778, sample SAMEA3449357) | human gut metagenome | biome: human gut; feature: human-associated habitat; material: faeces | place: United Kingdom | collected 2010/2012 ...
GCGGCGCGCGGGAGCTGGCCGAACAGACGAAGGCCTATGCCGCCGCCGACGCGGACAGCGACCGGCAGCGCGCGCAGCAGACCGCCGAATCCCTGCTGGCCGAGCTGGCCGACATCGAGCAATCGCTTTCCGAACAGGAAAAAATCCGCCGCGCTGAGCAAAGCGCAGAAAGAGGTGTTTGATTATGCCCGCTTACGCGACCCAATCCGCGCCGAAACAGGCGCAGGGCAACCCGCAGCAGCAGAAGCAGCCGAAGCAGGAAGTGCCCAAGGGGCTGGCCGCCCTGCCGCAGGGCGCTGGCGTCGCCGCGCTGGTCGTGATGCTCGCGCTGGCGCTGCCCATCGGCAATTTCCGCGCGCTGCAAAACGCAACGCCGCAGGCGTTCATCCGTCAGGGCGATGTGAAATCCATCGTGGAGGATCGCATCAGCGCCGCGCAGAACGCCGTAACCGTCGCCCAGCGCGGCAGCGTCAGCCAGACGACGCTCGACGACGTGAGCAGCGCCATCAAGGCCATGCAGAGCGCCAAGACTGCCCGCGACATCAGCCGCGCGGATCAGCAGCTCACCGTCGCCGTCAGCCAGCTTGTGGACGACGCGAACCTGACCAGCGCCGAGGACGAGCGGATGCTCACCCGCGCGGCGGATACCTTCGCCGAACAGGGCAGCTTCCTGCGCCAGGAGGCGCGGTCGTATAACCAGAAGGCCGAAAAGGCGGAAAAGCTCTATGAAAAGCTGCCGACCAAGTTCCTGCTGGCTCAACCGGACATGTACGAGGGCATTTAAGTGAGCATTTTTTCCGGCCTGAGCCTTGAAAACCTGCAAATCGCGATGGAAGCGGCGAAGCGCTCCACGGCGGCGCGGCCCCTGTCGGCATCAATGCCCGCGGCTGCAAAAAGTTCGTCCAGCGGGATATTATCCCGGGTCCCAACGATCTTGTCCAGCTGGCGCTCCAGCTTGCGGGCCTGCTTCATCCGCAGGCCCATGGCCAGCGCAGCGCCGCCGCCAATGGTCTGGGCCAGCGCGGTCAGAAACTCGCCCCAGTCGAACCAGTAGCCCCACAGGTCAATGATATCGGCAAGGCCTGCAAGGCCCACCCCCAGAAAGATGCCGCCGAACATCGTGCAGAGGCTGGTCAGGGTCTTGTGCCACTTTTTGGCGTTCTGCTGCTCGGCAGTGGGCACATCGTGGCCGTAGACCGGCTCGGTGTCCCGGGCCGGCTGACCGGCACCGGTGTCCTGGGGGCGGAAATCGCTGGAATATTCCGCGTTCTCCTGCTCCTTTTTCTCGGCATCCCGGTCAATGGCACGCAGGATGAAAAACAGAACGCCCAGCGGTGCTGACATGGCGAATACTACCAGCAGGGCAATGGTGGGGATGTGGGCAAGAAAATGTTTGCTGCGTCTGGGCTCCATGGGGCAGAATCCTCCTAAAACAAAAAAGCCGTGTTCCACTTTATTATAGCGGAGCACGGCCCTTTTGTTAAGGGGGTAATTTATTTGTGGGAAAGGAAATTACTTCATCAGGCTGCAAACGGCCTCGGCATAAGCGGCGGGGTCATCCACGGGCAGACCCTCGATCAGCTGTGCCTGTGCGTACAGCAGGGCGCTGTACTTGTTCAGCTTCTCGGTGTCGCCAGCCTCCTGTGCGGCCTTCAGGGCGGCAAACACGGGGTGGTTCACGTTCAGCTCCAGCACCTTGTCGCTCTTCACGCCCTCGCTGCCGGGCTGCTTGGACAGCACCTTTTCCATCTCGATGGACAGCGGGCCGTCAGCGCTCAGGCAGACGGGGTGATCCTTCAGGCGGGTGGAGACCTTGACCTCCTTGACCTTGCCGTCCAGTGCATCCTTCATGGCGTCGAACAGGGGCTTGTTCTCGGCGGTGGCATCCTCGGCGGCCTTCTTCTCCTCATCCGTTTCCAGGCCCAGGTCGCCGCTGTTGACGTTCTTGAACTCCACGGTGCCGTCCTTGCCCTCGGCATCCTTGCGGGGATAGGTGCGCAGGATCTGCAGGCAGAACTCATCCACATCCTCGGTCAGCAGCAGTACGTCAAAGCCCTTGTCCAGCACAAGCTCTGCGGAGGGCAGCTTTGCCAGACGGTCGGTGGAATCGCCTGCGGCAAAGTAGATGTACTTCTGCTCAGCGGGCATCTTGTCGATGTACTCCTGCAGGGTGACCATCTTCTGCTCCTTGGCGGACCAGAACAGCAGCAGATCACGCAGCAGCTCGGCGTGCATGCCGTAGTCGGAGTAAGCGCCGAACTTGATCTGGCGGCCGAATTCCTTCCAGAACTCCTCATACTTTGCGCGGTCGTTGGCCAGCATGGCGTGCAGCTCGTTCTTGATCTTCTTTTCCAGTGCGTTGTGGATCAGCTTGAGCTGGTTGTCCTTCTGCAGCATCTCACGGCTGATGTTCAGGCTCAGGTCCTGACTGTCCACGATGCCCTTTACAAAGCTGAAGTAATCCGGCAGCAGGTCTTCGCAGCGTTCCATAATCAAAACGCCGTTTGCATACAGCTGCAAGCCCTTTTCATATTCTTTCGAATAGTAGTTGAACGGTGCTCGTTCCGGAATGTACAGCAAAGCATCATAAGTAACTGTTCCTTCGTTGTGTACCAGAGCGTGATGCAGTGGGTTGCTGTAATCGTTGAACTTGTCCTTATAGAAGTTGTTGTAATCGTCATCCGTCAGTTCGTTCTTGTTCTTCTTCCAGAGCGGTGTCATGCTGTTCAGTGTCACCAGTTCTGTATATTCTTCGTACTCGTCCGAATCTTCCTTCTTCCGAGATTTGGTCATTTCCATGCGAATTGGGAAACGAATGTAATCGCTATACCGCTTTACCAAAGACTGAATCCGGTACTGGTCGAGGTAATCGCTGTACTTTTCTGCTCCCTCTTCCTTGTCTTCTTCATCCGGAAGGAGTTCCAGTGTGATTTCTGTACCAACAGTGTCCTTGTCACATTCATCAATGGTATAGCCGTCCGTTCCTTCAGACTGCCATATATACGCTTTCTCTGCACCAAATGCCTTGGACTTTACAGTGACCCGACCAGCAACCATAAAGGCAGAATAGAAACCAACACCGAATTGACCGATAATCTGGTGGTCATCTTCCATCTGGTTTTCACTCTTGAACTGCAAAGAACCACTGTTTGCAATTGTGCCGAGGTGTTCTTCCAGTTCTTCCTTGGTCATACCGATCCCATTATCTTTAATGGTCAGAGTACGGTTTTCTTTATCTGGAATAATTTCAATGGCAAAATCTGATTTCTTCATATTGACGCTGTCATCCGTCAATGAACGGAAATACAACTTGTCAATTGCATCGCTTGCATTAGAAATCAATTCCCGCAGGAAAATTTCCTTGTGGGTATAAATCGAATGAATCATCAAATCTAAGAGCCGCTTGGACTCTGCTTTAAACTGTTTCTGTTCCATATCCAATCCCGACTGCGTTACCGCAGCCGCTCCCTTCTGAAATTAGCACTCTTTCTATTTGAGTGCTAACACTATTATAGCACTTGTGCTAAATTCGTCAAGGCGTTGATTCGATTATTTACAGTTTGTTTACATTTAGAGTGATTTTTGTTGGTGTTTCTTTTGGCTCTTTGCAAATACTATGGATATATCCGAAATCAAAACCAATCTGAAACTTTCACCCAGACAGAAAAAACCGCTGCCCGAATCCATCTCCGAACAGCGGTCATTCATCTATTTCTATTTTTTATTTCAGCAAAAAAACTTTCATTGCCCGTTTTCCAATGGCTTTTGTTTCAACGAGATTCAAACCACCATTGACAACGCCTCCGGCAACGGGTACAACCTTTACCAGATTGATAACACCCTTTTGCCCGAACTTTGTCAGAAACCGAAAGCCCAGCTTCTGATTGATTTTCGTCAGAACCGTTCCCGGCAGTTTCTTTAACAACTGCAAAGAAGCTCGGTTTGCCGTCTTTACCCCAACCTGTTTCAACAGATTTCCGACTTCGACTTTCAACAAAGTTGCAAACACCATGGATTTCACAACATCATCCTGCAACGAATAACCGCCCATGACTGCAATGGCTGCAATCATGCGAATCTGCACGTACATGGAAGAGCCAATATCAGCGGTAATAGTTGCCGGCAGCGTAATCAATCCGCCCAATCCGGTCAAAAATCCAGTTGTTGTGCACTTGGTAACCTGCATCCGAATTAACTGCTCAGCTGCCTGTTCTTTCTTTCCGCCACAGTTCGATAAGTATTCCTGTGCCAGTGCCTCCACAGACTTTGAACCCGGAATGCCCTTTAATGCACCATCATATAACTTCCCCAGCAACTTCCAGCCCTTTTCACCCTCTTGAACCTCTTTGCCTTTCTCAGCGTTTAAATCTATGATTTGTGTTGTTTCTGTTCCCATACATACCGCCCCTTTTTTCAATCATTCGGCAAGTTTTTTCTTATTTGATTATAAACAAAATTATTTTTCTTGTCAAGATTTTGCGAATTTCCGCCCCTGAAAAAATTCTATATGAAAATCAGATTTCAACTTCTATGCTGTTTACATTTGAAAAATTGTCCGATACGCTATTTCATGATTGCGAGGTGATGAAATGAATCTGGATTACAAGCAAATCGGAAAAAATCTTGCAAGGCGGAGAAAGGAACTGCGACTGAAACAATATGAAGTCTGTGAGCGTGCCGGTATCAACGATAAGTATCTCTCCTGTATCGAAACCGCCCGTTCGATTCCCAGTCTGGAAGTGTTCCTGCGGCTCTGCGAAGCCCTGGAAACCACTCCTGACCATATTCTGTTGGGCTCTGTCTGCGAAACAGACCCCACACAATCGGAAACAGTTCTATTGGAAAAGTTTCGTTCGCTTTCTCCAAAAGGTCAGCACCTTTCCCTTGCATTCATGAATTGGATTGCCGATGAACTCGACTGTTTCTAATTCACCATTCCATTATATCCATGCTTGCAGACAGGCGGTTGTCCGTTTAAAAACATTTTACAAATTTCATGCAAGTTCCCCGTTTCTGTTGTTCGATGGAAACGGGGAACTTGTTTTTTTCGAGTCGCAAGAAATGCATTTCATCCGGAAAATTCCTGTTCAATTTCGACAAAATTTTGATTTTATTTTCAATGTTTCGTTTATAATCCAATCATCTTATTTCTAATGTTATAAACTTTCTTGAAAAATCATTGAATTTGCAGCCAAATCCCTTGCCATCTGCGAAATTCTGTGCTACAATGTTTTCATACCATTCCGGTTTCCATGGTCACTGAAATCGTTTCCGTACGACTTCACAAATCCCCAGTGCCGGAATGCAGACCAAAAACCAAAGGACAGAAAACGGCAGACAAATCTGCCCATATACATTCCATGGCATTTCTCGATAACTCCAGACATGCCACTGCAAGACCAGATTATCCAACACACCAACCACCATTTCGAGTGCGGTAATGATAAACGCCCCCGACAACGCCTGCAACAACAGCGTATGCCGTGGAGCTGTGCCATGCAGCCGATACAGCAGCATGCCCACGATTCCGCCCAGCAGCGTCATCGTCCAGTGGGTATATCCTCTTGCAGCAATCTCCAACAAACTATAGATAAAACAACCCAGCAAAAACATGATTCCATATTCATAGGCATGGATTTTCTGCGGTGCAGTCATCGCTGTTCCAGCCTCCTTTCCATGATTTTTCTGGATTTTCACCACATCCTGTCCCTTAGTATTTACCATCCAACCTTATGGTATACGATATAGAAAGAAAGGAATTTTATCCATGAGAAGAAGTGGCATTTTAATGCACATCTCCAGCCTGCCCTCTCGCTATGGCATCGGCAAACTGGGTGCATCCGCTTATCAATTTGCGGACTTTCTGAAAAAAAGCGGTGTTTCTGTCTGGCAGATTCTTCCGCTCTCTCCGACTAGCTACGGCGATTCTCCGTACCAGTCTTTTTCCGCTTATGCCGGAAATCCATATTTCATCGACTTTGAACAGCTGGAAGAACAAGGTCTGCTCGAACACACCGATTATGCAGATGCCAACTGGGGCAGCCCAAACAAAGTTGACTACGAACGCCTCTATCAGATGTGCTTTCCGATTCTGAAAAAGGCATTTCAGGCATTTGACTGCACAAATCTGGATTATGTTGCATTCTGTGAAAAGCATCGGGCTTGGCTGCCAGATTATGCCCTGTTTATGGCTCTGAAATTTGCCCATAATGGAAAGGCATGGACAGAATGGGAACCGGAACTGGCAATGCGGGATGCAGAATCCCTGCAAAAGGCTCGCTCGAAATATGTCGAAGACGTGCAGTTCTTCCAGGTCATTCAGTACTGGTTCTATTCGCAGTGGGATAAGCTGAAAACGTACTGCAACAATAATGGCATCTCCCTCATCGGTGATATGCCGATCTATGTTTCCTATGACAGCGTAGAAGTCTGGTCACAGCCGGAACTGTTTGAACTCGACCGACAGCACCGCCCGATTGCTGTTGCAGGCTGTCCGCCGGATGTCTTTTCTCCAACCGGTCAGCTCTGGGGCAATCCGCTCTATGATTGGGATTACCACAAGAAAACCGGATATGCATGGTGGATTCAGCGGCTGGCGTTTGCTACCTCCATCTATGTCACCGTTCGGATCGACCACTTCCGTGGATTTGAAAGCTATTACAGCATTCCTTACGGTAACCCAACTGCCGAAATCGGCGAATGGAGAAAAGGTCCAAATACTGCCCTGTTTGAAGCTGCACAAGCTGCACTGGGCGATCTCTCTATCATTGCAGAAGACCTCGGCTTTATCACGCCGGAAGTGCAAAAAATGCTGGATGCCTGCGGCTATCCGGGCATGAAAGTTACCCAGTTCGCATTCAGCGATGGGGCAAAAAACACTTACCTGCCGCAGAACTACAAGACAACAAACTGCGTTGCCTATACCGGCACGCACGATAATATGACGCTGAATGGTTGGGTTTATGGGGCAAGCGACAAGGAAATCAGCTTCGCAAAACGCTATTTACGGGTCAGAGATCGCAAGGACTTGCCAGAATCCATGCTCCGCATCACTTGGGGCAGCATCGCAGACCTTGCCATTGGTCAGGTGCAGGATTTCCTGCAAGAACCGGCAAACGCTCGGATGAATACGCCGTCAACTGCGTTCGGCAACTGGCAGTATCGCACCACCGCCAAGCAGTTCAACCACAAGCTTTCCAAGAAAATTTATCAGTTAAACGCATTGTATAACCGTCTGCCGGAAGAAGAAGATTCCGCAGCCGAAACCGATACCAAAGAAATCGAACTGGAGGACTGAACCCCATGCAGAAAGATCAACTGAAAGAACAACTGACACAGGCACTCGCTGGCATTGCTCCGAAGGATGCCACCCCACAGCAGCTGCATCAGGCAATCGGTGATGTCGTGATGCACAATATCGCTGAAAACTGGAACAAGAGCACACAGGCTCATGAAACCAATCGCCATGCTTGCTATTTTTCCATGGAATTTCTGGTTGGACGGGCAGTCTTTAACAACCTGCTCTGTCTGGGCTGCTACAAAGAAGTGGAAACCGCTTTGCAGGAAATGGGGGCTTCGCTCGCTTCTCTCGAAGAAATCGAAGACGCTGCCCTCGGTAACGGCGGTCTGGGACGGCTGGCTGCCTGCTTCCTCGACAGTGCTGCAACCCTGAATCTGCCATTGGATGGCTATGGCATTCGCTACAAGTACGGTCTGTTCAAGCAGTCGATTGTAGACGGCTTCCAGAAGGAAGAACCGGACAACTGGATGCAGTACGGCGATGCATGGTCTGTTCGCTGCGAAAAGGATGCTGTTCTGGTACACTTCAACGGTCAGACGGTCAAGGCTGTTCCGTATGATATGCCAGTAATCGGCTGCAAGACCAAGCACATTGGCACACTGCGGCTCTGGCAGGCTGAACCCGTTCAGACCTTTGACTTCGACCTGTTCAACCAGCAGAAATACCTCGAAGCTGCTGCGGAAACCGTTTATGCAGAAGATATTTCTCGGGTTCTATATCCAAACGATGATACTTGGGACGGCAAGAAACTGCGGTTAAAGCAGCAGTATTTCTTCTGTGCCGCTTCCCTGTCTGATATTCTGAAAAAGCACAAGGCAACCTATGGCACACTGGACAATCTGGCTGATAAACTGGCAATTCAGCTGAACGACACCCATCCAGTTATCTCCATTCCGGAATTGATTCGCCTGCTGATGCTGGACGACAGCAAGCGGACATTTGCTGATGCATTCGCCATTGCTCAGAAGGTTTTCCGCTACACAAACCACACGGTTATGCCGGAAGCCCTCGAAAAGTGGGATTGCCATCTGGTGGAAGAACTGCTGCCGGAACTCTATCCGATTATTGTACAAATCAACGAAGCCATGCTGACCGAACTCTATCAGAAAAATGTTCCGCTGGAACAGATTGCAAAGATGAAGATTATTCAGAACGGCATGGTGCACATGGCACATCTGGCAGTTTATGCATCTTCTTACACCAACGGTGTTGCTGCCATCCACACCCAGATTCTGAAAGATACCGTTCTGGCAGACTGGTACAAGGTATGGCCGGAACGCTTCCTGAACGAAACCAACGGTATTACCCAGCGGCGTTGGCTGGCACTCTGCAACCAGGAACTGTCTGGACTGCTCACCAAACTGGCTGGCTCTGATGCTTGGATGACCGACCTCAAGCAACTGAAAGCTCTGGAATCAAAGGGAACACCGGAAGTTCTGGAACGCTTCTGCTCCATCAAGCAGACCAAAAAGCAGCAGCTGGCAGATTTCATCGCTGCAAAGGAAGGCATTACCATCGACCCGAACAGCATCTTTGATATTCAGATTAAGCGGTTACACGAATACAAACGGCAGCTGCTGAATGCATTCTCCATTCTGTATCTCTATGAGGGCATCAAGGACGGCAGCATTCAGAACTTTACCCCAACTACATTCCTGTTCGGTGCAAAGTCTGCTCCGGGCTATCGCCGTGCAAAGGCAATCATCAAGTTCATCAATGAAGTTGGCAAGCTGATTGCCAATGACCCAGACGTGAACCAGCTGATTAAAGTGGTATTCGTTTCCAACTACAATGTATCTTATGCAGAAAAGCTGGTAGCTGCGGCTGATGTTTCTGAACAGATTTCTACTGCTGGTACAGAAGCCTCCGGTACTGGTAACATGAAGCTGATGCTGAATGGTGCAGTAACGCTGGGCACTTATGACGGTGCAAATGTCGAAATCGTAGAAGAAGCTGGCGAGGATTGCAACTATATCTTCGGTGCAAAGGTCGAAGAACTGGAAACCATTCTCCCGCAGTACGATAGCCGCAAGATTTTCTCTGAAAATCCGAAAATTCGCCGTGTTGTAGAACGTCTGATTGACGGCACACTTTCTGACGGCGGCAGCGGCGACTTCCGAGAATTGTATTATGCTCTGCTGGATGGTGCAAGCTGGCATGCTCCAGACCATTATTACTTGCTGGGCGATTTGGAAAGCTATGTGGCTGCAAAGCTGCGGTGCAATCAGGATTACCAGAACCGCATGGATTTCGCTGCAAAGCAGTGGAAGAATATTTGCAATGCAGGCAAGTTCAGCTCTGACAGAACGATTGCTGGCTATGCAAAGGATATCTGGCAGATTGACCCAGTTACTCTCTAAGCCACGAATTGTTTTGAAACGATACAAACGGGAATGCTTCTCACAGCGTTCCCGTTTTTCTTTTTGAGATATGTTAAAATTACACAAAATTATTCGTTAAATTTTCAAAAATATTGATATTATTACAAAGATTCCAGCGGAAATTTCTGCTATAATGAATACAGAACAATAACCAAAACGGTTTCAACCGATTATAAATTACAGGAGGATGATTCACAATGAAATTGACAACGACTCGTTCGATTGCTGCATTTGTTGCAGCTCTGCTGCTGTCTATTACTTGCCTGACCATTAGCAGTCTGGCTCTGACCGCAACGCAGACAGACACACCAATGATTACAGCAAGCATCCAAGAAGAAGAAACACCCCTGTAACCCAAGGAGGTTGATGGTTATGAAAAAGCAAGTTCTTGCAGCGAGTGCTGCATTATTCTTATCCGCTATTTGTCTGGGGGCAATGCGTGCCGTTCCGGCAAGGGCAGCTGCACAGGAAACCGCAGCAGTTGCAATTTGCGGTACTGTAATTGTCCAACAAAATCAAGTTCCAGAACTGCCGTCTTACACAGACCCTGTGATGGAAACAACCATTGACGAAGAGGAAACTCCGCTGTAAAGATCTCATTTCTGTTCATAAAAAAAGAGCACCTTTCTGAAAATGAAATGCACCCCTTTTGTTAGACAATGTGGTATAATAGAAATATACCAATAAAAAATCTAACG
>ERZ857745.5392-NODE-5392-length-10371-cov-2.674486_pt1 | contig 10371 bp, 9 predicted proteins | sample MGYA00519699_ERZ857745 | MGnify/ENA primary metagenome ERZ857745 (study PRJEB31778, sample SAMEA3449357) | human gut metagenome | biome: human gut; feature: human-associated habitat; material: faeces | place: United Kingdom | collected 2010/2012 ...
GCTGGTGGTTCCGGGGGCTATCAATTCCGCATCCTCGAAGGGGGCTAACCGTCTGCTCGTGCAGGGCGCGGCTCCCGTGGTCGACGACGAGTCGTTTTCCGATGTGCTGTTCAGCGTGTTCGGCTGCTTGAAGATGCAGGAAGCAAGTGAGCTGGCTGGGGAAGGGGGGCGGTCCCGCTCGGGCGGTTCAAAGCGCGCCCGCGGCGTGAGTCGCGCGGCGGCGGATCCGATTGTGGCTGCGCTGCAGGCGGAGCCGTTGGGCATGGAGCAGCTCTTCGAGCTTGCGTGCGAGCACTGCGGCAAGCGGGATGCGCGCGTTTGGCTGATGGAGCGGTTGACGATCGGCGAGCAGGCGGGTTTGTTCGCACGTTATCCTGATGGGCGTTGGGGGCCAACGGCTTAGCGTCTGGTATGCTATGGCGCATGGATACTATGAAGCGAATCTCAATCATCGGAGCCGGCCTTGCGGGAAGCGAGGCGGCTTTGCAACTAGCGGACCGAGGGTTCTCGGTCCGCCTTGTGGAAATGCGCCCCGAAAAGGGAACGCCTGTGCACAAAACCGGCTTGTGCGCCGAGCTGGTCTGCTCGAACAGCCTGAAAAGCACGAAGCCGGAAAGCGCGGCGGGCATGCTGAAAGCCGAGCTTGCCGCGCTCGGCTCGCAGGTGCACGCCGCCGCCCTTGATAATGCCGTGGCGGCCGGAGGCGCCCTTGCGGTCGATCGCGAGGCGTTCGCCCGCCAGATAACGCAGCGCATCCAGGAGCACCCCGGGATTAACTTGGAGCACGCGGAGGTATGCTCGGTGCAGCAGGCCTGCGAGGGCGCCGATGCGGTCATCATGGCGTCCGGTCCGTTGACCTCGGATGCTTTGGCTGAATCGCTGTCCCAGATCACGGGGTCGGACCATATGGCGTTCTACGATGCGGCGGCGCCCATCGTCATGGCCGATTCGCTGGACATGGGCAAGCTGTTCCGCCAAAGCCGCTACGAGGATGCGGGCGGGCAGGTGGGCGATTACCTGAACGCCCCGCTCTCGCGTGAGGAGTACGAGGCGTTCATCGAGCAGCTGGTCGACGCCGATCGCGTGATTCGCCGCGAATTCGAGACGCGCGATCTGTTCCAGGCTTGCCAGCCCATCGAGGAGATCGCCCGCAAAGGCGTCGATGCGCCTCGCTTCGGCACGCTTAAGCCCGTCGGTCTGACCGATCCCGCCACGGGCAGGCGCCCGTGGGCCGCGTTGCAGCTGCGCGCCGAGGATGCTCACGGGGAAAGCTATAACCTGGTGGGTTTCCAAACCAACTTGACGTTCCCCGAGCAAAAGCGCGTGTTCCGTATGATCCCGGGTTTGGAGCAAGCCGAGTTCGCGCGTTATGGCGTCATGCATCGCAACACCTTCATCAACGCTCCGAAGCTGCTGACGCCCGAACTTAGGCTTCGCAGCACCGCCGGCGTTGATGTGCCGGTGTTCGTGGCGGGCCAATTGGCGGGTACCGAGGGTTATTGCGAGGCCATCCGCTCAGGGCTTCATGCGGCGTTGCATGTGGCAGCGCTGCTCGGCGGCGTGAAGGCTCCGCAGCTGCCGACGGAAACGGCGTTCGGCGCATTGCTGGCATACGCCACCAGCCCCGATACCGTCGATTACCAGCCCATGCACGTGAACTTCGGCATCATGGAGCCGCTTGAGCAGCGGATCCGCAACAAGGGGCAGCGCTATGCCGCCTATGCTGAGCGCGGGGCGCAAGCCCTTGAGCGTTATTGCGACGAGCTGCGCGCTTGCGGGCTTTTGGGCTGCGCGCGGGAAGCTGCCAGGCATGACGCCTAAGGCCGAGACTTCTTGCGGCGATAAGGCACCTAAGGATGTGGATGCGCAAGCGTTCACAGCCATCGAGCGGTTCATCGGCTCGTGGCGTACTGAGCGCAATCCCTCTGAGAACACCTTGCGCGCGTACCGGATCGACTTGCTTGATTACGCCAGGTGGGCAAAGCGCACCCGTGTCAATGGCCTGCATCCTAGCCACCGGCAGCTTCGCCGTTACTTAAGCCAGCTTGAGCAGGCGCAGTATTCGCGCGCGACGGTGAATCGCCGCTTGTCGGCCGTGCGCACCTTCTTCCAGTGGCTCAATGTCAACGGGGTCGTGTCCGAGGACCCCGCCAGCGCGCTTTCGGGCCCCAAGCAGCCGCAGCGCCTGCCGCATCATCTTCGTCCGCAAGACGTTGCCGCGCTGCTCGGCGTATTTGGCAAACGGCTCGATTCCCACGGGCGCGACGAGCGTACGCCCTCCGAGATGCGCAATCAGGCGCTGCTCGAGTTTCTGTACGCATGCGGCGCGCGTGTGTCCGAGGCTTCCGGGCTGTTGCTTTCCGCGGTTGATTTCGACCAGGGGCAATGCCGCGTGCTCGGCAAAGGGTCCAAGGAGCGTATCGTGCCTTTGCACGACCTTGCGCTTTCGAGCATGCGCACGTACCTGCTGTTCGCGCGACCCGTGCTTGTCAAGGATAAGGAATGCCCGTATTTCTTCGTTTCGACGCGCGGTAACCAAATGGGCACCGATGCGATGCGCAAGATGTTCAAGCAGGCGCTTGCCGCTGCAGGGCTTCCATCCACCATCACGCCTCACGATCTGCGTCACACCTTCGCCACCGACGTGCTGGCAGGAGGAGCCGATCTGCGAAGCGTTCAGGAGATGCTCGGGCACGCAAGTCTGTCCACCACGCAGATCTACACGCATACCACCCCCGAGCGTTTGGGCGTCGAACATCATAGGGCGCATCCTAGGGGGTAATGCGCGATTCGGCCGTTCTACTCCGAGTAGGTGCTCGGTCATCGGGATGGGGAAAGGCCGCGCTAGGGAAAGCCGACGGGCTGCATCGATTGTTTTCGATGCAGCCCGCGTCGTTCGCTCTGAGCAAATGGCGCTTGAATCGCGGGCTTTCTCTGGCAGCAGGGGATTCGCATGCGTGCGAATGGGCGTTCCCGTCGAGGGAGCCGTTCATATTCGGGACGGTTGCGCCTGAGTTGTGCCTTTCGGTCGCGAATAAGGAAACGGCCATGCGATCGCATGGCCGTTTCCGGTTATCTTCCCAGCAAATGCCTGATGGCGGCGATGGGGTGCCTCGTGATCATGCGGGGGCCGCTGTAGCGCATCACCTGGCGGATGCGCTCGCGCATTTCCGGCTTGTAGCAGTGGTTCTCGCAGGCGTCGCAGCTGGTCTTCACGTGCATTTTGCGGCATCGACGCGTGCGCAACGCCGCGTATTCGTCAAGCTGGGCGCATTCCGGGCACACGGCTTCGCCGCATACGGCGGTTTCGGTCCTGCTGGCAGGCTCATGGTTGCCAGCGCAGTACAGCGCCACCATCTGCGAGATGGTCTTCTCTTCGCGAGCTCGGCGTTTCGCAATCTGCGGGGTGTCTTGCTGCATAGGGGGCCGTTCTACATGGCCGTCAGGCGAATGCCCACGTATGCTGCGGTGCTCGGCAGGCCTTTGATGTCGTATTTGTCCGACAGCGGGGCCGCGGACACGCGCCAGGTGTAGGTGACGTCATCGATGTCGACGGTGCCGGTTTGGAAGGTGTTGCCCACCTCGTCGGTGTCCGTGGACGTGCTTGCGGCCTGGAATCCCTCGGCGGCGACGGCTGCCTGGATGGAGGCCTCGAGCGTGCTTGAGGAGAAATCGGCGTACTTGACCGCCATGGTCAAGGTATCGGAGCGGTCGACGGTAAGCGTCCAGCTGCCGTTGAGCAGCAGTGCCGCTTGGGATGCCGAAAGGCCGCCCACGCCCTTCGCGTACATGGCGGCTGCATCGGCAACGGTGACGTCTTCGGGAAGCTTGACCAGATCAAGGCCGGCGGTGCCTTCTGCGGTTCGGTTGTACACGGTGTAGCCCGCTGCCGAGAGCGAATCTAGAATCGCCTGATCGTCCATATCCGCCATCTGCGTGAGAACGGGTAGGTTGTAGCTGACCGTGCGCGAGAGGTTCTCCTCCACGCTTGCCTTATTCTGGGTGTTCGAATCGTTCACCGCGGTGATGGCCCCGGCCGCCAGGCGAACGCCGATGATCACGGCGATGACGACGAAAACCGCCATGACGATCTGCTGGCTGCGCGGCATGTCCATAGGGCGCAGCAGGCTTGAGCCGTCCATGTAGCGGATATTGCCCTGTTCGATGGAGTAATCGGTATGGCGATGGAATAACGACATGGGTACCTGCCTGTCGGTTTTTAGTCGGTTTGTGTGCGTGGGTAAGTATAGCATTGCCCTGAGGCGGCGCTCATGGTAGCCTACGGAATGCCCATGGGGGAGTAGCTGGCAGGACATACCTGCGGTGCGTTCAACATCGTGGCCGGCAACGGTCTGGCGTACCTGAAATTGCAAGACTCATGGCGCAACGTTTTTCAATGCGTTGCGCCATGAGTCTTTTTTATTGCGCTGCTCATCCGAGGAGACGGGGTAAACCGCGCACCGTGCACCACGGTGCGCTTCTGATCGGACGAAACGACGTAAAGGAGCAATGCAAATGGATCTTTCCATCTTCGCCACGCCCGAAGCTTGGATCAGCCTGCTGACGCTGATGTTTTTGGAGGTGGTGCTGGGCGTGGACAACATCGTGTTCATCTCCATCACCACTAACCGCCTGGCGCCCGAGCACCAGCATATCGGTCGTAAGCTCGGTTTGTTGGGCGCTATGATATCGCGCTGCATCTTCTTGTGCTTTGCAAGCTATTTGGTACATATGACCAAACCGCTGTTCACGTTGGACCTGGGCTTTTTCCAGCATGCGTTCAACGTGCGCGACCTGGTGCTGCTGGCGGGCGGCGCATACCTCATCTACAAGGGCATCGACGAGCTTCGCGACGTGCTGGCCTTGACCGAGGAGAAGGCCGCGCATTCCGAGGAGCACAAGCAGCTGCACCGCATCGGCCTGGGCCAGGCTATCGCCACCATCATGGTTATGGACCTGGTGTTCTCCATTGATTCGGTCATCACCGCGGTGGGCTTGGCCGAGCATCTGATCATCATGGTCATGGCGGTCATCTTCGCCATCGTCATCATGATGGTGTTCATCGATGCCATCGCCGATTTCATCAACAGGCACACGGAGATGAAGATCTTGGCCTTGGTGTTCATCACCGTCATCGGCTTGCTGCTGTTCTTCGATTCGCTGGGCATCAACTCCGGCATCGAGGTGCTCGATATGCATATGGAGAAGCTCATGGTGTACTGCGCCATGGTGTTCGCAGTGGTGCTGGAGCTTATCCAAATGCGCTACAACTCGAATCTTGCGAAGTGGAAGGCGGGTCTGAAGGGCCAGGAGCGCAAGGGCGAGGAGCTGAACAGCTAGCCTGGTTGCGTCGATGCGAGTTTGAACGGCGTCGTCTGCCGGCAGGCGCGGCTGACGACGCCTTCGCGATAAAGCCTCCGCGTTGCGGCTTCGAAAAACAAACGCGAAACGAATCGGCCCCGCAGGTTTTGAACCTGCGGGGCCGTTGACGTTTTGCGGGTTTGCTATTTCGCGAACTGCGAATAGCCTTCGTCGGAGATGTACAGGCGCGTGGCCCTGGGCAGGATCCGCGCGGAAAACGGCGTGGAAAGGCCGGTGGCCTCGCCGTCATATTGGACCTCCATGGCCGGGTCGGCTTCAATCGTGACCTCCTTGGCGCGGAAGATCTCGAGCGCATCCGTGCGGTCGGGGAATTCGCCGTCTCGATCCAAAAGGCCTGCGATGGCGGCCGGTATCAGGTCGAATGCGGTCTTGGCCTTCAGCACCACCACATCGAACTCGCCGTCGCGCGGCTTGTTGTCGTGCGTGACCGCGATATCGAACTGGATTTTGCTGAAGTTCACCAGCAACACCCCAAGGCCTTCGCTTTGAACCTGCCGGCCGTCTAAGGTAAGCGTGAACTTGGATTGCTGCGGCATGGCGTTGGCAACCGCCGATTGCAGGTATGCCATGGGGCCTAGCAGCCGCTTGCCGCGCTGCGCCCCGCGCATGATGACGGCGTCGTAGCCCGCTCCGGCCATGATGGAGAACCCGAAGCGATGCCCGTCGACGCAGATCTCGCCCATGTCGAAATCAAGGGTCTTGCCGGCGCGCACCATCTTGGCAAGCGCATGGGGCTCGAGCGGGCTTGCGAGATTAAGGGCCAGCAGGTTGGCCGTGCCGGCGGGGAAGGGCAGCACGGGTATGCCGGGGCTGGCCAGCAGGTAGCACACCGTGGCCACGGTGCCGTCGCCGCCCGCCGCGATCACGGCATCGAAGTCCTTCGCATCGTCGAGCAGCGTGCTTATCGGGGTGGTGCCGTTGGTGCAGCGCATGCAGATGTCGTCGCCGTCGGCGGCGAAGCTGCGCATGAAATCGTAGATGGCGCCTTCGCCGTATCCCGATGCCAGGTTGTTGATGACAAGCAGTTTCACGGTTTTCCCTTCCGTTGCGGTATTCTTACATCATAAAGCACAACGATGTGAACGTGAGGAATTACCGGGTGTATATCGAAGATCAAGAAGCACTGGAGGCGTTCGTCGAGCGAGCACGCCGCTCAAGCGTCCTTGCCATCGACACCGAGTTTTTACGCGAGAAGACCTATTATGCGCGCCTGTGCTTGATCCAATTCGCCACCGACGACGAGGTGGCGGTGGTCGACCCGTTTTGCATGGAGGACCTGCATGTGCTGGCGCCGCTTCTCGAGGATGCCGGCGTCATGAAGGTGCTGCACTCCGGCGGGCAGGACCTTGAGATCTTGTGGCACGAGGTGGGCGTGCTTCCGCAGCCGCTGTTCGACACGCAGGTGGCGGCGGCGCTGTTGGGGCACACGCAGCAGATCGGCTACGGAGCATTGGTCGGAGCCGAATGCGGCGTGGCGCTCAAGAAGGTGGATTCCTTCACCGACTGGTCGCGTCGTCCCTTGTCGGAATCCCAGCTGCGTTATGCTGCCGACGACGTCATCTACCTTCCCCGCATGTACGAGCATATGAAGCAGGAATTGGAGCGACAAGGGCGCCTTCATTGGCTCGACCCTGAGTTTGCCGAGATGTGCGATCCTGCGCGTTTCGAATCCGATGAGCGCGAACGCTACCGCAGGCTCAAGCGCGTCGGCCAGCTTTCGCGAAAGCAGCTGGCGGCGGCGCGCGAGGTGGCTGCATGGCGCGAGGTCACGGCGCAGAAGCGCAATGTTCCGCGAAAATGGGTCATCACCGACGAGCAGATCGTCGAGGCGTGCAAGCGCGAGGCCCGCACCATCGACGAGCTGTTCATGGTGCGCGGCATGCGCGAGAAGCTCAACACCCGCGATGCCCGAACGGTTGCCGGGCTCATGAAGAAGGCGTTGGAGTCCGGGCCGCAAAGCTGGCCCGAGCTTGATCGCAGCGGCCGAAACGAGCCCAACGTGGATGCTCCGCTCGACCTTATGAGCGCGCTTGTGCGCCTGCGCGCCAAGGAGAACGGCGTGGCGTTTCCCACGCTTGCCAGCCATGACGATCTTGTGCGCATGGCCCGCGGATACCGTCAGGGCATCGACCTTCTGCGCGGCTGGCGTCGTGCTCTCGTGGGCGAGGAGCTCATCGAGTTGCTCGAGGGCAAGCTCGTGCTGTCATTGGACGGCCACGACCTGCGCGTCACGCGTCTGGATGGCGAAGAGTAGACGAGCGGCCGCCGCGTTACGCGGCGGCTTGCAAGCGGCGATGGACATGCGTTTCCGGTAACGGATTGCGAACGTTTCGCGGGAACATTCGTGAAGCTGCGGGCAAGGGGTTTCGCTTCGGTATACTTTTGGTTCGTTGAACCGAGCGCGCCGCCTTGCGGCTGCGCCCCGGGGCGCAGGGCATGCGCCGTACGCATTCGATAGGAGTTGCATCACCCACATGAGCATGAGCTATTTGAGCCTGATCGTCGTCACCATGGTCATCGGCATGGGAGCGTCGTGGTACGTGAACCGCCAGATCAACAAATACCTGCACGTTCCCGCGTCCACGCGCGTCACCGGCGCGCAGATGGCGGAGATGATGCTTGCCGCAAACGGCGTGCATGGCGTGCAGGTGTATCGCGGCGGCCCGCAGCAGGACCACTTCGACCCGCGCAACAATTCCATCACCCTGGACCCCGATGCGTTCGGCGGAACCTCCATCACGGCCATTGCCACGGCATGCCATGAGGCGGGGCACGCCATTCAGTTCGCGCAGGGGTATGCTCCCATGAAGATCCGCGGCGCGCTCGTGCCGGCGGTGAACTTCGCCTCCAACGCCTGGGTGTTCCTGCTGATGTTCGGCATCTTCATGCAGCTGTCGGGCCTTACCACCCTTGCCATCGTCATGTACGCCGTGGTGGTGCTGTTCCAGCTGGTCACGCTGCCGGTCGAGTTCGATGCGTCGCGTCGCGGCCTTGCATATCTCAAGACCCAGGGCATCTCGCAGGCCGAGCAGGGCGGGGCGTATTCCGTGCTGCGCGCCTGCGCGCTCACCTACGTTGCCGCCGCCTTGACGTCCATCCTGCAGCTGCTGTGGCTGCTGCAGTCTCGTGACGAGTAGCAACGTGGCTTACGATCGATCATATAACGGCGCCGCGGGAGGACCCCGCGGCGTTTTTGCTGACTCGGGGGCTTCCGCGGGCCCTGCGCGAAACGCCGAGGAAGTGGCCCGCGCATGCGCGGCTGCGTTCGGCGCGCATAAGGCGGCGGGTGCGAACGCCGCTTCGCACAATAGGGAAGCGGCCTCGCGTGCCATGTCGGTATCCGCTGCCATGCAGCTGGCGAAAGGGGCGCTAGAGGGGGTGACGGTACGCCTGGTCGGCGAAATTTCCGAGCTGTCGAACAAACCCGGGTACAAGGCCGTGTATTTCACGGTCAAGGATAAGTCGGCAAGCCTTCCGTGCATGATGTGGAACAACCGCTTCCGCGCCGCTGGCGTGCAGGTGGCGGTCGGGCAGCTGGTGGAGTTGACGGGCAGGTTCACGCTGTACGCGGCGAAAGGCCGCATGAACTTCGACGTGTTCTCGTTGGCGCCGGTGGGCGAGGGGCAGCTGCGATTGCAGGTGGCGAACCTTGCGCGAAAGCTATCCGCCGAGGGCCTTGCGGACCCCGCGCGAAAGCTGCCCTTGCCTGCGTACCCCCTTACCATCGGCCTGGTCACAAGCCCGCGCGGCGATGCGGTGCATGATGTGCTGCGCACCTTGCGCCGTCGTTTCCCCGTGGCGCGGGTGCTGTTCTCCGGCGTTGCGGTCGAGGGTCCGCAAGCCCCGGCTGGCATCGTCGAGGGGATGCGCGCCGTGGTGCACGCCGGCGCCGAGGTGGTGCTCGTGGTGCGCGGCGGCGGGTCGTATGAGGACTTAATGCCCTTCAACGACGAGTTCTTGGCTCGCATGATCGTGAAATGCCCCGTGCCGGTGGTCACCGGAATCGGGCACGAGCCCGACACCTCCATTGCCGACATGGTTGCCGACTTGCGCGCTTCGACGCCCACGGCCGCAGCCGAGGCTGTGAGTCCCGCCCGTGAGAACCTTGAAGCGCTGTTCGATGCGCGCCGCAGCAGCCTGGATGCCTGCGTCCAGCGTGCTCTTGAAGGCAGTGCGGCGCAGGTTGGGCGCTTTGCGGGCCGTCCGGTCTTCTGCGACCCCAATGCGCTGCTGGCGGCCTCCTCGCAAGGGGTGGACCTGTGCGCCGATAGGCTTGGAAGGGCGCTGCCTGCCAGCTTGGATCGCGACCGTGCGCAGGCCGATCGGCTGCGCGAGCGTTTAGGTTCGGCGCTCCCCAACGCCTTGACCCTCGATGCCGCCGCCGTTCGGCGGCAACGCGAGCGTTTGACGCAGGCGCTATCGCAGGTGCTCGACCCTCCGACGTCGCAAACGCAACGCGCACGCGAGCGTCTGGTGCATGTGATTCCCCAGGCTTGCGAGCGAACGCGGATGTCCCTCGATCACGAGCAGCGGCGCTTGCGCTCGGCGGGTTGCCAGCTGCTTGAGCCGTTTCGCCGGCAGGCGGGCCTTTCGGCGGCGCAGCTTGATGCGCTGTCGCCCTTGGCCGTCCTTGGCAGGGGCTATTCCATCGCCCGCGACGGCGATGGGGGCGTAGTGAAGTCGGTCGAGCAGGCGAAGCCGGGGCAGCCGCTTGATGTGACGGTATCGGATGGCGTTACCGAGTGCTGCGTGTCGGGGGTCCGGCGCGCCGGCGTGGACGATATTGCGTGAAAGGAACCATCAAATGGGCAATGAAGCTTTGAAGCCGGTGGAGGATCTGACGTTTCGCGAGGCCATGGCGGAGCTGGACGGCATCGTCGGCGTGCTTGAATCCAACACCCTCGAGCTGGAGGACAGCCTTGCCAGTTACGAGCGAGGGGTTGCGCTGCTGCGCGCCCTGCAGGGCCGCCTGGCAACTGCGCAACAGAA
>ERZ857745.5400-NODE-5400-length-10364-cov-5.830051_pt1 | contig 10364 bp, 10 predicted proteins | sample MGYA00519699_ERZ857745 | MGnify/ENA primary metagenome ERZ857745 (study PRJEB31778, sample SAMEA3449357) | human gut metagenome | biome: human gut; feature: human-associated habitat; material: faeces | place: United Kingdom | collected 2010/2012 ...
TCGCGTAAGCGTTGTCACCGACGGGCTTTTCAAGCCTTATTATGTTTTCGGGACTTTCGGAAATGTAACCGAGTCTCTGTTCTTCGCTGATAATGTCATACGGAGGGCATACGTTAAGCGCGGTTTTGCCTTTGTCCGTGTACCTCAGCGCACCGAATGCTCTGACTTGTGCCATGATTTTTTCTCCTAACCAAATAAAGTTATTCATATTATTATACAACAACATTGCGCCTTTTACAAGAAGTTTTAACAAAAAAGCCTTAAAAAATTTTATTTGCGTCGCAGGCGCATATTGCGCACGGCACAAAAAACCTCATCGCGGCATAATATACAGCAAAGGCTCCAAGGTCATAAGAGCCTTTAATCCAAAGGAGGTTTTTTAGCTTATGACAGATAAAAATTGCCAGACAGCGTCAAATGTTCTCGGAACATCGACGGGCTGCTGCAGAGACAAGTCCACTTGCATAGATGTCGATAAGATATACGATTCCGCAAAAGATAAGGAATGTATAGAGGATTTAAGAGTATATCTCGATAACGAAGGACAGGACATAGTGGATAACGCAACTACCATAAGATGCACAAGCGCGGAAGTTCTCTGGGCAAACATTTCGGTACATGATGTCGCTTTTAACCGCGGCTATTATGCGGTAGACATAAGATACTATTTCCGCATATGCTTTGAAGCGTGCGTATCGGGCAGAGCAAGAGAGTTCTGCGGTATAGCCGTTTACGATAAGCAGACAATAATGTACGGCAGCGAAGGAAACGTCAGCGTGTTCACGTCCGAGGCAGCCAACGGTTCTATCTGCGGCGGAGTGCCGGATTCCGGACTTACACAGGCTGTTTCAAATATGCCCAAAGTTGTGCTTGAAGTTGCAACGCCCATATGCCTTGCGGTAAAGGCTGTTGAAAAAACGTATAAGTACGGCTGTACCTGCTGCTGCTGCGAACAGATACCCGAATGCATATGCAACAGCTGCGGCTGTAAGCCCGTAAGCGACGAGTGCGGCGTAAAATCGCTGTATGTAACGCTCGGACTGTTTACTCTTACAAGAATGGAAAGACCTGTTTCCATACTTCTCGACAGCGCCGAATTCTGCGTACCCGAAAGAGAAAGCTCCGTTCTTTCCGATTCGACAACAGATCCCTGCAAGCTGTTCAAGACCATGAATTTCCCGACCTGTGATTTCTATCCTCCGAGCTGCGGCGCGGTTTCAAGCGGCATAGCCGGCGGAGAACAGTGTAAGGAATGCCCGACGTCCTGCTGCACAAACGTGGGTTCGTCCAATACCGGAAATAAGTGCTGCCGCTGTTCGGGAAACTGAGCGGTAACGCTTAAATGCAATGTCGCGTAGGACCGGGAATGTAAAGTAAACCGGCACTTCGCGGCAAAAGTGAAAAAGGGTGTGAGGCTGTGTCCGCAAAAGGATAAGCCTTGCACCTTTGTGTTTTATATTGTTTTTTGAGCAGTACCGCGGTAAATGCTGCGGTAGTTTCCGGGCGACATTCCGAAATTCTGTTTAAAGGCGCGCATAAAGTTTGCGTAGTCGTCGAAACCGCTTTCGGCACAGATTTCGGAAACGCTCATATCGGAATATGTAAGCAGTTTTTTTGCATAGTCAAATCTTATGCCGTCAAGATATTTTTTGAAAGTAATACCGTTTTCGTCCGCAAATACTTTGCTGAGATATGATACGGACAAGCCTATGTGCTTTGCGGCTGAAGAAAGGGTTATGTCCGAACGGAAATTTTCGAGAACGTAGAGCATTGCCGTCTGCGCGTAAGAAAGCGAACCGTCCGTGACAGCCGAAGCGTTTTGTGCGGTCTTTAGCAATAGCACGCCGAGAGTGGCTTTGAGATATTCTTCGTTTTCCTTTAAACAGGCGTCTTTCATCTGTTGGAGCAATGCCCTTATAAACATGGCGTCGCTTTGGGGAAAAATCACTGCGTTTTCTTTGTTTTTTGCAATGAGAGAAAAAAGAGTGCTGCCGTCGCATAAACTTTCCGAAAATTTGATGTTGACTATTCTTGCCCCGCCGCGCGATACTTTGACGCTGTGGAAATTTACGGGCGTCATAAAAAAAGCATATTTTCGCGTATTTCGTGCTGCTTTCCGTCAATGATGTATTTACCGCCGCCGGAAAGTATAAATTCCATTTCGGTAAAGTCGTGCCAGTGCGTAGGATATTCGCCGTATATTGTCTTTTCTAACACCGATATTCCGATTTCGGGAACTTTCTGGAGCTTTGTGTAATGCTTTATCATTTTCCGTTCCTCCGATAGTGAGATTATATCCCATAATCTAAAAAAATGCAACACATATGCCAAAAAAAGCAAAGAAACGCCGTCCATAACATAATAGAATTAAACTGAAAAAGCAAAAACGGAGGTATGACCGCATGGAACTTCTCGGAATAGACATAGGAGGTACAAAATGCGCCGTCGTAAGAGGGAATGAGGACGGACAGGTTCTCGAAAAAGTTAAGTTTCCGACGACAAACGTAAACGATACGCTTGATAATATACTGTTCGCGGCAAAAAAGCTCGCACATGATTCGGCTGCAGTGGGAATAAGCTGCGGAGGGCCGCTGAATTCCGAAACCGGCGTTATACTTTCTCCGCCCAATCTTCCCGGCTGGGATAATATAGAGATAGTAAAGATTATAAATAAGCAGCTCGGACTTCCGGCATACCTGTGCAACGACGCAAATGCCTGCGCACTTGCCGAATTTAAGTTCGGAGCCGGTATCGGTAGCCGCAACATGGTTTTTCTGACCTTCGGGACAGGCATGGGTGCAGGGCTTATACTTGACGGAAAGCTCTATAACGGCACAAACGGAAACGCCGGAGAAATAGGGCATATAAGAATGGAAAACTTCGGACCGACCGGTTACGGAAAGCAAGGCTCTTTTGAAGGCTTTGCAAGCGGCGGAGGAATTGCCATGTACGGCAAAATCAAGGCGTGCGAAGCTTTGCAGAGAGGCGAAAAGCCGATGTACTGCAAGGAGCTGTCGGAACTTTCTGAGATCAGCGCAAAGACCATAGCCGACGCTGCGGAAAAAGGCGATAAAACGGCAATCGAGGTCTATGAAACGGCAGGACGTATGCTCGGACGCGGAATTGCGGTTCTTGCGGATATACTCAATCCCGACCGCATAGTAATAGGAAGCATATTTGAAAGAAGCGCGGATCTGCTTGAAAAATCAATGTACGAAGAAATGAAAAAAGAGGCGCTGAGTGCGTCCTTAGCGGTGCTTGAAGTCGTAAAGGCAAAGCTCGGAAACTCTATCGGAGACGCCGCGGCTCTTGCGCTTGCACTTGACTGCTATGAAAGGAGTAAGGATAAAAATGCTTGAAGAACTCATTGAAAGGTATCCGAAACTGTATGAATGTAAGGAAAGCATAATTTCGGCACGCGATATACTTACGGAATGTTTTGAAAACGGCGGAAAACTGCTTGTCTGCGGGAACGGCGGAAGCTGCGCCGACAGCGATCATATAGTCGGAGAACTCATGAAAGGCTTTCTTTCAAAGCGAAAAATACCGGACGCCATGCGCACAAAACTTGCCGTATATTCCGACGGAGAATATCTTGCCGATAATCTTCAGGGTGCGCTTCCGGCAATTTCGCTGACTGCCCACGCGGGACTTATTTCGGCATTTGCAAATGACGTAAAAGCCGATATGGTGTACGCGCAGCAGGTCTACGGATATGCAAAGCGCGGCGACGTGCTAATAGGAATTACAACTTCCGGAAATTCCGCAAACGTGGTAAATGCCGCAAAGGTGGCAAAGGCTTGCGGAATGAAAGTCATAGGTCTTACCGGAAAAAAGAAAAATCTGCTTGACGAAACTGCCGATACAGTAATACACGTGCCGGAAACCGAAACCTTTAAGGTTCAGGAACTGCATCTTCCGGTTTATCACTATCTTTGCGCCGCGTGCGAAAAGAGATTTTTTGCTAATAATAACTATTGAACAAGGAGAATAAATTACAATGAAACTTTTTGTGGATACCGCAAATACAGATGAAATAAGAAAGGCGAACGACCTCGGAGTTATCTGCGGAGTAACTACCAACCCGTCGCTTATAGCGAAAGAGGGCAGGGTGTTCAAGGAAGTCGTAAAGGAAATTACTTCTATCGTTGACGGACCGATAAGCGCCGAAGTCATCAGCCTTGACTCGGAAAATATGATAAAGGAGGCGCTTGAACTTTCAGAAATACATAAAAATATTGTAATAAAGATACCCATGACCTCCGAAGGTCTGAAAGCCGTGTCGGTGCTCTCTAAAAAGGGTATACGTACAAATGTAACTCTTATATTCAGCCCGTCTCAGGCACTTCTCGCAGCACGTGCCGGCGCGTCGTATGTCAGCCCCTTTGTCGGCAGACTTAATGATATATCTTCCGACGGTAATAAGCTTATCGAAAATATTTCAAAGATATTTAAACTCCACGATATTTCCTGTGAAATTATCGCCGCAAGTATAAGAAGTCCCGAAGATGTCGTTGACGCGGCTCTCGCAGGCGCAAATATCGCTACTATTCCTTATGGCGTTATCGTACGTATGATCTCTCATCCTCTTACAGACGCCGGTATCGAACGTTTCCTTAAAGACTGGGAAGGCGTAAAGTAACAGTACGCGCTGAAGAGTACGCAGGAGTACGCGCTTTCTTTTTAAAAAGAAAGCTGCAAAGAAAACGATAGCCCCTAAATTAGAAAAAGGCTATGGGATACTCTGTGCCGCCAGCTTGTACCGTTCGCAGTCAAACAGCAGGACTGCGAACTCAGATCTGAACAGGTGCCAAAGCAAGCTATGGCAATCAAATTCAAAGGATAATTTAATTAAAAGATAACTCTGTGCGTTGGATTAAACTTCGCACAGAGTTTTTTTGCTGTACATAAATGTAACATTTGAACCAAGTTTCTTGCCGATAGGCAAGCTGAGCAGAAAAACAAGTCCTGTTGACTGTTAGAGTATATAAAAATCAACACTTGTGCCGAAATGGTTTGATTTTCTACAGAACCCCATATCGAGCAGTGCGGAGCATCTGCGAGCGATTTTGCCATAAGTTACATGGACGTACCATAGTAGCAAGGCGGTCACGCTTGTGAGGATAATTAAGGCGCAAAAATCTGAGTTTAGGGCAAAATCCTCCACGTAGCCACGCTTTCGCGGCGGCGTTTGAGCCGCGAACGGCTTTTGTTTACGCTCTTTAGAGTGCAACTTTTTCGCCGTCGAAAAGTTGGAGAATAGAGCTGCACATGGAAGTGGATTATCTTTTTAGCCCCAAATAAGCAACACTCAGCCAACCGCAGAACATTTTTCAGCTTTTCGATTCCGAAAAGCGTCGGTATAAAGTTGCACTTTGAAGAAAATTCCCCGTTTCCGCCCAAATCGACCTCAAAATATCTTCAATCTTCTCAGTTCAGCGAATCCAGCGACATCTCAAACGCCCCTGCAAAGTGCTCCATAAAATACTTAAGCTCCGGACAGTACTCCATGTGCTCGTCAAGCGCACGCTTTGTTGAGTTGAGAGCGTCGCGGAACTCGGAATTTCCGTTTTTGTACTCGTCAACGCATTTGAGATACGCGCACAGCTTGTCCGCGGCCTTTACAATGCGCTTTAAGTCGGCATTTTGCTCAAATTCAAGAATTTCGGTGTAGTTTTCTTTCAGATCTTCCGGAAGCTTAGACAGCGCGTTCTCTACCGCGTTCTTTTCAAGCGATTTGTAGCTTTCGCGTATGGTGTCGTTAAAATATTTGACCGGCGTCGGCAGATCTCCCGTGAATATCTCGCTCATGTCGTGGTACAGGGCGCAGAGCGCGGTCTTTCCGCAGTCGTAATTCTTGCCGAATACCGTGTTGCCTATCTCGGCAAGCGCGTGCGCAAGCATGGAACACTGTGCGCTGTGCTCAAGTAAGTTTTCGCTTGTGATATTTCGCATAAGTCCCCAGCGGTTTATGTATTTCATTCTGAATGCAAGCGCAAAAAATGAGTAGTTTTCCATTACTTCCTCCGGAATTATTATTAATAATGCGCAAAGCGCAATTCATGAAACCTCAGTTTCAATTCATGCCGACAGGCAATTCATTGCGTTAACATAATTATACCATAAACCATACCCGAAAACAACACGAAAACCGAAAATTTTACACTGCGCGGAGCGCCGCGGCGGTAAAAAACAAAAATAATATGTTAATTTACATAAATTGATATTTACTTAACGGGAAAATAAGTGTATAATTATACTGATATTTTATATTGCCGGAGTGTGCCCCGATAAGAACGCACGCAAAAAACTCCGCAAATAAGGAAAGGCGAAACATGAAAAAGAAAACCTGTCTTGCGATATTTGCAATAACTGCCGCCTGTATTTTTCTCTCGTCCTGTTCTTCGGGAAACGATCCCAAAGAGGGATTTAAAGTTCTGTCGGACGCGAGCTGCGATTTTGCGCTCCGGATACCTTCGGACTGGAATATTTCCTATACCGACAGTATGCTTGCCGCAAACGATCCGGACGATAACGCAAACGTCACCGCGTACAGCTTTGACACTGCGGAAAAAACGGGTGCCGACGATTACTGGGAGCAGTACCTCGAAAACCTCGAAACGCTGTTTACCGTAACCGTGAACAATACCGAGGAAACCACACTTTCGGGCGTCATAGCGCGCCATGTGTTCTATACCGTGGATAACGGAAAGGACAGCTTTAACTGCGAGGCTGTAATCTGTTCGAGAGACTACTATTCAATGTATATCATTACCCTTACTGCGTCTGTCGATACATACGAAAGCCACACCGAGGACTTTAAGAATATAATTTCGTCCTTCAGTTTTAAGTGATAATAACGAAAGAGGTTAAATAATAATGTCAATAATTTCAAAGATATTCGGCACAAGAAGCGAAAGAGAAGTAAAAAAGTTAAACGATACCATAGATAAAATAGAGGCGCTTGACGAAAAGTTTTCCGCAATGAGCGAAAAGGAATTGCGCGGAATGACGGCTGTTCTCAAGGCAAGACTTGCGTCGGGCGAAACGCTTGACGATATACTTCCCGAGGCATTTGCAACCGTAAGAGAGGCTGCGTGGAGAGTTCTCGAAATGAAACACTTCCGCGTTCAGCTCATAGGCGGTATGATACTCCATGAGGGCAGAATTGCCGAGATGAAAACCGGTGAAGGAAAGACGCTTGTCGCAACACTTCCCGCATATCTCAACGCGCTTAACGGCAAAGGCGTCCATGTCGTCACGGTAAACGACTACCTTGCGCGCCGCGACAGCGAATGGATGGGAAAAGTATATAACTATCTCGGACTTTCCGTCGGACTTATAGTTCACGGCATAACCCAGGAGCAGAGAAAAGCCGCATATAACGCGGATATTACCTACGGAACAAACAACGAGTTCGGATTTGACTATCTGAGAGACAATATGGCAGTAACAAAGCGCGGCGTCGTTCAGAGGGGCCATGCGTTTGCCATCGTGGACGAGGTTGACTCGATACTCATAGACGAGGCGAGAACTCCGCTTATCATTTCGGGCGAGGGCGACGCGTCCTCCGAGATGTACGAAAAGGCGGACAGATTTGCCGCGACTCTTACTCCGCATATAATCAAGGAACTTGACAATAAAGAGGAGCAGGACGACATTTCGGGCGATTATATCGTCGATGAAAAGAAAAAGACTGTCGTTCTTACCGCAGAGGGCGTAAAGAAGGCCGAAAAGTATTTCGGTGTAAATAACCTTTCGGATACCGAGAATATTCAGCTTTCAAACCATATTAACCTTGCAATAAGAGCGCGCGGAAGCATGAAACGCGACGTCGATTACGTTGTCAAGGACGGCGAAGTGCTTATAGTAGACGCGTTCACCGGAAGAATAATGCTCGGCAGACGTTTTTCCAACGGACTTCATCAGGCTATCGAGGCAAAAGAGGGCGTAAAGATAAAGAACGAGTCCAAAACGCTTGCCACAATTACATTCCAGAACTTCTTTAGACTTTATACCAAGCTTTCCGGTATGACGGGTACCGCGCTTACCGAAGAGGACGAGTTCAGAGAAATATATAACCTTGACGTCGTTGAAATTCCGACCAACCGTCCCATGATAAGAAAAGACCTTCCCGACGTCGTTTACAGAACCAAGAAAGGCAAGTACGACGCGATAGTAAAGCAGATAAAGGAATGCCACGAAAAGGGACAGCCCGTGCTTGTGGGTACCGCGTCCATCGAGATGAGCGAGGTTCTTTCGGCAATACTCAAGAAAAACGGCATTTCCCATACCGTGCTCAACGCAAAATTCCATGAAAAGGAAGCCGAGATAGTCGCACAGGCAGGTAAGCTCGGAGCCGTTACCATTTCCACCAACATGGCAGGCCGCGGTACGGATATTATGCTCGGAGGAAACGCCGAGTACCTTGCAAAGAACGAGATGAAGAAGAACGGCTGCGAACCCGAACAGATAAGCGCCGCGACCAGCTATTACGAAACCGATGACGAGGAGATTTTAAATCTCAGAAAGACGTATTCCGAACTTTACAGAAAGTTTAAGGACGAGATAGCGCCCGAGGCAAAGCAGGTTGCCGAAGCCGGAGGACTTTTCATACTCGGTACGGAACGCCATGAAAGCCGCCGTATAGATAACCAGTTAAGAGGCCGCGCCGGACGTCAGGGAGACCCCGGTTCGTCGAGATTTTTCCTTTCGCTTGAGGACGATCTGCTCAGACTTTTCGGCAGCGAGAGAATAAGCGGCGTTGTCGCAAAGCTCGGACTTGATGAGGATACGCCTATCGACGCCAAGATTCTTTCAAATACCATAGAAAACGCACAGAAACGCCTTGAGGAAATGAACTTCACAAGACGTAAGAACGTGCTTATGTACGACGACGTAATGAATAAGCAGAGAAGCCTTATTTACGAGCAGAGAAGCGAGGTTCTCAACGGCGACGATATTCACCAAAAGGTTGTCGGCATGATAGACGAGTTCGTAAGAACCGCGTGCGAGAATTTCCTGTCGGGAGAAACGTATGAGGAATGGAATCTTGACGGACTGCGCGGCGCGCTTTACGGCGTTCTTACAAACGACGACGATTTCAGATTTACTCAGAGCGATTACGATAAGCTTACCGCCGAATCCCTTACAAACGACCTTGTAAAGAGAGCCGAGGATAAGTATGCCGAAAAGGAAAATATGTTCCCGGACGGAGCTTTGAGAGAGATAGAAAGAATTGTGCTGCTCAGAAACGTTGATAAATACTGGATAGAGCATATCGACGCAATGGAGGATCTCGAAGAGGGTATCGGACTGCGTGCATACGGTCAGAAAGATCCCGTAAACGAGTACAGATTCGAGTCGGCTAATATGTTTGACGAGATGATAGCCGGCGTTAAGGACGATACCGCGAAAATGCTGCTGTCGGTAGTGCCGGCGTCCAATGTAAAGCATAGCGAAGCGCCCAAGAATATGTCCGAGGCGAGAAAAAATCCTCTTGCCGGAGCAATGAAAGCGCCCGCAGCGCGTGAAAACGTCTACGGCAGAGCCGCAAAGCCCGAAGCCGCAAAGACGCCTTACAGAAAATCCGCAAGCGAGAATATAGGCAGAAACGACCCTTGTCCCTGCGGCAGCGGAAAGAAGTATAAGAAGTGCTGCGGCGCAGGCAAGTTCGATATGAATGACGGCGAAGAATAAAAATGGGATTCGGACTTTTATTTCTCGGATTTCTGCTGTTTCTGTCGTTTAAAATATTTCCCGTCGGAGTAATCGGTGCGGCGCTTATGTATGCCGGACTTTCAAAGCTGTGTAAGTCCGCACCGTACTTTTCAAAGGTCAGAATACCGTGCGCCGTGTACTTTGTTTACAGCGTGCTGTTCGCCGCGCTCTGGACGCTTAATATTACAGGCGCACTTGATGTTCTCGGCGACGGCGCAAAATTGCTCTGGATTGTTGACGACGCAGTTTATACGGTCATATTCTGCATATTCTGCGACTTTCTCTTTAAAGCACTTAAACGTATTTGTGAACAGGTCGGGTTTGATAAGGGCGTGAAAAAGTATAGACTTTGCCTTGCGTTCCTTGAGGTCTATGCACTCGGCTCCGCAGTTAAGTTTGTGTGCTATCCTCTCGGATATTCCGCCTATGTTGCCGCACCTCTGCTTGTTGTTGAACTCCTTACCGTTGTCTCCGCCGCCGCTTGGCTCTATTCCTGCTATATGATGATCGCTACTCAGGAAATTATCGACGACGAAACCGAAAAAATCCGCAAGTACGACAAGTTACACTCAAAAAAACGTTAGGGGGATACGCGCCGAAGAATACGCGCTTTCTTTTTAAAAAGAAAGCTGCAAAGAAAACAA
>ERZ857745.5402-NODE-5402-length-10360-cov-3.647065_pt1 | contig 10360 bp, 7 predicted proteins | sample MGYA00519699_ERZ857745 | MGnify/ENA primary metagenome ERZ857745 (study PRJEB31778, sample SAMEA3449357) | human gut metagenome | biome: human gut; feature: human-associated habitat; material: faeces | place: United Kingdom | collected 2010/2012 ...
CCAGCCGATGCTGCGGATGTTCTGAGCGTTGCATTTCTCTTTTCAGCGGGGAAAAAGTGTGGTATACTAAAAAAGATTAAAGTGACGATGGAGTATACCAGATGAAAAAACAGATCGCCGTGCTGTGTGCGGTGCTGCTCTGCCTGCTGACGGCCTTTGTGCCCGGCGCGGCGGCCGCTGCCCCGGCACTGACCACCACCGAAGCCTACTGCATCATGGATGCAGACACCGGCCTTGTGCTGGCGCAGCAGAATATGGACGAAGAGTTGCACCCGGCCTCCATTACCAAGGTGATGACCCTTGGTCTTGCCTGCGAAAAGGCGCAGGGAGACTGGGATGACGTAAAGCTGACCGTGACCCATGAGGATGTCTACTCGCTGGCGGGCACGGATTCCAGCCATATTGCCCTGCGGGAAGGGGAAGAAGTCCCCTTGGTGGATGCACTGTACGCCACCCAGATGGCCAGCGCCAACGACGGTGCCAACCTGCTGGCAGAGTATTTTGGCGGCGGCACCATCGCGGACGGCGTGGCGGCCATGAATGCACAGGTGGAGGAGCTTGGCCTTGCCCACACCCACTTTTCAAACCCCCACGGCATCAGCGATGAGGACCACTACACCAGCTGCTATGACATGGCGCAGATCCTGCGCTGGGCGCTGACCCAGCCCGGGTTCGAGACCCTGTTTACCCGGAACGAGATGTACACCATGGGCCCGACCAATGTCCAGCCCGTGACCCGGTACTTCCACCAGCAGGATAAAATGCGGGTGAGCTCCAGCCGGTACTATATCCCGGCCATCCTGGGTTCCAAGATCGGCTACACCAACATTGCCCGGTACAGCTATGTCTGTCTGGCGGAGCAGAACGGCGTGCGGCTGATCTGCGTGACCATGCAGAGCCAGATCAAGACCGACAAATACAACGATGTCCGCACCCTGCTGGACGATGCTTTTGCCCGCTACACCGGCTACACCGAGATCCCTGCCCAGGGCGTGACCGGGGAGCTGGAAGTGGCGGGCGGCGGCAGCACGCTGGGCACGGTGACGGTTTCTGACCCGGGCGTGAAGCTGCTGCTGGCCGACGGCCTGACCGCTGGGGATGTGTCGGTCACGCTGGAACTGCCCGAACGATACCTCTTGGGGGTTGACCCGGCGGTGTATGCGGTGTATACCATTCATGGGCGGGACGTGCAGGAAACGGCCAGCGTCCGGGTGCCTGCCGCTGTGACCGGGCTGGAGGAACTGCTGGCCAAGAGCGCCAACGCCACCCTGCCTGCCTCCCGGGATGTGGGGCCGAAGAGGATCGCAGGCGGCCTGCTGGCCATCTCGGTCGGTGCCACCGTGCTGGCCGCCCTTGCGGCGTTCGGCGTGGTGCGGCTGAGGGCGAAGCTCCGCAGGAAACGGAAGGCGAGACATTGACGGCCTCGCCCTCTCAGGCGCTGTTGCGCCAGCTCCCCCAAAGGGGGAGCCGATAGTAGCTCATGGTCAGCAGCTGGATCCAGGAGATGCGTTGCCTCTCCCTTTGGGAGAGGTGGAAGCGCGCAGCGCTGACGGAGAGGGTGGGCTTGACAGGAAACGAGCCGTCTGAAAATCGCGCAAAAGCCCGCAAGGACTTTTCCATATACAACAAACAGACAAAATTTTCTGAAAGAAAACAGAGAGGAAAAAGAAATATGGGCAAGTTTACATTTACTGAGACCGAGATCCCCGGTGTTGTGGTCATTGAGCCGCAGGTGTTTGGTGATGACCGCGGTTATTTTATGGAGACCTACCAGAAGGATCAGTTTGCTGCTGCCGGCATCGACAAGGAGTTCGTGCAGGACAACCAGAGCCGCTCCACCCGCGGCGTGCTGCGCGGCCTGCATTTCCAGAAGAACCACACCCAGGGCAAGCTGGTGCGTGTGACCATGGGCGAAGTGTACGACGTTGCCGTGGACTGCCGCCCCAACAGCAAAACCTTTGGCAAGTGGGTGGGTGTGACCCTTTCCGCCGAGAACAAAAAGATGTTCTATATCCCGGAAGGCTTTGCCCATGGCTTTCTGGTGCTGTCTGATGTGGCGGAATTCTGCTATAAGTGTACCGACGTATATGATCCGACCGCAGAGGGCGGCATCCCCTATGATGACCCGACCGTCAACGTTCAGTGGCCGGACTGCGGCTGCGAGCATAAGACCAGCGCCAAGGACAAAGAACACACGCCCTTTGCCGAGCAGAAGTTTGAATACTTTGAAAAATACTGATTCAGGGGAACCGATGTGCAGAATTTAAAAAACTCGTTTGCAAGTTTCTGGAAATACCGCTACCTGCTGCAAAACCTCATCACGCGGGATTTTAAGCTCAAGTACCGCCGCAGCGTGCTGGGCGTTGCCTGGAGCGTGCTCAACCCGCTGCTGACCTGCCTTGTCATGTGGGCTGTGTTCGGCGCGCTGTTCAACCAGCGCGGGGATGGCATTGAGGATTTCCCGCTGTTTTTGATCATTGGCCAGTTGATGTTCAACTTCTTCCGCGAATCCACCAGCATGGCGATGGAAAGCGTGCTGAAAAACGGCCCGCTGCTGCGCAAGGTCTATATCCCCAAGTACATTTTTCCACTGGAAAAATGCTGCTTTGCGCTGGTCAACTTCTTTTTCAGCCTGGTGGCGCTCTTCTTTGTAGCGCTGGTTACCTGGTCCCATATTTCGCTGCGCACGGTGCTGCTGGCGGTGTATCCCATTGTTATGCTATTCGTTTTCAGCCTGGGCGTTGGGCTGATCCTGTCCACGATGTATGTCTTTGTGCGCGATATCATGCACATCTGGGAGGTCTTCTGCACCCTGCTGGTATACGGCAGTGCCATTTTCTATGACCCCAGTCAGATGGCATCCTGGATGCAGGCTGTCATCAACCTGAACCCCATCTACTGGTACATCACGGCGGTGCGTTCCTGCGTGATGTGGGGCACCGGCCTGACCCTGAACATGGTGCTGATTCCTTTCTTGTGTTCTGCGCTCAGTCTGGGGATCGGTGTGTATGTATTCAAAAAGAACCAGGACAAATTTGTCCTGTATATGTAAGGGGGCTGCAAGATGAGCGAACAAAAGCAACAGCCCATTATTTCCATCAACCATGTTTCGATGCGTTTTAACCTGGCAAAAGAAAAGCACGAAAGCTTGAAAGAATATTTTGTGGCCCTTTTGCACGGCGGTGTGCGATTTGATGAATTCTTCGCCCTTTCGGATGTTAGCTTTGACATTATGCCGGGGGATTTTTACGGCTTGATCGGCCTGAACGGCTCCGGCAAAAGTACGCTGCTGAAAGTGATTTCCGGCGTCTACAAGCCCAGCGCCGGTAAAGTGACGGTGAACGGCACCATTGCGCCGCTGATCGAACTGGGTGCCGGTTTTGACATGGATTTGACCGCGCGGGAAAACATCTACCTGAACGGCACGGTCCTGGGCTATACCCCCAAGTATATTGATTCCAAGTTTGACGATATTGTGGAGTTCAGCGAGCTGCAGGAATTTTTGGATGTGCCGCTGAAAAACTATTCCTCCGGCATGGTGGCGCGCCTGGCCTTTGCCGTGGCAACCATGACCAAGCCGGATATCCTGATTGCGGATGAGATCCTTTCGGTCGGTGATTTCCTGTTCCAGGAAAAGTGTGAGAAGCGCATGGCGGAGCTGCTTTCCGGCGGCACGACCGTGATTCTGGTCAGCCATTCCATTGAGCAGATTGAGCGCATGTGCAATAAGGTGGCCTGGCTGGACCACGGCCACCTGCGCCGCCTTGGCCCCACCAAAGAGGTGACGGCGGAATACCGCAAGTTTGAAAAGAAGGACGCCATGAAGGCGGACAAAGTGGAGGGATAAGGCGCATGGCACAGGACCCGAACCAGAACCGCCCGGCGGATGTGGCCCAGGCGGACAGTGTGGGCGGCATGGCCAAACGCCTGCTGAACCCCGCCCATTTGTCAGACCTTGCCCGCCGCAGCGCCGCCACCCTGAAAGAGCAGGGGGCCGAGCAGCTGTGGCGCGATGTGACCTTCCGCGTGGGGCTGGCGTTCCACCATGATTCCTGGCAGCACCGGGCAGACCTGCCCCTGCGCCGGGAGCTGAAAGCCCAGCGCGCCGAGTACGCAGACGGCAAGCCGGGACCGGTGGTAAGCGTTATAGTGCCACTGTACAACACGCCGGAAAAGTTCTTTGGCCAGATGCTGGCCAGCGTGCAAAAGCAGACCTACCCCCACTGGCAGCTGGTGCTGGTGGATGCTTCGGACGCAGCCCATGCCGCGTTCAGCACCCATGCCAGCAAGGCCGCGGCAAAGGATCCGCGCATCCTGTATAAGAAAGTGGAAAACGGCGGCATTGCGGCCAACACCACGGCAGGCTTTGCGCTGGCAACGGGAACGTATATCGCCCTGCTGGACCATGACGATGTGCTGTACCCCAACGCGCTGTATGAGAGCGTGAAAACCCTGCAAAGCCAGGGAGCCGAGTTGGTGTACAGCGATGAGATCGTGCTTTCGGCGGATTTGAAACAGCTGGGCGGCTACCACTTTAAGCCGGACTTTGCGCCGGACTATCTGCGCGGGGTCAACTTCATCACCCATCTGGCGGTGTTCTCCCGCGCATTGCTGGACCGTGCCGGTGCATATGAATCCAGTGAGTACGATGGTGCACAGGACCATGACCTGATGCTGCGCCTGACCGAACAGACCACGCGGGATAAAATTGCCCATATCAAAAAGGTGCTCTATATCTGGCGCGGCCATGCGGGTTCCACCGCGGCGGGCATGGAGGCGAAGCCCTATGCCCTGGCGGCCGGTGTGCGCGCGATTGATGCCCAGCTCCAGCGGCTGAACCTGCCCGGCAAAGCCATGCAGGTGGAGGACGCGCCCGGTGCGTTCCAGGTGCGGTATGAGCTGACCGGCCACCCGCTGGTCAGCGTGATGATCCCCAACAAAGACCATATTGACGATTTGGACCGCTGCCTGAAAAGCCTGTATGCCAACGCAGGCTATGATAACTTTGAAGTCCTGGTCATTGAAAATAACTCTGAACAGCAGGAAACATTCGCCTACTACAAAACCATGCCGGAGCGTTACCCCAACAGCCGGGTGGTGACCTATGTGGGGCCGTTTAACTTTTCTGCCGTCAACAACCTTGGTGCGCGCTTTGCCAAGGGCGAGCATCTGCTGCTGCTGAACAACGATATCGAGGTACTCAGCCATGATTTTCTGCGGGAGCTGCTGAGCTATTCCCAGCGGCCGGATGTGGGTGCTGTGGGCGCAAAGCTCTATTACCCGGATGATACCATCCAGCATGCGGGCGTGATTATGGGCATCAACGGCAGTGCAGGCCACAGCCACAAGAGCTACCCGCGCAAGGCTGTGGGCGATTTGTACCGCCTTGTCACCACGCAGGACTATATGGCCGTGACGGGTGCCTGCCTGATGACCAAAACGGAGCTGTACCGCGCGGCGGGCGGCCTGGACGAAGCCAAGTTCGCCGTGGCCTATAACGATGTGGATTACTGCCTGAAGCTGTGGCAGAAGGGCCTGCTGAATGTGTACACCCCCCGTGCCGAAGCCTACCATTACGAGAGCAAGAGCCGCGGTCTGGACACTACCCCGGAAAACGCTGCCCGCTATGCCCGCGAAAAGGCAAACTTTTACGCGAAGTATCACGAATATATTGATCATTATGACCCGTACTATAACCCGCATTTCAACAACCTGTTTGAAAACTTTGGGCTGAAATAAGGCGGGGCAGAGTGCATTTATTTTGGAAAGAACCCACCCGATTGCGGCAGAATTCCCAGGCCGTAGGGGCGCGCAATGCGCGCCCGTCACCTTGCCCGGAACTCTCTGCGATAGGGAATGTGGTTGAACAGGCTATTTTGCAAATCCCTGATAAATATCCGACGGTGCATCTGGAAAAATACGCAGTCATGCCCAACCATGTGCATTTGCTGCTTTTGATCCAGGGCGACGGGCGCGCAATGCGCGCCCCTACGGTTTCCAACATCGTCCAATAATTAAAGAGCTGCGTAACCAAACACCTCCATCACCCCATCTGGCAAAAATCCTTCCATGACCACGTCATCCGTACCCAGACAGATTATGAAACCATCTGGCTGTACATCGATTCCAACCCCCAAACATGGCAGACGGACTGCCTGAACCCGAACCGGAACAAACCCCAACAATCTGACACCCGAAAGGACGTAACGTTATGAACCAGCAGGCCAAGCGCATCAAAGAACTATTTGGCTATGCCCGTACCTTGACGAAGGAACAGGGCATTGGCACCATGTGCGTGCGCGCGGCGGGCTTTTTCAAACGGCGCTTTTTCGGCAAGCGGGCGCGGTACTGGCCGTCCAACATGGCGCTGGAATCCCAGCGCAGCGACCCCGCGGCGGAAACCTTCCCCATCATTTCTATTTTAACGCCGCTGTACAATACGCCGCAAAACTTTTTAACAGAATTTCTCGATAGTGTGGAAAACCAGACCGCCCACAACTGGCAGCTCTGCCTGGCGGATGCTTCGGACGATGCCCACACCTATGTGGGGGAGCTGGTGCAAAAGCACGTGGCGGCCAACCCGCGCATTCGCTATGTGAAAATTGAAAACAAGGGCATTGCGGCCAACACCAACGCGGCGGCCCGGCTGGCACAGGGGGAATATCTGGCTCTGGCAGACCATGATGACATCCTGGCCCCGCACGCTATCTACTGCATGGGCAAAGAACTGCAAAAAACGGGGGCTGATTTCGCTTACAGCGATGAAGCCCTTTTCCGCAAAAGCCCCAAAACCGCCCATGTGGCCCACTTTAAGCCGGACTATGCGCCGGAATACCTGATGGCCTGCAACTACATCTGCCACCTGGCCGTGTTCCGCAAAAGTCTGTTTGATGCCATCGGCGGGGAGCGCCCGGAGTGTGACGGCGCACAGGATCATGATCTGTTCCTGCGGCTGATCGACGCCATGCAGGCGAAAGACGCCAACGCCGCACCGCTGCATATCCCGCAGGTGCTGTATTACTGGCGGGTTCATGCGGCGTCCACCTCCGGCGGCACCGAGGCCAAGCCCTATGTGGTAAAAGCCGCGCAGAAAGCCGTGGCGGACCACCTGGCGGCAACCGGCCGCAGCGGCAGGGTAGAGGAGGGCATCTTCCCTGGTACCTGCCATGTGCAGTGGGAACTGCCGGAGCCGGAACCGCTGGTGTCCATCCTGATCCCCAACAAGGACCATGTGGACGACCTGGAAAAATGTCTGTTCAGCCTGTACTCCAAAACGCTGTACGAAGCGTTTGAAGTGATCGTCATCGAAAATAACTCCACCGATCCCGCCACAAAGGCTTATTATGAAAAGCTGCCGGACCGCTATGCCAACTGCCGCGTGGTGGCTTACAGCGGCGGGTTCAATTTCAGCCGCATCAATAACTTTGGCCGCAAGTTTGCCAACGGCAAGTTCTTACTGCTGCTCAACAACGATATTGAAATCATCAGCGGAAACTGGCTGACCCAGATGGTGGCCGAAGCCAGCCAGCCCGGCGTGGCGGCCTGCGGCGCCATGCTGTATTACCCGGACGATACCATCCAGCACGCGGGCATTATCACCGGTTTGGGTGGGTATGCGGGCCACAGCCACAAGTACCACAAGCGCGGCGGTAGCGGGTACATGTTCCGCCTGGCCACCGTGCAGGATTATTCCGCCTGCACTGCGGCCTGCCTGCTGGTGCGCACATCGGCTTATGATGCCGTTGGCGGGTTGGATGAAGCCTTTACTGTTGCATTCAACGATGTGGATTTCTGCCTGCGCCTGCGGGAAAAAAGCTGGCGTATTGTGTGGACCCCCTATGCGGAGCTGTACCACCACGAAAGCAAATCCCGCGGTTCGGACGAGGAAGACCCCGCCAAAAAGGCCCGCTTTGCCAAGGAGCAGGCCCGCCTGTATGAGGTACACGGTAAGCAGAATATCCTGCATGACCCCTATTACAACCCGAACCTGAGCCTGGATTATGAGGATTTCCGCGAAAGCGGGGATCTGCGCAATCTGAAAAACGTGACCCTGTGACCCATGCCGGAAAAGCAGGGCAAAATCTGTGCAGTTTTTTTGCTGTTACGGCTTGCCACGCTATGCCGGATATGCTATAATCTAAATGTTACCGCGGCCCGGCTTTGGGTGTATGCCCTGCATCAGGGAGCCTTGATTGCCTTTTGCTGCGCCGTAGGCAAATATTATAAAGCGAGGTATTACTACTATGAGCCAGAAGTCTGCTATCGAAAAACAGCCCATCATTGCAAAAGCCGCCATCCATGAGGGTGACACCGGTTCTCCGGAAGTTCAGGTTGCGCTGCTGACCGCACGCATCAACCACCTGACTGAGCACCTGAAGACCAACAAGAACGACAACCACAGCCGTCGTGGTCTGTTCAAGATGGTCGGCCGCCGCCGTAACCTGCTGGCCTATCTGCAGAAGAAGGACATCAACCGTTACCGTGCTCTGATCGCTGAACTGGGTCTGCGCAAGTAATTCGCAAAACGGGCAGGGCGCTGTATGTGCGCCCTGCCCATTTTCTATATTTCAGCAGGTGTTCCGGCATTCATTTTTATTATGCTCTGCCGCTGGCCTGTAATAATATTGAATAAAGTTAGGACTCCGAGAGGGAAGAACGGTACTTTGGCACTCCGGCCACCGTTGCCAGTCCATTATATTCCACTGCCTTTTACAATGTAATGTGCGGTACCTTGGTCAGTGCTGTAACTCCTAACTCTTCCCTCTTATCTCCTAACTTAATGTTTTGGCCGCCCGCATGGTTTGTGCAGTAAATCGAACGCCGGAGCAAAACAACCGTTCCGCCGCTGGATTTATTGCTCAAAGCATGGGGCTGCCTGAACCGCATATTCCCACCAGGTATCAAAAATTATATCAGAAGGAGAATTACTATGGCACTGGAATTTGCATCCCGTAAGGCAACCTTCCCCAACTACCGCAAGTTTGAAACAACTTTTGCCGGCCGCCCGTTTGTGGTGGAAACCGGCAAGCTCTGCGGCCTTGCCAATGGCAGCGCAATGATCCGCTATGGCGAAACCTGCGTGCTGTGCAATGTTACCATGAGCGAAAAGCCGCGTGAAGGGGTGGATTTCTTCCCCCTGAGCGTGGAATTTGAAGAAAAGCTGTACGCCGCCGGCCGCATTCCCGGCTCCTTTATGCGCCGCGAAGGCCGCCCCGGTGAACACGCCATCCTGTCCTCCCGCGTGGTTGACCGCCCCATCCGCCCGCTGTTCCCCAAGGATATGCGCAACGATGTCTGCGTGACCATGACTGTGATGAGCCTTGACCCGGACTGCTCCCCTGAGATTGCCGGTATGAACGGCGCGTCTCTCGCCATTGCCATGTCGGATATCCCCTGGAATGGCCCCATCGGCGGCGTGGCAGTCGGCTATGTGGACGGCGAGATCGTGCTGAACCCCACCAAGGAGCAGCGCGAGCGCTCTGACCTGGCCCTGACCCTGGCTGCCAGCATGGAAAAGATCGTCATGATTGAAGCCGGCGCCAACGAAGTGACCGAAGAGGTCATGATGGACGCCATCAAGGCTGGCCATGAGGAAATCAAAAAGCTGCTCACCTTTATGAACGGCATTGTTGCAGAGATCGGCAAGCCGAAGAAGAGCTTTACCCCGGTGGAACTGGACCACGCTCTGTTGGCGGATGTGTACGCCAAGCACCTGGAAGATGTCAAGGCTGCCATGAACACCGACGACAAAAACGTCCGCGATGCCGCCATGCTGCCCATCATGGATGCTATTGCCCAGGAACACCCCGAACTGAATGCCGCCGACCTGGATCTGATCAGCTATAAGCTGCAGAAGAAGGTTGTGCGCACCTGGCTGCTGGAAGAAGGCAAGCGTGTTGACGGCCGCGGCATCAATGAGATCCGCCCGCTGGCCGCCGAAGTCGGTGTGCTGCCCCGTGTGCACGGCTCCGGCCTGTTCACCCGCGGCCAGACCCAGGCCCTGACCATCTGCACCTTGGGCTCCACCAAAGATGCCCAGATGATGGACGACCTGTCCGACACCCCGATCAAGCGCTACATCCATCACTATAACATGCCGCCGTACTCCACCGGCGAAGCACGCGCACCCCGCAGCCCCGGCCGCCGCGAGATCGGCCACGGCAACCTGGCGGAGCGTGCCCTGATCCCCGTGCTGCCCAGCATGGAAGAGTTCCCGTACACCATCCGTACCGTTTCTGAAATCATGAGCTCCAACGGCTCCACCTCTCAGGCTTCTATTTGCGCTTCCACCCTGGCCCTGATGGATGCTGGTGTGCCCATCAAGGCACCGGTTGCCGGTATTTCCTGCGGCCTGATCACC
>ERZ857745.5405-NODE-5405-length-10355-cov-4.409029_pt1 | contig 10355 bp, 9 predicted proteins | sample MGYA00519699_ERZ857745 | MGnify/ENA primary metagenome ERZ857745 (study PRJEB31778, sample SAMEA3449357) | human gut metagenome | biome: human gut; feature: human-associated habitat; material: faeces | place: United Kingdom | collected 2010/2012 ...
CGGTTCCCGCAAGCCACGCCGCACAGACTGCTCCGTCGGAGTATTCTTGGGAAGCGGAAGCCACCGGTGCATTCTCCGCAGGGGTCAATCCAATAAGCATCGTTGTGGTATACACACGGTACGGATCGATCTCCATCAGCGGTGCCTGAACAACATATTCCTGTAAGGATGCCACCTTTGCTTTAGTGGTAGTCAGCTGCTGCTTCAGGGCTGCAAGATCGGCATACTGCGATGCAATTTGTTCCTCAGCAGACACATCGCTTTCATCCGAATTGCTCCGGGATGTGCGGAAGGCCTGCACGCCACCCAACAGCACCGCAAAAATCAGTGCGGTGAGCAAAACTGCACGGCAACGGCGAACCAACAGTGCAAAGAGCTCCTTCATGTTCATAGTTTCCGCCATGTATTCTCTCCTTAACTCCTTGGATATTTTTCCTATTGTTTACTTCTCGAATCTACCCGTAAAGTCCGTGCTGGCCACATGAGAAAGGGGCAGCTTTACGGGCTTGCCGGTGGCGGCGGACTGATAGATGGCCAGGATCATCTCCAGGGCATTGCGTCCGGCCACGGCGTCCACATAGGGCTTGCGGTCGTGCTCGATGGCGTCCATCATGTCGGCAAAGAGGCTGGTATGGCCGTTGCCGTAGACATTGCTGGTGGCCTCCTGGAGGCCCTTATTCTTTTGGTCGTCCTCGGTCTCATCGGCAAAGTTCCACACATCAATGTTATTGGTGGAGGTGCCGCCGATCTTCACGGTGCCGGTGGAGAGCTGCAGCTCATAGGCGCACTCCTTGCGGACGGTATCGGTGGTCATGATGGCGTAGGCAGCCTCGGAGCCGTTCTCCTTGGCAAGCTTTGCGGGAATGATCTCGCGGATGCCCTGAAGCACCTTGTCGACCGGAAGTCTCTGGCCGATGACGCCGGTGGAGCAGACGAACACTTCGTCCTCGCCGAGGCCAAGCAGCTTTTCCGCCTCGCGCTCAACGGTGCGGGCGTCTTCGATGCCCTGCTTGCCGGTGGCGGCATTGGCATTGCCGGAGTTGATGACGACGGCGCGGGCCTTGCCCTTTTTCAGGATCTCGCGGTCAAGGATGACCGGAGCTGCGCAGAACTTGTTCGTGGTGAAGCAGGCCGCGCAGGAGCAGGGCAGGTCGGAGTAGAGAACAGCGACGTCGGGCTTCTTGTTCTCGCGCTTTTTGATGGCGGTGTAGACCGCGCCGGCGGTGAAGCCCTGCGGCGTGGTAACGCCGCCCTCGATCTTTTTCAGATTGGACATGTGGGGGGATCTCCTCTCTTAACGTTAGTTTAACAGCATTCTTGCCTAAATCGGGTCGAAACTCGTCGAACCGAAAATTACGGATACATCGGGGGCATCATGAGGCCGGTGGTCTCGGGCAGGCCCATGATGAGGTTCATGTTCTGGATGGCCTGGCCGGCTGCGCCCTTGCCGATGTTGTCGATCACGGAGGAGACGATCAGGCGGTGGGTACGCGCGTCGAAGGTCGGGGTCATCTCGCAGAAGTTCGTGCCGTAGACCCACTTGGTCTGAACGGGCAGGCTCGCCGGGAAGACCTTGACGAAGGGCTCATCCTTGTAGAAGTCCTTGTAGAGCTCGTAAACTTCCTCGTTGGTGAAGTCCTTGTCGCAAGTTGCGTAGATGGTGACCTCGATACCGCGGACCTGGGGCAGGAGGTGCGGCTGGAAGTTGATGTACTGCCAGGTCTCGGGCTTCATCAGATCCTTGCCGGTGATGTAGGCAATGTTCTGCTCGATCTCGGGCGTGTGGCGGTGGCCGCCGCCGAGGGCGTAAGCGCAGAAGTTGTTCTCCGCCTCAGTGAGGAGCTTGTTGAGGGCGGGACGGCGGCCTGCGCCGGTGTAGCCGCTCTTGGCATCGATAACGATGGTGTTGTCAACAATGTGACCGGCCTTGAGCATGGGCTGAAGGCCGAGGGTGGAAGCGGTGGGATAGCAGCCGGGGTTGGCGATGAGCTTCTTGCCCTTGGCAAGGTCGCGCATGACCTCAGGGATGCAGTAAACAGCGTCGTGGGTCATCTTGGCGTCGGGGTGCTTCTGGCCGTACCACTTCTCCCAGACGTCGACATCGCGGAAGCGGATGTCAGCGCCGATATCGATGATGGCGCAGTCCTCAGCGAGCACGATCTCCGCCCACTTGGCCACATCGCCAGAGGGGACCTGGATCATGATGACATCGCTCTTCTTTGCGGTCTCGCGGACGTTCTCCTCCGTGAGATCCATGATGACCTGATCATAGAAGCCGCGCAGAGCGGGATGATGCGTAGAGATGGCATCGCCGACACCGTAGGTATCGAGCACGTTGACAAGCTCTCCCTCGTGGTGGTTGACCATCATGCGGAGCACTTCGCCGCAAACATAACCGGTAGCACCGATGCAGGAATAATGGATCATGTCTGTTTTCCTCCTTGTTGATTCGACATTTTGTCTGACAATTTTGTACTGCTTGGAAAATCCCGTGTGTAGGCATTGAATTTTCTTTGTTGATATTGTATAATCCAAAAGCAGTTTTGAAAAGCGAATATATTTTTATATGCGCATTCCAAAATGGAATCTTTGAGGTATTGTTGATTATTGAGGGCATTTATAATGAGTATTCGTAAATATATTGCCTATCTCCGCACTGTGGAGACCGGCAGCATCACCCAGGCGGCGAACGAATTGGGCTATACGCAGTCCGCCGTGAGCAAGATGATCTCCGATCTTGAGCAGGACTGGCAGGTCAAGCTCTTAACGCGCAACCACTCCGGCATCGAGATCTCCTCCGACGGCATGGTGCTCCTGCCCACGATCCGCGAGATCGTCAAGGACTATGAGGACCTCAACTTTGCCGTGTCCGAGCTGCATGGCGTGCAGTCCGGCACGCTGCGCCTCGGGTGCTTTACAAGCCTTGCCATCAGCCTGCTGCCGGAAATTCTGAAGGACTTCCACCAGACGTACCCCAACATTCAGATCCAGCTGATGACTGGCGAGTATTATGAAATTTCCGAATGGCTGCGCCGCGGCGCGATCGACTGCGGCTTTCTTGCCATCCCCGCCTCCAACGACTTTGAGACGACGCCCATCCTGCACGACACGATGGTCGCCATTCTCCCAAAGGATCACCCAATGGCGGACGCGTCCGTCTTCCCGCTCGAGCAGCTGCCGCACGAGAACTTCGTGCGCCTGATGGAGATCGAAGACTACGAATTCAACCGTCTGCTCGACCATTACAACATCCATCCCGAGGTCACCTATGACACGACGAGCGACTTCGCGCTCTTGTCCATGGTCGAGGCGGGACTTGGCATCAGCATCGTGCACAGCCTGCTCATCAAGCCCGGACGCTACCGCGTCGCCACGCTGCCGCTCAACGTCAAGCAGTCGCGCGAGATCGGCATCGCCGTGAAAAAGGGCTTTCTCCCCTCCACGATCACGCAGCTTTTCCTCCAGCATGTGGTCGACTACACCAAGGATATGGGCGAGATCACCGTCATCCGGCACTGAGTTTTTCTTGAAAAATCAGAGGAAATTTCATTTTCCAACCGGCGGTTGGAAAGGATTTTCCCCGATTCAACCACCGCGCCATTGTCAATCCTCCCCATGCCCCCTATACTGAGTCCATAACCGGTGATTCAAAGCCGCGGCTGCAGCACGGGGCAAGGAAGGACCAACATGTTACGATCGGCGATCAGGCGTTTGCACGCGATGTGCTGCCTGAATATGAGGGAAACGTCGGCGCCTGACTTCCCGTTCGACGCGGGACACCCGCTCATCGCGTTTCCAACGCTCACTTTACTATTATAATGCAGTGCAGGAGGATAGACAACTTGGAAGAATCGACAATGGGCGCGCGCATTCTGCGCCGCCGTAAAGAAAAAGGACTGACACAGGAGGCGCTGGCAAACAAGCTCGGTGTGAGCAATCAGGCCGTGTCAAAGTGGGAGGGCGATGTCTGCTGCCCCGACCTGCAGCTTTTGCCGCTGCTGGCCGACACGCTGGAGCTCAGCCTCGACGAGCTCTTTGGACGCGAAAGTATGGCAAAAACCGCCCAAAAAGCGGAAGCGGACAGCCAGATTTTGCCCATCGCGGCAGAGCTGCCGTGGGAGGATGACGACGCCATCCACGCCGTGCTCTTCCAGGGGCACCGGCTGCTCCAGCCGAAACAGGGGAGCCTGTTCCGCCACGACAAATACGACGAGATCCGTAAAACCGTCGAGCTGCACTTTTCCGGCACGGCGCAGGATATTTACAGCGATTTTTCCGTCGTCTGCACCGATTCGACGATCTCCGGCAGCGTCAGAGCCGGTGACGGCGTGACCTGCACCGACGTTGGCGGCGACGTGACCGCGGGCGATGACGTGACCTGCGGCAATGTCGGCGGCAATGTGCAGGCGGGCGACAGTGTGCACTGCACCGGCGACGTGCAGGGCAATGTCCGCGCGAGCGACAGCGTCACCTGCGGCAATGTCGGCGGCGACGTGTCCGCAAACGACAGCGTCCGCTGCGGCGAGGTCAAGGGCAACGTCCGCGCAAGCGACAGCGTCACCTGCGGCGACATCAGCGGCAGCGTGAGCGCCGAGCGCGTGCGCTGCACCAAAGCCGGCGGCGAAGAGCAGGAGAGCTTTACTTTCACCAAGAAGGGCAAGAGCTTTTCCTTCCCTCTCCGATAAAACCGTAAAAGCGCGGCCTTAAGAGGTCGCGCTTTTTTCCTTGTCATCGTGGCGGGTTTGTGTTACCATAACTTTGACAAAGAAAAAGGTGGGAGAAACATGGAAAATACCTTCAAGAGCTCCGTCTTCGGCGGCTTCAACCGCGATGACGTCATCCGTTATATCGAAAAAACCTCGCTCGAGAGCAAGCAGCAGATCGAAGCGCTCGAGCAGGAGAGCGACGGCCTCTGCCGCGAGAATGCAGAGCTGCGCGACAAACTCGCCGCCGCTGAGCGCGAGCGTGACAAGCTCGCCGAGTCCTATTCGACCGCGTCCAGCGCGCAGGACGCGCTCAAAAAGGGTCTGACCGCCGCGCAGGAGACGATCTCCGAGCTGCGCGCGCAGATCGAAGAGGGCGCGCAGAAGCTCGCGAGCGCCAAGGCCGACTGCGACCGCCAGCTGAAAGCCAAAGAGGAGGCTGCCGAGCAGCGCATCGCCGAGCTGGAAGCGCAGCACGCCGAACGCCTTTCCGCCGCCGAGCAGGAACGCAAGCGCCTTTTAAGCGAGCTTGACGAGCTCCGCCCGCAGGTCGAGGAATACGGCCGCGTCAAGGCGCACATCGCCGACATTGAGCTCTCCGCCCGTGAGCGCGCCGACGCGCTCGACGCCGCCACGCGGGAGCGTTTGCAGGCAATGATCGCGGCATGCAGAGGGCACTGCGAGCAGGTGCTCTCGACGCTCGGCGCGACTTGCGAGAGCGTGTCGAACGAGCTCAAGCGCGCGGACGCTGCCGTCGCACAGCTGCCCGAGGCGTTCACCACGCTGGAGGGCCAGCTCGACGAGCTCAAAAAGTTAGAGCAGTGACAAGATAGCAAAAAAGAAGTGCGTTCCCGTTAGGAACGCACTTCTTTTTATGCTAATTCGCTGTACTGATCAAAGATGTTTGCAAATTCGTCCAGATGCTCGCGCAGGCTGTCGGGTGCCTCGGTGCGGAAGTAAAGCATCTCTCCCCCGCGGCGCAGGATAAGAAACTGGTGGACTTCGTCCGGTTCATTTGGAAGCCGGGTATTTGGTTTGATAAATTCTGCGTAGTACGCCTCGTCAAAGCCGTCAATCGAAAGCGTCTGCGCATCGCTTCCCATGAAGTAGTCGCGCAGCTCATGTGTCAAGGGCGTTGCCAGCGTTGAAATGCGCGGGGCGTAGAAGTCCACTTCTGTGCTCAGCTGCTCCCAGCCGTCGATCATTCCCGCATACGGGGTTTCACCGACGGAGTACACACGCCCGCCGAGCGGGGTGGAAAGATCTCGCTGATAGCACCAGTCGAACGGATTGCCGCCGAGCTCTTCGGCGCGAAGATAGGGCAGCGTCGGCTCGTCATAGTCATCGCCGTACTTGCTGTATCCCCCTTTTCCGAAGAGCACCGCGACCATCAGCACAACGACAATAAGCGAGAGCGCGCGGTCTACCCCCGCCCAGCGGTTGCGCGGCATCTTCTCCACGCGCTCGCACGCCTCCATCGCGCGCTTGAGCGTCCACATCTCGTTTCTCTCCTTTGCCTCGCTCAGGATACCGAGGATACTGCCTAAGATAATGGACACAAACTGAATGACCTCGCTCTTTTCCATCGTGAGGAACGACATCACCGGGAGACTCAAGGCACTAAAAAGGAAATAGACGAGCCAGATGTCCACCACCAGGAAGATCATCGGCAGGAAATAGCTGCGGCGCAGCTTTTTACACAGTCTTCGGTAGCCGTAGGAATCCGTACAGTCCTTCGGCGTGGGGACGTGCGCGGTCTTTTCGCCGCGCCAGATATAGAAGATGCCGTCCTTCGTCCGGCAGACGTACTCCCAGCCCAGGCGGGCGCGCTTTTCGCGCAACAGCTCGTCGGGGTCGTCATCGTCCGCGGCGGGTTCCAGGTGATAGCGGCAGTCGCGCGGCTCGCCGATCACAAAATCGTCGTAGCGGAGCAGGAGCTTCCCCTCCGCCGCGCGCTCAGAAAGCCACTGCTCGATGCCGCGCGGGTCATAGGCGCTGGGCACAAAGCGGATGCTCTTCGTCTCGGGCTCATTCTCTTCGTTCGGCGCAGTCCCTCCGCTCTCCGGAAGCTCTGTTGTCTCGCGCAGGTTTTCGTCCATTCGCGCTCCCTCCTCTCTTCTCTCTATGGCAAAGTATAAAGAAGCGAGGGGGATTTTTCAAGCAAGTTCAGCGAGCATTGACAAAAATCGCGCGCAAGTTTATTGTTACATCGCAAAAAAGGCAGGAAATTCCTGCCTTTTTTCGTTTCACAGCAAAATCGGCTGAATTTGTCTTCCCTCCAGCGCCGCCTCGGCCGTCGGGATAATTTTGCGAAAGTCCGCGATCAGCGACGTGGGCTTCGCCTCGGCGTTGTCCTGCCCGAAGGGGACAAAATAGTAGTTCTTGCGGTTCAGCAGCGCCGCGATGTTCGGCGCGCTCGCGGATAAGCCGTCATTCGTCGCAATGGCAAGCACAACGGGCTTGCCATTGCGCAGGTGCCCCTTCGCCGCCATCGTCACCGCGCCGTCCGTGATGCCGTGGGCGAGCTTGGCAAGCGTGTTTCCCGTGCAGGGCGCGATGACGAGCACTTCCATCGCCCCCTGCGGGCCGAGGGGCTCGGCTTCGACGATATTGCGCACGGCCTTCCGCCCCGCCAGCGCCTCCACGCGGGTGACGAAGTCCTCCGCCGTGCCGAAGCGCGTGGAATACTTCGCCGCATTTTCCGACAAGATCGGGACGATCTCATGCTCGCGCGCGATGTCCTCGTAGAGTTTCAGCAGCTCGGGATGGTTGCAGAACGAGCCGCAAAAGGCAAATCCGATCTTCATGCTTCCTCCTTGATGAGTCGACATAACGTCTTTTTGATGGCCCGCGCCGCCGTCTCTGGCGCGACGCGCCCGGGCAGTCCCCCTGCCTTGAGATACGAAAGGCGCAGCGTTTCGACCGCGTCCATGTCAAAGCCGCTCGCGCTCGCAAGCTCGATGAGCAGGCAGTCCGGCGGCAGCTCGGCAAGGAGCGTTTCGTCCAATACCTGATGCGGCACGGTGTTGAACACCACGCGGAATTCCCCCAGCGTGCCGGAGAGGCGGTTCGTGTGCAGCGGCGCGTAGCCGAACGCGTCGATCCACGCAAGGTCCGACCGCTTGCGCGCGCTGACGCTGACCTTCGCTCCCAGCGCGCTCAGATCGTGCGCGAGCACCTTTCCGATGCGGCCAAAGCCGAGCACGAGGCATGGCGTGCCGTGCAGCGTGACACTCGTGTGCTTCATCGCCGCCTCGATGGCCCCCTCCGCCGTCGGGATCGCGTTGCGCACGCTCAGCTCTTCCGAGGCAAAGTAGTCCGTGATCGTAAGCCCCAACGACTGCGCAAGCGTTGACGCGTCGTTTCCCACATTGCCCGCGAAAATGCGGTGCTCGCGCCGCAGCGAGCGCAGCAGGCTCTCCATCGTGAGCTCTGTGCCGCTCAAATAGCCGTTTTTCTCCGCCGGCAGCGGCAGGACGATAATGTCCGCTTTCAGCGCGTCGCACAGCGCCAGCGGCTTTGGCGCACCGGTCAGCTCCCACGAGCAGACGTCGTACCCCTCCGCCGCCATCATCTGAGCAAGCAGGCGCATGCGTGCGTCGCCGCCCAGGAATGCTATCGTCTGGTCCATCTCATTCCCCCTTTTCCATAAAGGGTATGCCGCAGCGCGTGCGCGCATGACGCAAACTATTTTTGATTCTTTGCTTGACAACTCTATTTTTATCGCTATAATAAGAATTATTCTAATTCTTATTTAGGAGAAACACATGACCAAGTACGCCCAGCAGATTCTCGATCTCGTCCTGTGCTCCACCGAGCACCCGACCGCCGAGCAGATTTTTCTGCAAATGAAGCAGGAAAATTCCAAAATTGCGCAAGCTACGGTGTATAACAACCTCAACGCGCTTGTAGCGGACGGCAAACTCATCCGCCTGTCGCAGCCCGGCGCGCCCGACCGCTACGACAACACCACGCGCCACGATCACCTGATCTGCACCCGCTGCGGCGCGCTCGCAGACTTCAAGTTCACCGACCTGACGCACGACATCGAAGCCGCGCTCGGCGCGCGCATCCAGTCCTACGACCTTCGCATTCACTATCTCTGCCCCGCCTGCCGCAAAGCGCAGGAAGAGCATTAAATTTTGAGGGAAAAAGGAGAATTTCACCATGAAGACCAACAAGTATTCCGGCACCAAAACCGAGCAGAACCTGCGCACCGCCTTCTCGGGCGAATCCGAGGCGCGCAACAAGTACACCTTCTTCGCCTCCACGGCCAAGAAAGAGGGCTATGAGCAGATCGCCGCGCTCTTCCAGAAGACCGCGGACAACGAAAAGGAGCACGCCAAGATGTGGTTCAAAGAGCTCCAGGGCATCGGCTCCACCGCCGACAATCTGCTCTCCGCCGCTGAGGGCGAAAACTACGAGTGGACCGACATGTACGATTCTTTCGCCAAGACCGCAGAGGAAGAGGGCTTTCCCGAGCTGGCGCAGAAGTTCCGCCTCGTCGGCGAGATCGAGCGCCATCACGAGGAGCGCTACCGCGCGCTGCTGCGCAACGTCGAGACCGCCAAGGTCTTTGAAAAGAGCGAGGTCAAGGTCTGGGAATGCCGCAACTGCGGACATATCGCGGTCGGAATGTCCGCGCCCGAGATATGCCCGGTCTGCCTTCATTCTCAGGGTTTTTTCGAGCTCAAAAGCGAAAACTACTGATAAAATCCGACACGTTTTTTCGATATTCGGCTGAGTACGCAAAAATATTATTCGTGACGCGCCGTGCTTGACAAGATGAACTTACTGTGATATAATCATTAACGTCTTTGGAACTGACGGATTGAAGTGGGCGCTGCACGGAGCGAGAATTGTTTCGAACTTACCGTTTAGGCACACTTATCGTGGGATAAGTGTGCCTTAGTTTTGATTCCGGAAGCCTTCGGCTTATCCGTAACGCCGCAAAAATGCGGCGCGGAATTTTCGCCGGGAATCATTCCGGGATATTTCAAATCATTGTCGGCAACCAATCAAATATATATTTCGGAAAGGGAAAAGATTTATGAAAAACAGCAACGCAGAACAAAAAAGCTCGTTCTGGAACAGAAAGTTCCGGTACAATGAAATGGGGTCGTCACCGAGAACAGAGGTGATTGCGGGATTGACTACCTTCCTCGCAATGGCATACATACTTGTCGTAAACTCCGGAATGTTTGCAACTCTCGGCGTGGTATCGTTCGACGCCATGTATGTTACGACGGCGCTTTCCGCCATCATAGGAACGGTGCTTATCGGTCTTCTTTCCAATCTGCCGCTTGCGCAGGCTCCCGGAATGGGACTCAATGCGTTCTTTGTGTATACGGTATGCCTTACTCTCGGCTTTTCCTACGCAAACGCGCTTGTGTTCGTGCTTATCGACGGACTTATTTTCGTGCTGCTGACCGCAACCGGACTTCGCAAAATTATTTTCGAAGCCATTCCGCCTGTCGTTAAGACTGCAATCCCCGCGGGAATCGGTCTGTTTATCGCTTTCCTCGGTCTTCAGGATGCGAAGCTTGTCATTCCCAGCGAATCGACCGGCGTTACGCTTGCGTCGTTCAACTTCATCGGCAATGCGGATTGGGCGTCCGTTATGCCGCTGATCGTTGCCGTATTCTCTCTTCT
>ERZ857745.5412-NODE-5412-length-10341-cov-6.991056_pt1 | contig 10341 bp, 8 predicted proteins | sample MGYA00519699_ERZ857745 | MGnify/ENA primary metagenome ERZ857745 (study PRJEB31778, sample SAMEA3449357) | human gut metagenome | biome: human gut; feature: human-associated habitat; material: faeces | place: United Kingdom | collected 2010/2012 ...
CCGGAAACAGCAGTCCGTAGGGGCCGGGCATGCCCGGCCCGCAGCCTTGCCATTGCCGCCCCTTTATCTTTTGCATCGTAGGGAGGGGTCTTGACCCCTCCGCAGCTTTCCGCCGCCGCCCCGTCACCCCTTTGCCGCCCAATCCACTCCTAACTTCACCCCCCTCCCTTTCCCAAAACTTTACAAACTTTACACGCTCTACACAAAACCTGCCCCTTCTTTGCAAAACCTTTACCGCGATTGTACCGTACTATGGTCGAAACCGGCGCAAAACCGCGGTACAATTAGCTTGCTTCCGGTGAAGCACTGGCAAAACATCCAAACTATACCACATAAATTTGGGAAAAAGGGAGAATACACACATGAAACGTACTTCTGCAATTGCTGCCGTTACCGCTGCTGCGCTGGCTCTGAGCCTGGCTGCCTGCGGCTCTGCCGATTCCGCCGCTGCTTCCTCTGCCCCTGCAGAGAGCACCGCCGCTTCCACCGAGGCTGCCTCCCCCGAGGCCGCTCCTTCTAAGGCTGCCCCTGCCGGTGACTTCGACACTGACCAGGACATCACGGTCATCTCCCGTGAGGACGGCTCCGGCACCCGCGGCGCCTTCATCGAGCTGACCGGTGTCGAGGAGAAGAACGCCGACGGCAAGAAGGTCGATAACACCACCGAGGCCGCCGCCATCCAGTCCAGCACCAACGGCGTCATGACCGCCGTCGCCAACGATGAGACCGCTATCGGCTACATCAGCCTCGGCTCTCTGAGCAATGACGTCAAGGCTGTCACCGTCGGCGGCGTCGAGGCCTCCGCCGAGACCGTCAAGGACGGCAGCTACGTTCTGTCCCGTCCGTTCAACATCGTCACCAACGGCGACGCGACGGACCCCGTGGCCGTCGATTTCATCGCCTATGTCTTGAGCAAGGACGGCCAGGCCATTGCTACCGACAACGGCTACATCGGTGAGGACGGCGCGGACTTTACCTCCGCCCAGCCCGAGGGCAAGATCGTCGTCGGCGGTTCTTCCTCCGTCTCTCCGCTGATGGAGAAGCTGATCGAGGCTTACAAGACCGTCAACCCCAACGCCGAGCTGGAGCTCCAGACCACCGATTCCACCACCGGCGTCTCCGGCGCGCTGGAGGGCACCTACACCATCGGCATGGCCAGCCGTGAGCTGAAGGACTCCGAGGTCGAGGGCGGCGCCAAGGCTACCGTACTGGCGCTGGATGGCATCGCCGTCGTCGTCAACCCCGTCAACACCACCGACGACCTGACCGTTGACCAGATCAAGGGCATCTACACCGGCGAGCTGACCACCTGGGCGGATGTGCAGTAAAGTATAGCAGCACCGTAGGGGCGGGGCACGCCCCGCCCGCAGCGTACCCGTGACCGCGCGGTTATGGGAAGGCTGCGGGCCGGACATGTCCGGCCCCTACATGGCATATAACCAAAGGAGTATAGGAAAATGACCTCCAAGCTAAAAGAAGGCGTTATGCAGGGCGTGTTCACTCTCTGCGCCTGTGTGTCCATCCTGGCGGTGGCGCTGATCTGCATCTTCCTGTTTGCCAACGGTGTGCCCACCCTGTTCAAGATCGGCCCGCTCAAGTTCCTGCTGGGCACGACATGGAAGCCCGGCAACGACATCTTCGGCATCCTGCCGATGATCCTGGGCAGCATCTACGTCACGGCGGGGGCTATCCTCGTCGGCGTGCCCATCGGCCTGCTGACGGCCATCTACATGTCCAAGTTCGCGCCGCCCCGCATCAATAAGGTCATGCTCCCGGCGGTGCAGCTGCTGGCCGGCATCCCGTCCGTCGTCTACGGTTTCTTCGGCATGATCGTGCTTGTGCCCGCCGTGCAGGCCATGGTCAAGTCGCCGTTCTTCAAAACCGTGCTCCACGTCAAGAGCGGCAAGGGCATGAGCCTGTTTACCGCCGCCGTGCTGCTGGGCATCATGATCCTGCCCACCATCATCACGGTCAGCAAGACGAGCCTCGACGCCGTGCCCGACAGCTACTACGAGGGCAGCCTTGCCCTTGGCGCGACGCATGAGCGCAGCGTGTTCTACGCCGTGCTGCCCGCCGCAAAATCCGGCGTGCTGTCGGCAGTCATCCTCGGCATTGGCCGCGCCATCGGTGAGACGATGGCCGTCGTCATGGTCGCGGGCAACCAGACCTGGATGCCCAAGGGTCTGTTCCAGGGCTTGCGCACGATGACCTCGAACATCGTCATCGAGATGGGCTACGCCGCCGACCTCCACCGCGAGGCGCTGATCGCCACCGGCGTTGTGCTGTTCGTATTCATCCTGCTTATCAACCTCTGCTTCAGCCTTGTGAAAGGGGGTAAGGACTATGCCTGAGATTGCCGCAGCGCAAACAGCCGCCGATATGACCTACGCAAAACCGCATGAGTTCCTGCCCACCGGCGGCAGCAACCGCCGCGCCGCCCGTATGCAGGCCGCCGCGCTGCGCTGGCTTGTGCGCATGGCCGCCCTGCTGACCGCCGCGGTGCTGGTGTTCCTCATCGGCTACATTCTGGTCATGGGCATCCCCAATTTGAAGCCCGAGCTGTTCGCCTGGGAGTATAACTCCGAGAACGTCTCGCTGACGCCGGCGCTCATCAACACGGTGCTGATGACGGCCTTCTCGCTGGCAATCTCGACGCCGCTGGGCATCTTTGCGGCCATCTGGCTGGTCGAGTACGCCCACCGCGGCAGCAAGCTGGTCAAGGTCGTGCGCGTCACCACCGAGACGCTGCAGGGCATCCCGTCCATCGTCTACGGCCTGTTCGGTATGCTGTTCTTCGTTACCAAGCTGCACTGGGGCTATTCGATGATCGCCGGTGCGTTCACGCTGGCCATCATGGTTCTGCCCGTCATCATGCGCACGACGGAGGAGGCGCTGATCGCAGTGCCCGACTCCTACCGCGAGGGCAGCTTTGGTCTGGGCGCGGGCAAGCTGCGCACGGTGTTCACGATCGTGCTGCCGTCCGCCATGCCCGGCATTTTGTCCGGCGTCATTCTGGCCACGGGCCGCATCGTCGGCGAGACCGCCGCGCTGATCTATACCGCAAGCTCTGTGGCAAAGATCCCGTCCGGCGTGTTCAGCTCCACCCGCACCCTGGCCGTACACATGTACCTGCTCTCCAACGAGGGCCTGTACATCGGCCAGACCTACGGCACGGCAGTGGTCCTGCTGGTGCTGGTGCTGGTCATCAACGGCCTGTCCGGGCTGGTAGCCGGGAAACTGGCAAAACGGTAAAGGGCAATGCACCGGTAGGGGCCGGGCGGCAGACACCGGCTGCCCGGAGGGGTCAAGACCCCTCCCTACGATTCGCCGTTCACGGGTGCCATGTAGGGAGCGGTCTTGACCGCTCCGGAAACCTTCCGTTCGGCAGCCCCTTCCCCGGCGCCGCACATGTGCGGTCCGCAGGTGTACGGAAAACGGGTGCTCGCGGTCCGGGCCGCGGTCCGGGCATGCCCGGCCCCTACCGATACAAGAAACAGAGCAGAAATAAGATAAGAGGTCATTTCATGAACAAATTTGAAGTGCGCAATATGGACCTGTACTACGGCAGCTTCCATGCGCTGAAAAATATCAATATCGACATCCCGGAAAAGGAGATCACCGCGTTCATCGGTCCGTCCGGCTGCGGCAAATCCACGTTTTTGAAAAGCCTGAACCGCATGAACGACCTCGTCGAGGGCTGCCGCATCTCCGGCGACATCAAGCTCGACGGCGTGGACATCTACAAGGACAAGATGGACGTCAACGTCCTGCGCAAGCGCGTCGGCATGGTGTTCCAGAAGCCGAACCCCTTCCCGATGTCCATCTATGACAACATCGCCTACGGCCCGCGCACCCACGGCATCCATAATAAAGCGCAGCTGGATGAGATCGTGGAAAGATCCCTGCGCGGCGCAGCCATCTGGGACGAGGTCAAGGACCGCCTGAACAAGAGCGCCCTGGGCATGTCGGGCGGCCAGCAGCAGCGCCTCTGCATTGCGCGCGCCCTGGCCGTTGAGCCCGAGGTCCTGCTGATGGATGAGCCGACGAGCGCCCTGGACCCCATCTCGACATCCAAGGTCGAGGAGTTGGCCACGGAGCTGAAAGAAAATTACACCATCGTCATGGTCACCCACAACATGCAGCAGGCCGCGCGTATCAGCGATAAGACGGCATTTTTCCTGCTGGGCGAGCTGGTGGAGATGGGCCCGACGGAGCGTGTGTTCGCCACGCCCGTGGACAAGCGCACCGAGGATTACATCTCGGGCCGCTTCGGCTAAGGAGGTACGACAAATGGGTACGAGTGTACGAAAAATGTACGACGCCGAGCTGCTGCAGCTTGACACGATGCTGGCCCGTATGGGCCACGCCGCCGGCGGCGCGATCGAGAGCGCCATGACCGCCCTGCGCACCGGCGACACCGAGCTGGCCCGCAGCGTTATTGCCCGGGACAGCGAAATCGACTCCGCCGAGCATGAGATCGAGCACCGCTGCTTAACGCTGTTTCTGCGCCAGCAGCCCGTGGCGGGCGACCTGCGCAAGGTCTCCACGGCGCTGAAGATGGTCACCGACATTGAGCGCATCGCCGACCAGGCCAGCGACATTGCCGAGATAACGCTCCATCTCCACCCGGACGGCGCGCGCACCGTCGGCGTGCTGGACGACCTGTACGCGATGGGCGACATTGCCCTGCACATGGTCAAGGACGCCATTGCCGCCTACGTGCAGGTGGACCTGTCCACCGCCGCGCAGGTCATTGCCCGCGACGACGACTGCGACGCGATGTTCAGCCGCATTTCCAAGGAAATTGCGGCCTACATCGCCGCCCACCCCAACGATGCCGAGACGGCGCTGGACTTATTTATGATCGATAAGTACCTTGAGCGCCTGGGCGACCACGCCGTGAACATTGCGGAATGGGTCGAGTTCCTCAAGACCGGTGTCCACAAATCCCGCAAGATCGTGTAATGCGGGGATAAACAAGCCATTTTCTTATTATTTTCCTATACCAACCAAAACGGGACCTGCCGAAAAGCGGGCCCCGTTTTGGCGTGGAGGGAGGCTGCCCGGAGGGGTCAAGACCCCTCCCTACAAGGCACCCGTGAGCGGCAGTTCGTAGGGAGCGGTCTTGACCGCTCCGGGTGCTTTGCGGCAACGTCAGCTTCCCTGTAGGGGCCGCGCGGCGGCAAAAAAGCAGCCGTCCCTTTCCGGAACGGCTGCTTGCTATCATTTCGCCCCTTTCCCCGCGAACACAACGTAAATCGTTTTGAACAAAATCTTTACGTCGCCCCAGAGGGACCAGTTGTCGATGTAGGCTACGTCGAGCTTGACGACCTCCTCAAAATCCTCGATGTCGCTGCGCCCGCTGACCTGCCACAGGCCGGTGATGCCCGGCTTCATTGACAGGCGGCGCTTGTGGTGGCTCTCGTACTGCTTGTACTCGTCCACCGTCGGCGGGCGGGTGCCCACCAGGCTCATATCGCCCCGCAGCACGTCAAAAAACTGCGGCAGCTCGTCAATGCTGGTGCGGCGGATGAATTTACCCACCTTGGTCACGCGGGGGTCATCCTCCATTTTGAACATCAGGCCGTTCATTTCATTCTGGGCCATCAGCTCCTTCTTGCGGGCCTCGGCGTCCACGTACATGCTGCGCAGCTTGTGGATGTAAAAATACCGCCCGTTGCGGCCCACACGCTTTTGTTTAAAAAACAGCGGGCCGGGGCTTTCGAGCTTGAGCGGGATGGCGACCACCGCGATGATCGGGATGCTGATGATACAGCCGATGACAGCACCCACCACGTCCATGCAGCGCTTGGCGATCTGGTCGCGCAGCTGCAATTCAACGGTGCCCATCGTGACGATGTTGCCCCCGGCGCAGCGCCCCAGGGACCGGCTCAGCCGCGCGGCGCTCGTCTCGTCGCAGCAGGCTTCCTCAATGCGGTCCAGCAGCGGCAGACGGAAGTGCACGGTCAGGCCCATGCTCTCCATCTCGTCCAGATAGGGGATGAAGCTCTCGCCGCTGTCCATCGGCACATCGACATAGACCTCGTCGAGCGCCTCGCGCCGGATCCAGTCCATGAAGTCGTCGAACGTCGCCTTGACCTCGACGCCGCAGACTCTGGTGGAGATCGCGGCGGGCGTGGCCTCCAGCAGCGAGACGCCCACGACCCGGCGGGACCAGTCCTTTCGGATCTCGGAGATCAGCCGCTCGGCCCGGTCCGACGTTGTGACGACGCCGACGAGCGTCTCCATGCCCCAGCTGCGCTGGAACCGGATGAGCAGCCGCTTTAAAATCGCATGGGAGAACGGCAGCAGCACCGCGTTGACCGCGGGCACTGTGACCGCAAAATAACGGGAGTCCAGCATCGTGGCCTTGGCCAGCAGCATGCAGCCTGCATAAACAAGGCCGAACGCGATGTTGAACCGGAGGGAAAGGCTGATTTCCTCGTTTTCAGACCGTGTTACGATGTTTTTGTCCTGGTCAAAGAAGAAGAAGGTGACGACGAACGCCACAAACAGCAGGCACAGGGTCTGGAGCCAATCGGTGCTGGTGTAGGGGATCAGCACGCCGAACAGCCCGTCGGTGATGAGCCACGCCAGCAGCACGCTGACGGCCATCGTGAGCAGATCGGCGAAAAATACATAAGCGTATTGCAGCTTTTCGCGTTTACTTGTCATGAAGAAGGAAAAGTCCTCTCTAATAGTTATCTCCTTATTTTACCATAGACAGAGGATATTTTCAACAGAATCCGCAATATCATAACAATTACATAATTTATAGTGGCGCGGTAGGGGAGGGGTTCATCCCTCCCGGGGAGGTTTCCGCCGCCGCGCACGGGCACGGAGCGGTCAAGACCGCTCCCTACAAACCGCTCGTTATCGTGGCATCGTAGGGAGGGGTCTTGACCCCTCCGCGGAGGTTTCCGCCGCCGCGAGCTCCGATTCGTTCTCCCGTCCGACGATCTCGGCCTTTAAGACGTCCTGAATTTCCACCAGACATTCCAGCAGCAGGGGGTTGAACTGCCCGCAGTCGCCGTGCAGGATCATCTGCACCGCGGTGTCTGGTGAGTAGGCGGCCTTGTAGACGCGCTTGCTGACCAGCGCGTCGTAGACGTCCGCCATCGAGACGATCTGCGCCGAAATCGGGATGTCGTCCCCGGCCAGGCCGTCGGGGTAGCCGCGGCCGTCCCAGCGCTCGTGGTGCCAGCGGCAGATGTCGTGGGCGGTCTTGACAAGCGCTTCGTTTTTATAGCGGCCCAGATGGTCCAGCATGTTCGCGCCCACAACGGTGTGGGTTTTCATAAGATCGAACTCCTCCGGGGTAAGCCGCCCGGGCTTGTTCAGGATCTTATCGTCTATCGCAACCTTTCCGATGTCGTGCAGCGCCGATGCCATGACGATCAGCTCCTGCGTTTCGGGCGGCAGGTCATACTTGTCGGTTTTCTGCGTCAGCCGCTCCAGAAGGCGCTGGGTCAGCGTGCCGATGTGCAGCACGTGCTGGCCGCTCTCGCCGTTGCGGAACTCGACGACCTCGCTCAGGATCGAGATCATCATCTTGGTGTTTTTCTCTTTTTCCTTGATCTGGCTCGTCACCAGCGAGGCGAGCCGCCGCTGCTTGGCGTAGAGCTTGATCGTGTTGAAAACGCGGCGGTAGACGATGCCCGCATCGAACGGGCGGCTGACATAGTCCGAGACGCCCAGCTCATAGGCGTGGCGCACAACGGTGTCGGCGTCCTCACTCGAGATCATGATGACGGGGATGTCCTCGATCCAGTGGCTGCGGTTCATCTCGCTCAGCACCGCAAAGCCGTCCATGACCGGCATGACGATGTCCAGCAGGATCAGCGCAATGCCGGTGCCGTACTGCTCCAGCATGGCCAGGCATTCCCTGCCGTTCGTCGCCTCCAGAATGTTGTAGTCGCTGCCCAGGATCTCCGCCAGAATGGCGCGGTTCATCTCGGAGTCGTCCACAATTAAAATGCTCTGGCGGGAATGGCTTTCGCGCCCGGCAGCGCTCAAAGCGCCGTCCCGGGCGTTGTCCTCGGTCACGACCATGTTTTTGTGGTTCTTGGCCTGGTACATCAGCTTGTCGGCGCGGGAGACTGCCTGCTCCACGGTCTCGCCGGGCTGCGTTATCACGCCGCCGATGCTGGCGGACAGCTGCAGACGGGAATACCCCGGCACGCTGGCAGCGTGCAGCTGCGCCCGGATGCGGTCCAGCTTGGCCAGGAACGCCGCGCGCTCAATGCCCGGCAGCACCAGCAGGAATTCGTCGCCGCCGTAGCGGATGAGCACGTCCGATTTGCGGATGCAGGCGCGCACCACGTCAACGCAGGTGCGCAGCGCCGTGTCGCCGGCCTGATGGCCGTAGGTGTCGTTGATCAATTTAAAGTCGTCCAGATCCAGCACGGCCACACCGGCGGGGTCGGTCTTGTCCTTGAGCGCGTCCTCAAAGTAGAGGCGGTTGTAGCTGTCGGTCAGTGCATCGTGGTAGAGCTTGGTGTGGTAGCTCGTGATGCTGTCTATCAGGCGGTCCCCGTTTTCGGGGTCAATGAGGGTCTCGCCGTCCAGCTTCTGGACCAGCTCCATGACACAGGGAACGCCGTCGACCTCGCGGTAGACGGCGGTGACCTGAAAGACCTCGCTGCCCATGTATTCCAGCTTGGTGCGCTGGCGGTGATCCTCCAGCACCTGCCGGGAGATGCAGTTCCGGCAGGGGGTGTTTTTGCCCCAATAGCTGTAGCAGCTGCAAAAGCTGTTGACGGACTCCTCGCCGCCGACCTGCGCAGCATCCAGCAGCCGCACCACAGTAAAGATGGTGCGGTATTGGGCCATTTCCGTTTCGACCTGTTCTCTGGTCATAGTGCTACCGCCTTTGTGTGAAGGAATGGGTAGATAAAAATTGTGTTACATATAAAAACATTATAGCATTGCGGGGTGTTTTTTGTCAATGTGGCAAAGGGGGACCCCATGACCGCCCGGCAACGGATTGCCGTAGGGGGGCAGCCTCCCGGCGGCCCTGTCCTACCCGCTGCCCGCCCCGCATATACATACCGCAGGAGGTACATGCCATGCGTCGGATCGGATTCTACTTACTTATAATAACCGTCTTTCTGCTTGCGCCGCTGCTTGCACTGCCGCAAAAGGCTGTCCCGGCCCCCGCTGCGGCGCCGACCCCCACCCCAACCGCCGTTGCCCGGGCCGCCGCGCCCTACCGCGCTGTGTGGGTCAGCTATCTGGAATGGGAGCAGGTCGATTTCTCGTCGGCGGAGGCGTTCACGCAGGCAATCGGCACAATGCTGGACAATATACAGTCGATTGGCGCAACAGTCGTGCTGGCGCAGGTGCGGCCCTTCGGCGATGCGCTCTACCCCAGCGACTACTTCCCGTTCAGCCACCTCTGCACCGGCACGCAGGGGCAGGACCCCGGGTTTGACCCGCTGGCACTGCTGGTGGACGCCGCCCACGCGCGGGACTTACAGCTGGAAGCCTGGGTCAACCCTTACCGCATCCAGGCCGGGCAGACCCCGGCGCTGTGCGGCGCAAGCCCGGCGCGGCTGCACCCGGACTGGGTCAGGTACACCGACACCGGCGCGTATCTCGACCCCGCCAGCGCGGACGTGCGGCAGTACATTGCCGACGGGGTGGGGGAGCTGTGCGCAAGGTACGCTGTGGACGGCATCCACTTTGACGACTATTTTTACCCCACCACCGACCCGGCCTTTGACGCGGCGGACTACGCGGCCAGCGGCAGCACACTGACGCAGGACGACTGGCGGCGGGAGAACGTGAACGCCCTGATGGAGCTTTGCCACGCCGCGGCCCGGCGGTACGGCGTGCGGTTCGGCGCAGCCCCGGCGGGCGACCCGGAGCAGAACTACACCCTGCAATACAGCGACGCGGCCCGCTGGCTGCGGCAGGGGACTGTGGATTACCTGATGCCCCAGCTTTATTGGGGGCAGGAATATATAAAAAACGGCGATGCGTCGCACAGCTTTGCGCGGCTGGCCGCCGCGTGGGCCGCACTGCCCCGCGCGGCGGGCGTGAAGCTGTACGCCGGGCTGGGGGCCTACCGCGTCGGCGCAGGGGATGGGTCCGATGTCGGCTCCGAGTGGTTTTCCGGCCATGCGCTGGCCGACCAGCTTGCTTTGCTTGCCCGCTTAGGGGTGCAGGGTGCGGGGCTCTACCGCTACGGCAGCCTGTTTGCCAATTCCGGCGCCCAGGCGCTGGCGGAAAGTGAAGCGGAGGCAATAAAAGGTGTCTGGCAGGGCTGACCGGAAAATCCGGTGCAGACTGTCGAAAAACTCTTGTAGGGGCGAGCATTGCTCGCCCGTGCCCGTTTGC
>ERZ857745.5413-NODE-5413-length-10341-cov-3.621524_pt1 | contig 10341 bp, 14 predicted proteins | sample MGYA00519699_ERZ857745 | MGnify/ENA primary metagenome ERZ857745 (study PRJEB31778, sample SAMEA3449357) | human gut metagenome | biome: human gut; feature: human-associated habitat; material: faeces | place: United Kingdom | collected 2010/2012 ...
TAGAGCAGTTCCACGCTCGACAGATCGTACCGTCGCGCGTTGCTGTTCACCCGCTCACCGATCGTCTTGCCGTCCGCGCTCTCGTGATCCAGCACGCGGAACTTGTAAAACAAATTTTTATAATCGCCCGTGGACTTATTGCAGAATTTCAAATCGAAATTCTCATAGTCGTTGGGGCTGCCCTTTGCGTCATACCCCACGGCGAACTGCGCCACGTTCAGCGGCGAAACGGTATCGATCTCACGCCCTGTCGGGTTATAGAGATACAGATACACGGCATAATTTCCGCGCATATTGGCGGCGTAACTGTAACAATATTCGATCAGCGTCACAAGTTGCACGCGACCGTTTTCGTTGTACGGGTAATCGGTCAGATCGAACGCGTTCCCGTTTTCGTCCTTCGAACTTTGCAGATCGTCCAGCACGTTGACGAGATCAAACTCGCGTTCGGTTTCCGCGCGCGCCACGTGCGGCTGCGTAGCCAACGCGCCGAGCACGAGGACAAAAGCGAACAGTATAGCAAATATTCTTTTCATGCCCGCCCTCCTTAAAATATAATGTGCGGGGGATTTATGCTGATCGTCGGCTTGTCAGATACACCGAAGTATATAAGTATGGTTTTCCCGTCCGACAGCCCGACGGACATGATCCAGAAATCCGTGTTTTTCGGCAATTCATCGGGCAGCGTGACCGTTTCGCCGCCGTACTTTTCCGAAAGCACCGCCGAAAGTGAATAATCCGAGGGGATATTCACCTCAAACCGATCCTCGGAGATCTCTATGCCGAAATACTCCGTTACGTCCCCGACATGGGAAAAAGATTGCGGATTTCCGTCCGCTTGAAACGTGAATTTCGCCTCGCCGTTCGCCTGGATCCTAACGGTATATTTCCCTACGCCCGCAGCGGGTTTCATGCTCTTGATCTCAAACACGTTTTTCCCGCGGTCGAGTTTTACGCCCTTTTCCGTCGTTTCCAGGCGTCGGCCGTTATACTCCACATATTCGAATCGGGTAAACCCGTTCGTTTCTATGGCATAATAGATCCCGCACCCGACCGACGCAAGCAATACGGTCAAGAGGATAACCGCGACGATCCTGCCCGCACGGCTCTTTTTCTTAGGTTTTTGCGGCGCAGCCCGCGCTGCGCTCGCTTTCTTCTTTGCTGCCATGCTTATCTCCTTTTAGAAAATGATCTGCGGCGGGTTCAACTCGATTTCCGTCACGGGGATATCGAGATCTACCGTGCCGAGGGTTATGTCGAGCATAGTGCCCCAATAACTTACATAGTCGGGAGCCGTTCCGTCTGATCCGTTGGTGACCGACGCGGTTACCCTTACGACCGCGCCCGAATAGCCCGCATAGCCTTTGTCAAATTCCGCGCGGCCCGCGCTCTTCACGCCGTACAGTTTATACATATTTGTTTTGCTGCTTACAAACGTGAGCGGTTCGTTTATCGCCGTGACCGTGTTCGACGCCGCGGGGATCATATCCAGACTGCCGATTTCCGTATGCTCTTTTACCCAGTTGTAATAATCCGTATGATAACTGATACCGATATTCGTCTGGGCATTTTCATCTTGCATTGTTCCGACGCCCCAAACGACGTTTTCAACCGAAAAAACGTACTCTTTGCCCGACGCGCTGATATCCAGCGTTTCCGTAATCTCTTTGCCCGACGCGCTGATATCCAGCGTTTCCGTAATCTCTTCGCCCGAGCGGACGACAAGTTCCGCGCTTTCCACTTTCGACATATAGTCCAGTTTGCAAACCGCCGTTACGTCGGGATATTTCCGCGAGCGCGCGGTCAGATTGATCGGTTCGCCGAACGCCTGTAAGCACTCGACCGTTGCCGTCGCGCTCCCGTCGCTTTCGGGCGTTACTTTTGCATATTCCCCGACCGTTTTGCCGCGCGCCCAATCGCTTTCCGCGTTCTCGAAGTCCACTTCCCAATCGATCGCTTTATTGCTCGCAGTGTCGGGTTTGATCGTCGCCGTTACCGTGATTCCCGCGTTTGCCGTTTCGCTCTCCGACGTGGGGACGGCAAAAACCATGTTTGCGGGCATTTCAAACAGCCCGTCGCTCGTCAGTTCGTTCCCCGCTCCGTCATATACGCCCGATATTCCGCCGAGTTCCTCTGCTTTGTCCGCAGTGAAAATCACCGTCGCCGCCGTCGCCGTCAGCGCAAGCAATCCCGCAAGCGCAAGTGTTATGATCTTGGGGGCGGCGCGGTCGCCGCCCCTGTCCTGTCCTTTCATGCTGCACTCCTTTTAAAATTCCAACGTACTGTCGCCCAACGTCACCGATTCGACCGACCGCTCCTCTGACAACAGCGTCGTGTCAAATCTTACGTTAAACACGGCAAGTACTTTGCCGCCTGCCTGCTCAGGTCTTGTCATGAGCACGATCTCGTAGGCTGTTCCGTTATACGACAGCAACGCTTCTCTGATATTGTTTCGGATCGTCGCATTGTTTTGGTGCACCGAGTTCCAAAACTGACTATCAAATAAGCAACTTATATTGTCCTCCGACGTGATCACTCGCAGCCGTTCTGCGGAAAACCCGCTTCCGATCTTCGCGTCCAACGCGCTTTTCAGGCCGTCCGTCGGGCGGATCTCAAAATATAACGCCTCGTTTTCTTCTGTATACGTCTTTGTGTATACTTCGGAATATTCGTTGATTATTCCGCCGTCAAAATTAGACGGCTGATACAGCGACACTTTTACGCTCTGCTCCAATACTTCTTTATCGTCCGAATATTGCGTAGGCATAAACCATTCGTTTACGTCCGACGAGATCCCCGAGTTGATAAACCCGAATTTATAGCCCAAAAGTTTTCTCGCATAATCTACCGTGCAAGTCGCTTTTGCTTCCGTATTATCCCGCGACGTGACGGTAATCAGGATCTGTGCGCCGAAATTTTCATGGCAAGTCACTGTCGCGCGGGTACTTCCGTCGCCGCTCGGCGTTACGGTTATATAATCCGTCGCCACTTTATTCTTTGCCCACGCCGCAGACGGATTTTTAAACGTCACCGACCAATCCACTGTTTTGTTCGCTGCATTATCGGGCAAAACGGTGGCTTGCAACGTTACCGACGCCGAGTTCTGCGCCGTCGCGCTTTTCGTAAAGACCATTGCCTTCGGCAATTCGTAGACTTTCTCTCCGTCCAGTTCGTTCCCGTCCCCGTCCATGACGGGCGGCAGTTCCGTGACCGTCCCGACTGCGCTCGGCTTTGTTACGAAATATCCGATCACCCCTGCGGCGAGCAGCAACATGACCGCCGCAAGAATTAAGGATATAATCTTATTCGGGGCGGCTCTGCCGCCCCTGTTCGTTTTATTCATGGTTCCTCCTTATCCTCTTAGAAGATGATCGTGCCGTCCTCGATCTGAATGCCCGTGACCGCTTTGCCGATACTGCTTGCCGCGTACGCCAGATAATAAGTGTCCGTCACGTCCTCCGTGTACGTGCTTGTAGTCGTAACCGTCACTACGAACGGCTGCGCCACACTCTTTTTATCCAACACTTTGCCGAGTTCGTAAAGGTTGGGCACGGTCGCAAAGTCCGCGCCGAGAAGTTGTGCGAAAAAGTCCGTGTTTGCGGTGATCCCCGCGCTTGCGTCGTAACTGCCGCTTACTGCGCTCGCGTTGATTTTCTTTGCTTCCGCCAACAAAGCCGCGCTCGGCGCTATGCTCACCGTTGTGGTGTATGTATCTTCAATCGTGTACACCTCGGTAGTGTTATACGCGAAAGACGCTGCCTTTTGCCCGTCTTTCGACAGATATGCTTTGAAGATCGCCCAGTTCGAGGCGGTGCCAGTAGCATTGTTCAGCGTTACGATCGTGTCGCCTTCCAAACCCGCGCCCGCCGCGTACGTCACGTATGCGCTACCGAGTTTCTGCGAACAGTCCACCGTGCAGGTGTCCGTATATTCGGGGTTATCCTGCGACGTCACCGTGATTATGATCTGCGCGCCGAACGCCTGTTTAAACGTGACCGTCGTGGTCAGTTCGTTCGTGTCCGTGATCGTCACATAGTCCGATAGCGTTTTGCCGTTCGCCCACTCGGACGCGGGATCCGCAAAGGCGATCGTCCAATCCACGAGTTGGTTTGTAGCGTCCAACGGCTCGATGATCGCTTTGATCGTCACGCTCGTCGCGGGCGTCGCGCCGCGCAGCGCGGGGCGGAACACCATGCTCGACGGCATATTGTATACCGTGTCGCCGTTCATCTCGTTCCCGTCGCCGTCTATGACCGTGCCCTTTTCCGCGTCCTTTTTAAACCACGTGCTTGCGTCCCAGTTTTTGAAACCTTCGGTTACGATCCCGAAGAAGATACTTGCAGCCAGCAGTATCGTCATGAATACCGCCCAAAAGCGGGCAAGTCCGCCGCGCTTTGATTTGTATGCCATTTTCCTTTTTTCCTCCAAATTTTCTATTTCCTGATTTTATTGCTCTTTGGGTTTCCCCTGCGGGTGAGCCGCCCGCAGGGACTGTATTTCTCCCGCCGCGGGGAGGTACTCCCGCGGCGTCAGGGTGGCCGTATGTCTTGCTTTTCGCGGACGGACGAAATTACCCGCACGGTCATCTCACCGCCGAGTATTTTTCCGAAGTATTGGCTGTATCTCGCCGCCGCGGCCTCTGCCTGGCGCTTTGTCAGACCGCTGTATCTGTGCGCGAGACGCCCTTTGTATATGACTTCCAACGTCATTTCCGCCCCCGCTTTGTGACTTCGTTTTTGCCCTTGAATATGCGAAAGCCTTGCAAGTTCCCAAAACTCACAAGGCTTTCCACGTATTCTGTTTTGCTGCCGATCTTGTCGGCGCGTTACAATATATCCGCGCGCGCGTGCGCGTGTGTGAAATTTTACGCGACGTCGTTTTGCGCAGCGCGCCGTTTCTCACATGGTTTCCCCGTGGCTTGTGACTTTTGCCCGCCCGGTTCAAAGATCTGGCACGCTTTTCTCACATGGTTTTTTCCGTCGATTGTGACTTTTTCGTTTCTGCACCGCGCGATCCGCTCCGCCGCTTGCCGAAAAGTCACAAGCCTATTCAGTTCCGCTCCGCGGGTTTATCTAATCTGCTCACCGCGTATTGGCGAAGATATTCGTTGACTTCCAGCATACTGCGCAGAATCGCACTTCGCGTCCTCCGTCCTACCTCGCAATACGTAAGATAATAACTGTTTGTGCTCGTGCGATTGATACTGATGAACCGATCCAAAGATTTCCGCTTGTATTCCGCCGTGATTGTATACTCGCCACGCCAACTCGACGGGCGCATTTTGATCGTGTTTTCGCCCTCTTCCCGATATTTTACATACAGCACCGACCCGTCGGGCTGCTCCCGACGCTCGTATGCCGCAATGATCTGATAATCCAATTTGTTCGTATTGATATGCGTTTCGGCCATGTTCATTCCTCCGCGGGGTTAAAACAGATCTGCATATCGATATCCATTTCGGCCGACGTCTGATTTTGCAACGTTCCCAATGCCGTAACCAATAACGGTAGTTCGCCGCTTTTCACCGCCGTTATTATTTTCAGCGCGTCGCCCTCCGCCGTGGTGAATTGTATGCTCACTTTCCGCATTGCTTTTTCCCCTCCTCCGTCAGCACGATATCGAGGTAAAACCGCACCGTTTCATCATGCGGGTTACGGCTATTCAGATAAGCCTGCGAGCACGTCGCGATCCTGATTTCCTTTTTATGCTCCGATAGCCAGAGCATAAAGTCCGCGGCCTCGTCGGGCAAAGCATTGATACGAAGTTTCATGCCCCCAACTCCTCCGCTACAAAGGCGCGGATCTCTTTTTCACGCGCTTTCGCACATGCACAGATCTCGCCGTTCCCAAGCACGCCGCGGTCTTTACAGATCGGGCAGTCGAACGCCATTGTCAGATCCCCGTCTTTGATACCGTAGCCCGCTTTGATCTCTTCCAGCCGCGCCGTATGGCTGCGGATCTGGTCGGTGATCATGGCCGCGCGCAATTCGTCCCCTTCCGCCTCCGCTTTCGCCGCCTGGATCTCCGCGCTGCGTTTCTTTTGCTGCGTTTCCTGGTACGCTTTCGACGCTTGCAAGACGTAATGCGCCAATCTGCAACGCCGTTCCTTGTCCGCCGTCAGCGTCTTGTAATACTCCGTCACCTCCGCAGCGGTGAGCGGATAGTCCGCCGCTCGGCCGCTGGATAGTTTTTCGATACAATGAAAATTGATTAAGTAATGCAGCCGCGACGCGCTCATGTCCTCGATCTGCTGTACTTCCTTGCCTTGCTCCCGCTGTTCTACGTCGTAATACTCCACCCCGCGTTTGAGCCTGCAATCCTTAACGGTGAACTGCACAAGACGACGTACTCCCGCGTATCCGCGCAGTTCCAAAACCCAACTCGCCCCGATTCCGTATGTGAATTTTTTCATTTCTCTGCCTCCCGTTCCCACTCGCCCGCTTCCTTGCCGACATAACAACGCAAAGGTGTTTTCTTGCCGATTGCAAGCATGGCCAACTCGTCGGCCGTATATTGATTGCCGTATAGATCATGAAATACTGTTTTGCCCGTGGCGCTTTGCTCCATTTCTGCCACCGCTGCCGAAAACTCGAAGTTTTCCTTTGCAACGGGCTTTCTCGCTTCCAGCGGCAACGCACCCGCCCTCGCGCGCGCGTTCCCGATAAGCCCTAACTCCTTTTTGTTCATTCCTTTGCCCTCCTACTCCGTGGCGGCTTCCAACGTGTCGATCACGCCTTCCAGATCGCTCGCCGCGTCGTCCAGCGTTTCGATAATTTCGCTCATGCGCTCTCCGCGCTCGCTGTCCTGTAATCCCTCGGGCAAATTGTCATAGGCCTCCTGCTCTTCGTCGCGGATCTGCTCGATCTCCGCTTTTAAGTCCGACAACTTACTCTGCACGGCTATTAGCCGCATTCGCCTCGCTTTGTTCACTTCTCTGTGTACCTCCTTTATTTCGTATTATGAGTATAGTTTATCACGCAATGAAGTAAAAGTCAATATATATCTGTCATTTTATGAGTTTTTTACTAAAAAAATTTTTTTATTTTTCTATTTTCACATATCGTGATAAAATGTAAACAGGAGGATCCTTGTATGTTTGGCGATAGATTAAAGGAATTAAGAACAAAAAGAGGGATTACCCAGTTCAAATTTGCAAAAGAACTTAATATAGCGACTGGCACCATCGGTAATTGGGAAGTGAATGCTCGCACTCCCGATTGTACCATGCTTATAAAAATCGCTGATTACTTTGACGTTTCCCTCGACTACCTTCTTGGGCGCGAGGATTACTTCGGAAATTATTATAATCGCGATAAACATACCAGTTTATCTGAAAAAGAGCAGCATATGATCGAATTATTTAGAGGGCTGCTGCCAGAAATGCAAAACGTCGTAATGAACATGGTAGAAGAATTATATAAAACCACGACGAAAGTATAAATTTGTCATGTAACTTTCTTTTTTCCAATTTTACGGTTTATAATCCTTTCAAACTTTATGTAAGGAGGCTTATATATTGCCGTTAATTTTGGAAGAGGATCTACAAAAGCTCAAATCAGCGCTATCGATTATTTTTTCGGTAATCAACAATGTTGCAGCCGATAAAGACGAGGTACAGCGCGCGCGGGCGATTACCTACGGCAACGATTTGACTGCTCCAAAGGAGAACAGCCAAATGCTTATTGATGTAAAGGGGGCTTGTATTAGTAAAGTTCCCAGAAAAGACGGACGCTTTCAAGGCTATTGCAAAATAGCGGGACAGAAAGTATTTTGCTACGGGAAAACCAAAGAGGAGGTGAAACAGAAAATAGCGGAAATACTCCAAAAAGGAGTGCTCCCGAAAAAGAAAAAAAAGCGGACAGTCTTTAAACTATCCGCCTGGATTGAAAAATGGATCGAATTGTACAAGGCGCCAAATGTGAAACCCTCAACATTGCAGAATATTCGCGACGTTATAAAGCCAGCCGCCGCGGCGTTGGGGGAAAAAGACCTGACCGCTATTACTACGGAAGATCTGCAAAAACTGTTCGTTTCCTTTTCTTCCGAACGCACCCGCGACTTATGCCGTACATATCTTGACCAACTTTTCAAAAAAGCAGAACTGCTCGGCATGATCAAAAAAAATCCTTGCCTTGCAGTAGAGGTCAAAAAGCATAAAACCGCCCACAGAGAGGCGCTCACCAGGCAGCAGCAGGCCGATTTCTTAAAAGCAATCGAAACCCAGCCGCTCCGCCCGTTGTTCGTATTTTTATTGCAGACAGGACTGCGGATCGGCGAGGCGCTTGCTCTGACGCACGAGGACATTGACCGCGAGAAAAAAACCGTGTCGGTCAATAAAGACGTTGTTTTTATCGCGGGCAAGCGTATCGAACAGGATACGCCCAAAAGCGCCGCGGGCGTGAGATCCGTTCCCATACCAGATGAAGCCTTAACATTGATCGCCAAAGCGAACGGAACGGAAAAGAGCGTATTTCCCTTTACTTATGATTACGTCCGCTCGGCTCTGCGACGCATTTCCCTCTCGCTCGGGTTTAACGTATCCGCCCATATTCTGCGCCATACCTATGCCACACGGCTGGAAGAGGCGGGCGTTTCCTCGAAAGTAAAGCAGTATCTGCTCGGCCATTCCACAAGCCGCATGACACAAGATGTTTATACCCATATCCAAAGCGATTTTATAAACGAAAAAGCGGAGCAAATCCGCTCCGCTTTCGGTGAGTAAAGACCCGTTTGACTTGTATTTTGACTACTAAAACAGGCTTTTACCCCAAAAAAATATGTAGTTTTCGGGCAGATAATCGACACTTTGCCCGATTTTGGTGGAGATAAACGGACTCGAACCGTCCACCTCTTGAATGCCATTATCGCCACATTCCTACATATTGTATTTGTATAGTCTTATTTTTAAATAAAATACAATATATAGTAGTTGAATCGTTGCAGAAATATCGACTATACTTTGACTTTTCGCCCTGCGGCACGTCCCGCGGGGCGTTTTGCTTGTGACTTTTCGGAGCGACGCGGCGCGGATCGCGCGGTGCAGTAAATCAAATCTCACAAGCCGCTCCGAAAACGGGGGGCGGGGTTTGTGTGAGTTTTTCGCTGGCCGCGTCCGGGGATTTCGGCAAAATCTCACAAGGCAAAACTGCTGGGCGCACTCGTCCATTATTCGCCGAGGTACGCACACACGCGAGCCTACATAGCCGCACCAGCCGAGCACTCACCACTCTATCCGCCTTCTTCGATAAATCAGGCGCGCCGCCGAACGCGATGATGATGACGCTACGCGGGGCTTTTTCGGTTTAGGAACGCGCGCCGTAACCTTATGCAGTTTGACCGCAGGGAAAACTGCCTGCGTCTCCCTTGCAAAGGAATGCAAAAAAATTTTTGCGGCGCCCGCACAGCGATCTCCCCCGCGTCCCCAGAGTGACCGATAGCCCGTGCGGGCACTCCGCTCTCTCTGACACGAGAACGGCGCGCCCGCCAGTATTTTGTTTAAAATGGAATACTTAAACCATTTTGACGTGCTTTGCACAGTCCCGCCCTGGCTGTGGTTCGTCGTTATCCGCTTTTCGGCTCGCTCGAACGGTGGATAGATCCAGCGGCTTATTTTAGAGCGGAGCCGCCAAAGGCGAGGACGAAAAACCGCTGTTATTCGGTTGTGAAGAATTGCGCCGTGTGTACCTCCTTTTTGCCCTTATTTACGCTTGAACACTCGCCGTGTGAGTTTTGCCCCGCAGCCTCGAAACGACGTCGGGAAATTCTCACACCAATAGACGCGGACAGCCGCCGCGGGATCTTGCCCGCTGGCGGCTATACCTCGATAAAAAGCCCCTCGCGCACGGAAAAGCCGCGCACGCCCTCGGAGCGTAACAGCCCTGCCGCCACAAGTTTTTTGATATTATAACTGACCGCCTGGCGCGACGTTCCCACCGCGCGGGCGATCTCCGTATAATCGAGGCGGGCGACGTTCCCGCCGAGTTGTTCCGCCGCTGTTTCAAGCACTTTCAACTCGATACTGTCCAACTTCCGCAACGCCTCGATCTGTATTGCTTTCACGTTCCCCACCTCCTTTTTGTGATATTTTTGCCGACGTCGTTCCCGATCTCGCGTCATTTCTCACAACCTGCCGTACTTGTGACTTTTGCCCGCCAGGATCGAAGATCGAGCACGCTTTTCTCACAAGCAATCTGCCGTGTGACTTTTTGCCGCGACGTCGGCGCTCGATCCGCCGATTTCTCACAAGCCCGCCCGCCGCTACGCCTCGCAAATGGCCGAACAAAATTTTTTGCATAAAGCAAAAAATTTTGTAACTATTCGGGTGGCGTTATTATCACAGCCA
>ERZ857745.5418-NODE-5418-length-10330-cov-20.610219_pt1 | contig 10330 bp, 6 predicted proteins | sample MGYA00519699_ERZ857745 | MGnify/ENA primary metagenome ERZ857745 (study PRJEB31778, sample SAMEA3449357) | human gut metagenome | biome: human gut; feature: human-associated habitat; material: faeces | place: United Kingdom | collected 2010/2012 ...
CGAGACGACGGCCAAATACCTGGCCGAGCACTTCCGCTCGCTCGACGCCGTGATGGCGGCCTCGCGCGAGGAGCTGGTCGAGGCCGATGAGGTGGGCGAGAAGATCGCCGACGCCATCCGCGAATACTTCGCCGACGCGGAGAACCTGCGGATCATCGGGCGGCTGCGCCAGGCCGGCCTGCAGTTCGAAGAGGCGGCCCGCGAACTGGCCTCCGAGGCGCTTGCCGGGCGGAGTTTCGTCGTCTCGGGGCGCTTCACGCGCAGCCGCGACGAGATGAAGGAGCTCATCGAGCTCCACGGCGGACGGAACCTGGCGGCCGTATCGGGCAACGTGGACTACCTCGTTGCCGGCGAGAAGATGGGGCCCGCCAAGCTGAAGAAGGCCGAGAAGCTCGGGATCCGGATCCTCAGCGAGGAGGAGTTCCTCCGCATGGTGGGCGAGGCGGACGCCCCATCCGAACGGATCTCGCAGACGGGGCTCCCCGAGGAGCGGCCCGAACCCGCTGCCCCGACGGCCGGTCCCCGGCCGCAGGAGGGCGCGGCACCTGCCTCCGGCTCCGCACGCGAGCAGGAGCTTTTCTGAACCGGGCCCCGGCCCGGTCCGCGGCAGCCGGCAGCCGGCGCCGCACACACCGAACGAACAACGAAAAACAGTGAAAAACGACATGTTGCAATCCAAACTCTCCGGCGCAGGCGCCGCGATGATCACCCCCTTCACCGCCGACGGGCGCGTGGACTACGAAGCATTGGCCCGCATGATCGACTACGTGATCGAAGGCGGCGTGGACTATATCGTGGCCCTCGGCACCACGGCCGAGACCCCGACCCTCTACATGCCCGAGCGGGCTGTGATCGCGATGTTCATCACCAACCAGATCGCCGGCCGCGTGCCGCTGGTGATGGGCTGCGGCGGCAATTCGACCTCGGAGGTCCTCGATCAGCTGCGGGAGTTCGACCTGCGCGGCGCGGATGCCATCCTGAGCGTCACGCCCTACTACAACAAGCCCTCGCAGGAGGGGCTCTATCAGCATTTCCGCACCGTATCGGAGCACTCCCCGCTGCCGGTGATCCTCTACAACATCCCGGGCCGCGCGGGTGTGAACATGACGGCCGAGACGACCCTCCGCCTGGCCCGCGAGGTGCCCAACATCATCGGCATCAAGGAGGCCTCGGGCAACATCGAACAGATCCAGCAGATCATCGACCACCGTCCCGAGGGATTCCTCGTGCTCTCGGGCGACGACGCACTGACCATCGAGTTGATGCGCCGCGGCGGCGACGGCGTGATCTCGGTGGCCGCCAACGCCTTCCCGCAGCGGTTCATGCAGTGCGTGCACCTGGCCGAGAAGGGCGACTTCGAGGCCGCCGGACGCGAATACGCCGCACTGGACGAGGCCGTGCAGGCGCTCTTCGAGGAGGGAAACCCCGTGGGGGTGAAGTGCGCCCTCTCGGTCATGGGCAAGATCGGCCCGACGATGCGCCTCCCGCTGGTCGAGGGGACCGCTGCGCTGCGCGAAAAGTTCCGACGGCTGATTGCGGAATACGATTTGCGGTAAAAATCCGTTCTCTACGGAAAACCGACTGCCTATGAAACGACTCTTTTGGCTGCTCCTGCTGCTGCCGGCGATCGCCGCCGCGAAGGTACCCGACGAGGAGGACATCCTCGCCCGGACGATGGACTCCTCGTCGCCCTACTACTACACGGGGCTGATGATGCGCTACAACGCCGGGGACGAGACCCTCACCGACGACGACTACCACTATCTCTACTACGGCTACGCCTACCAGGACGACTACAAGCCGCTCAACTCGAACCCCGACCTGGACAAGCTGCTGCTGCTCGCCTCGGGGCTCGACCCGGACAATCCCGACCGCGAGACGCTGGAGGCGATCATCTCGGTGGGAGGGGATGCGCTCAAGCGCGATCCCTTCAGCCCGAAGATCCTCAACCTGATGTCCTACGCCTACGGAGCCCTGGGCAATCCCCGCGAGGAGCGTGCCTATGCCAACCGCATGAACGGCGTGATCCGCACAATCCTCGCCTCGGGCGACGGCTTCACGCAGAAAACCCCGCGCCACGTGCTGATGTTCGACCACGCACTCGACGTGCTGACGGTCGAGGGACTCTCCTACGGCAAGGCCCGCATCATCAGCCGCACGGTGGAGTTCGTGCCGCTGACCACCCCCTACACGGTCGAGGGGAAGAAGCGCCGCGGCTTCTACTTCGATTTCGGCCGGGTCTATTGGAACAAGCCCGAGGGTTACACCTACAAGCGTGACCGCACGTGGCAATTCAACAACCTCAAACCGCGCACCTACAAATGACCGCACCGCTCCTGCGCCGGCTCGCCGCCGGCCTGCTAATCCTGCCCCTGCTCTTCGGGGCGGGCTGCTCGGACGACAAGACCGAACGCCCGAGCCTTACGCTCTCCGCCGAGAAGATCGTGCTGCCGAGCGAGGCGGGAGCCACCGCCCGTCTCGACGTGACGGCCAGCGGGCCGTGGCAACTCGAGATATCGGGGTCGGGATTCGACGCCTCGCCCCTCCACGGCGGCCGCGGCACAACCTCCGTGACACTGACGGCAACGGAGACGAACACCTCGACCGCACGGACCAGCCTCGGCTCGCTGCACCTCTTCATGCCCCAGTCCGGTCCGGAACTGACGGTCTCTGTCGAGCAGCGCCCGGCCGTGGCGGCGCAGACCCTGCTGCTCTACATGCCCGGCCGGAGCCTGGCCAGCTACTTCGAACAGAACATCGAGGGAATCCGCCGCGCCGTCGATGCCGACACCCCGGGCGACGGGCGCATCTTCGTCTGCTGGCAGCCCACAAACCAGCGCACGGCCGAACTGTTCGAACTCTACTACGACTCAAACAGCGCCTCGTGCGCCACACGCGAGGTGAAGACCTACACGGAGTTCAATGCCGGAGACCCCGAAAGCGTGCACACGCTCTTCGCGGAGCTGGCCGACGAGGCCCCCGCACTCAGCTACGGGCTCATCATCGGCTGCCACGGCAAGGCCTGGGTGCCGGCCTCGGCCGGCACACTCGCACGCGGAGCCCTGCGTCCGTCGGACGGAGCGAAGGAGTACTGGCAGCCGGCACCCGGGGCCTACCCCACCCGATCGTTCGGCGACTCGGGTTACGAGATGGACATCACGGAGTTGGCCGACGCCCTCGCGGCACTGCCCTACCGCTTCGACTTCCTGCTCTTCGACGACTGCTTCATGGCCAACATCGAGACGCTCTACGACCTGCGCGCGTCGGTCGATCACGTCATCGCCTCGCCGTGCGAGATCATGGCCGACGGGTTCCCCTACGACCGCATCATCCCGCAGATGTTCACCGACGAGGGACGCTCGCACGACCTCGGGGCCGTATGCTACGAGTTCTGGAACCTCTACCAGAACGACTATGCCTCGACCATCTACCGCATGCAGTCGGGATGCATCACGCTGGCCGTCATGTCGGAGATCGACCGTCTGGCCGACGTCATGCGCCGCATCAACGGACCCCGGCCGCGGAGTACGACCCCAACACGCTGCAAACCTACGAGGGGCTCTCGCCGCACCTGTTCTACGACATGGGGCAATACGTCTCCGTGCGGTGCAGCGACGCGGCGCTGCTCGACGAGTTCGCGGAGTGCTTCGACGCAGCCTTCCCGCCCGAGAGCCGGCTGCACACCGACGGTTTCTATTCGGCCTACAACAACCGGATGAACCCCATCACCCACTACTCGGGCATCACGATCAGCGAGCCCTCGACGAAATTCACGGAGGAGAACCGCGCGACGAACTGGTACCGCGCGACGCACGAATAGCCCTCCATCCGCAAAACCGGGGTGGGAAGAAGAGGATGAAACCGGCCGGTTCCGAAACGACGCTCCGGACTCCACCCGCAGACCCGGCCCCGGCTTCCGCAAAAAGGGAATCCCCGGACGGAACCGTACCCTTGCAGGTACTTCCGTCCGGGGATTTCCCGTATGTTCCGGTATGTTCGGGCGACGCGGCAGGGCGGCATGCTGCCATCGGCGCGCAACCCCGCACACGAGCCCGCGGCCTTGCGGCAGGCCCGGCGCCGTGCGCTACTCGTATTGTCCGGACTTGAGCCGCTCGACCTCCTCGCGCGAGAGGAAACGCCAGGCGCCGCGCTTGAGGTTCTTCTTCGTGAGGCCCGCATAGTAGACGCGGTCGAGTTTGGTCACCGTGTAACCCAGGAACTCGAAGATGCGTCGCACGATGCGGTTGCGGCCCGAGTGGATCTCGATGCCCACCTCCTGCTTGTTCTCCTTGACGTAGGAGATCTCGTCGGCGAAGATCTCTCCGTCCTCGAGCGTGATGCCCTCGGCGATGCGGTCCATGTCGGCGCGCGTCAGGGGCTTGTCGAGCGTCACCTGATAGATCTTCTTCTTGCGGTAGGAGGGATGCGTGAGCTGCTTGGTCAGGTCGCCGTCGTTGGTGAAGAGCAGCAGCCCGAGGCTGTTCTTGTCGAGGCGCCCCACCGGATAGATCCGCTCCGTGCAGGCCCCCTTGACCAGCTCCATGACCGTCTTGCCGGCATGCGGATCGTCGAGCGAGGTCACGTAACCCTTGGGCTTGTTGAGCACCAGGTAGACCTTCTTCTCGCCCTGCACGCGGCTGTCGTTGAACTTCACCTCGTCGGTCGGCAGCACCTTCGTGCCGAGTTCCGTAACGATCTGCCCGTTCACCGACACGAGGCCCGCGGTGATGAAATCGTCGGCCTCGCGGCGCGAGCAGATGCCCGACTGGGCCAGGAAACGGTTCAGGCGCATCTCGCCCGTCTGCTTCGCAGGATCGTATTTCGGGTAGGAAGCCGGCTTGGAGTTCTCCTTGCGGAAGGCCGGCTTGGAGGCGTGCTGTCCCGCCTTGCGGTCGCCGAAGCGGCGGTCACCGCCGTCGCGGCTGCCGAACGGCTTGCCGTCGCCCTGATGCTCGCCGCCCCTGGCATCGAAGCGCTTGGTGCCCGATGTCCGGCCGCCCGATGCGGCTCTCTCACCGGCGGAACGGTCGCCGAATGTCCGGCGCGGACGCTCGTCTCCATGCTGCGGACGCTCATCGCGGCGGAAGCTGCGCTCCGCCGTGCGGTGGCCGTGCTCCCCGTCGCGACGCGGACGATCGTCGTCGCCATACCGCCCGTAGGCCGGGCGCGGGGAGTGCGAATTGTCGAACTTCGGACGGTTGTCCTCCGTGAAATGGGGGTTGTAGGAGGCACGCCTTGCGGTCTCCTTCTGATACGGCTGCTCCGAATCGGCAGCATCACGCTGCAAACGCGGGCGACGCTCGACACGCTCCGCCGTAGCCTTCACCACGCGCACGCGTTTGTCGCGACCGAATCGCGCGAGCACCTGGGTCGAGTCGTTTTTCTGATCTTTCATCGCTTGATATATACGTCTTGTTTTCCGGACTGCGGGGGATCCCGCTCCGCACGACGCACCGCATGCGGCACGATACGGCGGCGAATCCCGGCGCCCGGTTTTCGTGGGGCAAAGGTAATCCATTTTTCCGGATTACAGCACATTGCATGCCCGATTTCGAGATAAAATCGGACAAGGCCCGCAAATTCGGCACTTTTACCTTATCTTTGCATCCGCGTATGAACATGAACCGGGAAATACTGCGCATCGCGCTTCCGAACATCGTCTCGAACATCACCGTGCCGCTGATGGGCATCATCTCGACCGCCATCGCCGGACACTGGGGCAGCGATTCGGCAGCCGCGATCGGCTCGCTGGCCATCGGCGTCTCGATCTTCAACTTCATCTACTGGAACTGCTCGTTCGTCCGCATGGGCACAAGCGGACTGACGGCCCAGGCGTTCGGCGCCGGAAACTTCCGCGAATGCGCCAACATGCTGGGGCGCGCCCTCTCCGTGGCCGGAATCATGGGCATCCTGATGGTGCTGCTGCAGTATCCCGTGGGCGAACTGGCGCTGCGGGCGATGAACGGCAGCCAGATGACCCGCGAATACTTCTACGCACGCATCTGGGCTGTGCCGGCCGGCATCCTGCTCTTCGGCTTCAACGGCTGGTACACGGGCATGCAGAACGCCCTCTTCCCCATGTGCACGGCCGTCACGGTGAATGTCATCCACAGCCTCTGCAGCCTGTGGTTCGCCTTCGGCATGGATATGGGCATCGTCGGCATCGCCTACGCCTCGGTCATCGCCCAGTGGAGCGGCGTGGCACTGGCCTCGGTGCTGCTTGTGGCCAAATACCGCCACGTCGTGAAGCTCATCGACTGGTCGCAGGTCATCGACCTCCGCCCGCTGAAGACCTACTTCATCATCAACCGCGACATCATCCTGCGCACGTTCTGCATCGTGGCGGTCTACACCTTCTTCACCGGATCGTCGGCCCGGCTGGGCAACCAGGAGCTGCTGGCCGTGAACGCCCTGCTGCTCGAGCTCTTCACGCTCTTCTCCTACATGAACGACGGCTTCGCCTATGCGGCCGAGGCGCTCACGGGACGCTTCATCGGCGCCCGCGACGCAATGTCGCTGCGCCGCTGCCTGCGCGGCTGCCTGGCGTGGGGTACATTGGTATCGGCCCTGTTCGTCGTGATCTACATCATCTGGTGGCGCGACCTGGTGGGGCTCTTCGTCAGCGACACGGCTGAAAACGCCGCAGCGATCATCGAGACAGCCGGCCGCTACATTATCTGGATCATCCTGATCCCGATCGCCAGCGCCATGCCGTTCATCATGGACGGCATCATGGTCGGGGCCACCGAGACGCGCGTCATGCGCAACTCGATGTTCCTGGCCACGCTGACCTACTTCGGCATCTACTACGCGCTGCATCCCGTAATCGGCAACAACGCCCTCTGGCTGGCCTTCACGCTCTACATGTTCCTGCGCGGCGTGCTGCAGTACTTCATGACGCGGCGTCTGAGGGCCATCCACGAGAAGGTCTCCTGACCCCCCGACGCATCGGTTCCGCACACCGACACATCCCGGCACACTCTATCCCGGCACACCTCATCCTGCTACAACACATCCTGCCGCGGCAGAACGCCCGCCGTAAAGGCCGGGGCTTTCCGTCAGCCCCGGCAGAAACGTGCCCCGCCCATCTGCCCCGGCAGAAATGCGCTCCGCCCGGCGGACCCGCCGCATCAAAAACAGAGCCCCCGGGAGTTCCGAGGAACTTCCGGGGGCCCGATGAATCATCGAATCCGGGACAATCACTGCTGGCCCTGGATCTTCTTGAACATCTCGTTGTACTTCGTGTACTTGTCCATCATACCCTCCTCGTCGCGCAGACGGAAGCAGATCGACTTGAGCAGCTCGACCGAGCTGGGATCCTCGGGCTTGAGCTCGAGCGCCTTCTCCAGCCAGGGAATAGCCTCCATGTAGATCGCATTGACAGCCTTCAGGTCGGCATCATAAGCGGCCTGGCTGCTGTACTGCTTGGCGTTCATCTCCTTGTTCACCTCGTCGCCCTTGATCGTGTAGAACACACCCAGATAGTAGTTGCCCTCATAGAGGTCGGGCTTGAGCTCGACGACCTTCTTGAACGACTCGATGCTCTGGTCGTAGTCCTTGAGCGCGTAGAAGATACGGCCGCGGCCGAACCACAGATCGACGTTCGTCGGGTTGTTCTCGATGGCCTTGTCGATCAGCGCGATCAGGTCGGCCGGGTCACCCACGTTGTCCTCGGGCGAGGTGTAGAGCTGCACCAGACCGTCGAGGATGCGCTCGTTCTTCGGGAACTTCTCGATACCGGTCAGCAGGGCCTGCTTGGCCTTGTCCACAAAGGCCTTGTCCGAAGCTTTCTGGCCGTAGTAGCAGTGGAACAGGTAGTAGTAGATGTTGCCCTCCTCGTCGGTGTAGCCCATATCGATGGCCTTCGAGAGCTGCTCGGCTCCCACGGGGAACGAAGCGGGGTTGTTGGCGCCGTCCACCGTGTGGAGGTAACCGGCATAGTAGAGCAGCGAAGGATCGGCAGCCTCACCGTAGGCAGGGCTCGACTGTGCCTCGAAAGCCTGTGCGTAGGCGTCGGCTGCACCCAGGTAGTCACCCGAGTCGAGGCCGGCGTTGCCAACCTGCGAGCAGAAGTCGCTGATCTGCTTCAGGCCGTCCTTGACCTTCGAAGCGCTCTTGGGATCGAGTTCGAATGCCTTGTTGTAGGCCTCGACGGCCTTTGCCACGGCTCCTTCATAAACGAACTGCGTCTGCTTCCAGGTCTTCACCTTGCCGTCCACGATGTAGACCGTGAACCACGGATAGACCCAGGCCTCCATCTGGGCACCGTTCACCGTCTCGGTGCCGGTCGATTGTGCGTCGCCGACAGCAAGCTTGAGCATCGTGGCGTCCATGCCGACGAAGAGGCTCTTCGTCGGTTCGGCGGCAGCCTCGTAGAAGGCCTTGCCGCGGTTGATCCACGTTGCGGCCTTGACGCCTTTCTTTGCGTCGGCGATGTCCGAGTCGCTTTTCTCGATCTTCGCCAGCAATGCGTCTTTGTTCACTTTCTGAGCCTCGGCAGCAGGGACTGCCAGGATCAATGCGGCGAGCGCCGTCACAAAAGTCTTTTTCATAAGAAACTGAATTTTAGGTTTGCAATTACTCTTCCTCAATAGTTATTCCTCGGCGGAAGGATTCGCCGGCACGGCTTCCGCCGCGGTCTGCGAATCACCCGCAGGATCGACGTCTGCATCCTCCCCGGCAGCCGGCACGGCCATCACCGAAGCGATGGCGTCCCCTTCGCGGAGGTTGATGATACGCACGCCCTGCGTGGCGCGGCCCGCCAAGCGGATCTGCGAAACGGCCGTGCGTATGGTGAGTCCCGAACGGTTGATGATCATCAGGTCGTTCTCGTCCGTAACGGCCTGAATCGATATGAGTTTGCCTGTCTTTTCCGTGATGTTGATGGTCTTGACACCCTTGCCGCCTCGGTTGGTGATGCGGTACTCGTCAAGATCCGTGCGCTTGCCGTAGCCGTTCTCGCTCAGCACCAGCACGTCCTGCTTCGAGTCGGGCTCGATGCAGATCATGCCGACCACCTCGTCGTCCTCGTCGATCGAGATGCCGCGCACACCGGCGCCGACACGGCCGATCGGACGCACCGTGTTCTCGTTGAAGCGGATGGCCTTGCCTTCGCGGGCGGCGATCAGCACCTCGGCGTTGCCGCTCGTCAGCTTGGCCTCGATGAGCTGGTCGCCCTCGCGGATGACGATGGCATTGACACCGTTCTGGCGCGGACGCGAGTAAGCCTCGAGCTTCGTCTTCTTGATCGTACCGTCCTTCGTGCACATGATGATGTAGTTGTTGTTCACGTAGTCGGCATCGTCCAGGCGCTTGACATTGATGTAGGCGCGGACCTTATCCTCGGGTTCGATCTGGATGACGTTCTGGATGGCGCGGCCCTTCGACGAGCGGGCGCCTTCGGGGATCTCGTAGACCTTGAGCCAGTAGCAGCGGCCCTTCTCCGTAAAGAAGAGCATCGTGTTGTGCATCGAGGCGACGTAGATGTGCTCGATGAAGTCCTCGTCGCGCGTGGCGCTGCCCTTGGCGCCGACGCCGCCGCGGTTCTGCGTGCGGTATTCGGCCAGCGGCGTGCGCTTGATGTAGCCCATGTGCGAGATGGTGATGACCATGTCGTCGTCGGCGTAGAAGTCCTCGGGGTTGAACTCCTCGGAGGCGTAGACGATCTCCGAGCGACGCTCGTCGCCGTACTTCTCCTTCATCTCGATCAGCTCGTCCTTGATGATCTGCATCTGCATCGAGACGTTCTCGAGCACCTCCGTGAGGTGTGCGATGAGCTTCATGAGCTCGTCGCGCTCGGCCACGAGTTTGCCGTGCTCGAGGCCGGTCAGTGCGCGCAGACGCATCTCGATGATGGCCGAAGCCTGGATGTCGTCCAGCTCGAAACGCTCCATCATCGTCTGCTTGGCCTCGTCGGGGGTCTTCGACGAGCGGATGATGTGCACGATCTCGTCGATGTTGTCCTGCGCGACGAGCAGACCCAGCACGATGTGCAGGCGCTCCTCGGCCTTGCGCTTGTCGAAGCGCGTGCGGCGCACCACCACGTCGTGGCGGTGGTCGATGAAGTGCCGGATCAGGTCGCGCATCGTGAGCAGCTGGGGCCGGCCATTGACCAGCGCGATGTTGTTCACGGCGAACGACGTCTGCAGCGGCGTATTCTTGAAGAGCGTGTTGAGCACCACGCTCGCCACGGCGTCGTGTTTGAGGATGATGATGATCCGCAGGCCGTTGCGGTCCGACTCGTCGTTGATGTAGGAGATGCCCTCGATCTTCTTGTCGTTGATCATGTCGGCGATCTTCTTGATCATCTCGGCCTTGTTGATCATGTAGG
>ERZ857745.5429-NODE-5429-length-10315-cov-12.678850_pt1 | contig 10315 bp, 9 predicted proteins | sample MGYA00519699_ERZ857745 | MGnify/ENA primary metagenome ERZ857745 (study PRJEB31778, sample SAMEA3449357) | human gut metagenome | biome: human gut; feature: human-associated habitat; material: faeces | place: United Kingdom | collected 2010/2012 ...
TAAATGACTTATTTAAAAGTTTAGATGCTAAATTTAATACTTTATTTGGTTATGACAATGCTGCTAAAGATTTTAGAGAGTTTTATTCAAGTAAAGAAGAATCTAAAACAAATGAATACACTGATAAATTTAAAGGTAAAAATGTAATAGTAATTCATACAGAAAGTATGCAAAATACTGCATTAAATACCTCATTTAATGGACAAGAAGTAACTCCTAATTTAAATAGATTAAAAAATGAAGGGATGTACTTTAGTAATTATTATTCACAAGCAAGTAGTGGAACAAGTAGTGATTCAGAATTTACATTTGCAACCTCATTATTACCAGTAACTAATGGTGCAGTTGCTATAAGTTATTGGAATAGAGAGTATGAAACACTTCAAAAATTACTAAAAGGTGAAGGTTATAGAACTGTTAGTATGCATGCTAATACTGGCGATTTTTGGAATAGAAATAATTTCCATAAAAAACTTGGATATGATAAATTTTATAGTAAACAAGATTATAATATAGATGATGTTATAGGACTTGGTTTATCAGATAAATCATTCTTTAAACAATCAGTAGAAAAATTAAAAAAAGAATTTAGTGAACATGATAAAGTATATGCAACTTTAATAATGCTTTCAAATCATACACCATTTGATGATACAGATAAATATGGTGAATTTGATGTAGATATTAAAGAAGAGGTTACAAAAACAAATGAAAATGGAGAAGAAGTAAAAGAAACCGTTTCATATCCATATATGGAAGGAACAAAACTTGGTAATTATTTCAAATCAGCACATTATGCAGATTCTGCAATTGGAGAATTAATAACTGAATTAGATGAGGCAGGACTTCTTGATAATACAATATTAGTATTCTATGGTGATCATGATGCTAAACTTGCCAAATCAGATTATGTAAGAATGTATAATTATAATAAAGAAACAAATGAGGTATTAGAAAAAGATGATCCAAATTATACTGATATAGATTATTATTGGTATGAACTTAATAGATCAGTTCCATTTATAATTTGGGAAAAAGATGGTAATATATCTAAGAAAATAGATACTGCTATGGGTATGTATGATGCAATGCCAACGCTTGCTAATATGTTAGGCGTAAAACCAAAATATAATTTAGGAAATGATATTATGAATTTAACTGATAATATTGTTGTATTCCCAAATGGTAACTGGCTTACAAACAATATTTATTATAATAGTCAAAAAGATCAATATAAGATATTAAATACAGATTATATAGTTGACAATGATGAAATAGAAAAAAATAATGAATATGCTACTAAAAGATTAAACATATCAAATGATATTATAAAATATGATTTAATAAAAACTGAAAAAGATAAATTAAAAAAAGTAGAAGGGGAATAGTATGAAAAAGAAAAGAAAATTAGATAATAACGGAATGCCAAAGAAAAAAATGTCTAAAAAGAAAAAATTAATAATATTTTTAATAGTATTATTAATTGCTATAGTTTTAGTATTATTTGCATTAAACTTAAAAAAAGATAATACAAATGAACCAAAGAAAAATATAGTAGATCAAATTGAAAATTTTGATTACGAAGTTGTAGACTCTGATACAAAATTATTTAAAGATACTTTTGCAGAATTAAAAAAAGAATTATCTAAAAAGGATATAGATAATGAAAAATATGCATCATTAGTAAGTAAATTATTTATTATTGATTTTTATACACTAAGTAATAAATCAAATATTAATGATGTTGGTTCTGTACAATTTGTTTATTCATCATTTAGAACTGATTTTGTTGATTTAGCAAGAGCAGGAATATATAAACAAGTAAAAAGTAATTTAGATAATGATAGAAATCAAGATTTACCAGAAGTAGCATCCGTTACAGTAGATAGTATAGAGGAAGTTGTTCCTTCAACTATATTAAAAAGTGATGATTTTAAAAACGTTACAGAAGCAAATGCATATCAAGTTAAGGTAAGCTGGACATATACTAAGAAAAATAATTTTCAAACATCTGCTACTATGTTAATTGTTAAAGATGGAGATAAATTATCTGTTGCTAAATTAGATTAAAAAAGAAATGATTATTCATTTCTTTTTAATATGCTTTTATAAAATTCTTTCCATAATTTATAAACATTGTCTTTACTATAAAATTCAGATATTTCTTTTGCATTTCTTACTTGCTTTTCATATTCTTTTTTATTTGTACTTAAGTCTTTTATAATATTTGCAAATTCTTCATTATTATTACCACTTAAGTATTTTTTAAACAGTATATCTTCATATAATTCTAGATTTCTAAGTAATATTGGTGTATCAGTACTAATTGCTTCTAGTATTGTCATTGGAAATAATTCATTGTAAGATGGTACAAAAAGTAAATCAGAGGCATTAAATAAATCATTCATTTCATCTCTAGGTATAATTCCTAAAAATTTAACATTTTTAGGTGGATTTTCCATAACTTTTTTAAGATCATGATGTCCATCTGTAATACCACCAAAAGAAAATCCTCCAGCCCAAATAAATTCAATATCAGGTAATTTTTTTGCTACTTCAACAAAATCTAAAACACCTTTTCTATTTTGTATTTGTCCTGCACCTAATACTACAAATTTCTTTTTATCAATATTATATTTCTTTCTTATATTTTCTATTTCTTTTTTTTCTTTCTTATAAAACATTTCTTTTGAAACAAAATTAGGAATATATGTTATTTTATCTTTATCAATACCAGCTTTAACCATATCATTTTTAAAAATAGGGTTAACAACAACTAAGTAATCTGCATTCTTATAAAATTTAATAACATATTTTTTAAATATTCCAAAAGCAAATTTTGGTAGTTTAATAGAACCATCTAATGTATCAGGTAAAAAATGAACATATGCGACAGTTGGACTTTTTGTTAATTTCATTTTTATATAATTTCTTGGTTCAACAGTATGAGCGTGTAATATATCATATTTTGTTCCTTTATTTAAATATATTTCAAAATCATCCATTCCATCTTCTTTTAATAATTTCATTAATTCTAAGTATGCAGAACCAACACCTTGACCATCAACAGAATCTGCCATAGAAAGCATATTTATTTTTATTTTATTATCATTTTTCATAAAAATCTCCTTTAATAAATTATATCATAAATATGGCATAAAAAGTATAATAAATTAATATTATACATTGATGATATAAAGGACTCAAAAAATTGACAAAAACGTAAAAATTAGATATAATTATATTGTATGAAGGTGCAGTATCCTAGTTGATATATTTATTATGAAGACGAGCCTAAAAATTCGTTAAAGAGCACATCTGTGAAACTTCTTGTGTTTGCTTTGGTCGCCCAGACTGGGGTGGATGCTGGGAGGATAGTTCTATGGGAAACTTATAACGGCATATAAGCAGAACCCATATTACGTGGAGACTTAATCTTGTGCTTTAGCCTTGACTTTAGTACGAATTAAGATTAAACCTACTTTGAGGCGAAAGCTTTGAGTAGCGTAGCTTGCCTTGAGTGAATTTCTTGGAATTATAGAAATATATAAATAATAGTGGCCATTTTATTTATATTATATCGCTATATGAAATTGAATTTGCAAAAAAGACTAGTAATAAATTAATATCATTGAGGAAATCTCCTAGGCTGTATACTGGTGTAAGATTGCAGTACGTACTAAGTGGTAATCAAGTCATATATTCGGAAACGATATATACATTTATTAAAGGGGAACCGCCTTTTGGTAACGAAAGGTTAAATTGTGGGAAATCCTACTTGACCTATGACGTAAAGTTTATTATATCGGTACCATTCATATTTTTTTTGTTTTAGGAGATAATATGAAAAAAAATAAAAAAAATAATAAAATAACTTGGATAATAATTGTAACAATAGTATCCTTTATATTATCAATTATATTTTCAAGTTTATCTGAAACAATAATACCAAATATCAATATAATATTTGGAATATTATTAATAATAGTTTTTATAGGCATTGGAATAATTTTTGATATGATTGGAGTTGCTATAACAGCTGCAAATGAAACTCCATTTCATTCTATGGCATCAAAAAAAGTAAAAGGAAGCAAACATTCTGTAATTCTTTTAAAAAATTCAGATAAATTAGCATCTATTTGTAATGATGTTATAGGAGATGTATGTGGTGTAGTTAGTGGTGGAGCAGGAATACTTGTTGCTAGTAAATTAGCTGTTAAATTTAATATAAATTCATCATTAACAGTTTTAATAGTAACTGCTCTAATCGCATCTTTTACAATAGGTGGAAAAGCTATAGGAAAAAGTACAGCAATCAAAAATTCAAAATCAATAACATTTAAAGTAGGAAAAATTTTAAATTTTTTTCACAAAAAGTAGTATAAAAAATTTTATATAGATAATAATATAAATGTCATATGAAATATATGACATAAGTTTGAAAAGGACCTAATATGTATTTGGGTCCTTTTGAATTAGAGGTGTTAAAGTGAAAAAAAGAATTATGATAATACTTTTAATATTCATTAATGCATTTATTATATGCTTGATTGCTCTTTTTAATAACTATTATAATAATATTAATAATCTTTATAATAAATCACTAAAATCTATGAGTGAAAATAATAATATTATTAATTATAATAAAGAAAAAATATATAAATTAGAAGAAGAACAAAATTTTAATTTAAAAAGGGAAGAAAATATTTCTAATTATATAAATATATTAGAAAATAATTTAAAAAAGTATGAATAATAGGAAATCTACTATAGTTATATTAATAATATTATTTACAACGGCAATAATTATTTCATATAATAATTTTAACAAAATATATAACCAAAAAATTATATATAAATTAAATATTATAGAGAAGAATAAAAAGTTAGAAAAAAAGAAGAATAATCAATATAAAAAAATAAAAGAGATTAATAATGAAATTAATAATATTAATAAAAATATTAAAAAATTAACAGAAAATAAAATAGATTTAGAAAATAAATTAAAAGACAAAGAAGAAGTTGAAAATGGAAAAGTTATATATTTGACATTTGATGATGGACCATCTAAATATACTGATGACATATTAAATATTTTAGATAAGTATAATGTAAAAGCAACTTTTTTTCTTGTATGTAGTAATAATCTAGAAGAATATACAAAAAAATATATTCAAAAAGGTCATACAATAGGTTTACATTCATGTTCTCATAACTATAAACAAATTTATTCTAGTAAAGATGCTTATTTTGAAGACTTAAATAAGTTAAAAAATAGAATTAGTATTTCTTCAGGTTATGATAGTATATTTCTTAGATTTCCTGGTGGATCTAGTAATACTGTAAGTAAGTTTAATAAAGGTATAATGAGTAGTCTTACAAGAGAAGTTGAACAAAATGGATATAGGTATTATGATTGGAATGTTGATTCAAATGATGCAGGAGGAGCAAATGAAAAACAAGTATATGAAAATGTAATTAATTCACTTAAGAAAAATGATAGAAATAAAGTAGTTATTTTAATGCATGATACTAAAGAAGCTACAAAAAATTCATTAGAGAATATCATAAAAGAATCAATAAATTTAGGATATACTTTTAGTGAAATAAACTATGCTACTCCAATGATTCATCATTCAATAAATAATTAAAAAAATGTATTAAAAAATAAATTTTGAAAATAATATTAATGACATGATAGTAAATATGTTAAAAAAGAATATAATGCGGGATGCTTATGTTCTTTTTTTTGACAAAAAATAAATATAAATGTATACTATATCACTGATAAAAAAGGGGTGATATAAGTGAAAAATTATAATTTATCTTTTATGAATGAATATATAAAATTAAAAAAAATTAGTATTTATGATTTAGTAGGAATTTTTTATGTTGATGCATACAAAATAAAGAATTATTTTAATGGCTTAGAAGTCCCACCTAAATCATTTTTATCAATGTTATATAAATATATGGAAGTAAATAATTATGACGAATTATATAATAAAGTAAAAAATGAAATAGAAAAGATAAAAGATGAAAATAAGGTAACATCTGGTTTTGACAAAAAATTTAATATAGGATTTTTATCTAATAAAAATATAGACATTGAATATCTATCTGTTTATTGTAATATAAGTAAGGAAGATTTAACTAATTATATTACAGGAAAAAAATTAACGCCAATTATAATAGTAAATAAAATATGTGAATATTTTAAGGTAAATAATATAAATGATTTAAAAAAATTAGAAGAAAAAGAAAATAATGAAATAAATACTTTTCATGATAAAAGAAGGATAGTAAATGAGTTTTCTTTAAAAAAAACAAAGGATGAAGATAATATAGAAATTATTGAAAAATCTTTAAATACAGTTGAAGTAAATAATTACCTAAAGAGATATATTAGTATAAAAGGGATAAAAATTGTTGATATAGCAACTATTACTGGAATTAGTACTTCACAAATAAGTAAAACTTTTAACGAAAAGTATATTACAGATGAAAAATATTTAAAAGAAATATTAAGGGCTTTAAATATAAAAAATTATGATGAATTAAAAAAAACAGTCGATAATTTAATAGATTCTAAAGAATTTATTAGTTACTTAAAGTTATATATAAAAAATAAAAATATTACTTTAAAGGACATATCAGATGGTATAAATATAAGTTATTCATATTTTAGTGACATATTAAATGGAAGACGTGCTTTAACTGAAACATATATTAATAAAATTTTAGAGTTTTTAAACTTAAAAGATTATGATGAATTAAAGAAAAAATCTGGTGATTCTAAAAAAATTATTAAATATTTAAAACAATATATGAAAAAAGAAAAAATAACATTAGAAGAATTCGCAAAAGGTATTAATATTAATTGTTCGTATCTTTGTGGTATGTTAAATGGAAGATATAATTTTAATGAAATATATATTAATAAAATTTTAGAATATTTGAATATAGATAACTTAAATGAGTTAAAATATTTAGCTAACATTCCTAAAAATTTTAAAGAATTTACAAAATATTTAAGAATGTATATTAAAATTAAAAAAATATCATTAGAAGAATTAGCAAATGGTATTTGTATTAACTATACTTATCTTATCAGCATGTTAAACGGGAAATATGTTTTAAAAGAACAATATATGAATGATATTTTAGAATTTTTAAATGTCAAAAGTTTTGATGAAATGAAGAATATAGTTGATAATTTTATTCCAGATAAAAGTAATGATATAAATTTTTTAAATGATTATTTATCATATTTATCAATTGATCAAAAAGAGTTATCAGATTATATTGGTTGTTCTAGAGCAATTTTAAATTATGCTTTAAATGGAAGACAGACATTAAATGATAATATGATGAGTAAATTATTAGAATATTTTAATGTGGAAGGCATTAATGAATTAAAAGATATAGTTAAAGAAAAAAATAAAATTGATTTAAAGTTTTTAAAATTTTATTTAGAATATGAAGGTATTACTTTAGAGGAATTATCTAAAAAAATTGATTGCTCATATAAAAACTTAAAATTAATGATCAATGACAAAAATAAAATTAAAAAAATTTATTATGATAAAATATTAAATTACTTTAATGCTTCTAATTATAATGATTTATTAAACAAATTAAAGTATGAAACAGAAGAAGACTTAACATTTATAAAACCTTTCTTAATATTAAATGGAATAACACAAAATGAATTTGCAAAAATTTTAAATTGTGGTATAACAAACGCAAATAAAGCATTAAATGGGGTAGTTAAGTTACAGCCAATGTACATAAAAAATTTATTAGAATATTTTAATTTTAAAGATTTTAAAAGTTTCAAAGATTATGTACTTTTAATATTAAACAAAAATAATGTTAATATTGTTGATTATGCTGCAATTTCTTTAATATTTACTCATAATTACGTTAATAAAATGATGGACAAATTATCAAAAGAATTAAATATAAGTTATGACTTGTTAAAATATAAATATGAAAAATATAAATTAATGTATATTCAAAGTATAAATAGTAAAAATAATGATTTTAATATACCATTATATAAATTAAATCACTAATTTTAGTGATTTTTTCTTTTAAAATAACATAAAAAATTCGCTTGACAAAATGCTTCCGGGGGGGGGTATACTTAAAGTAATAAGTATAGTATGAGGGAGTAAAAAAGTATGAAAATAAATAATAAAGGATATGCAAGCACAATAATAATGTTTAGCGTTCTAACACTATTTTTAATAAGTATGTTAATGCTAGTTAAAACAATGAATAATTCAAGTTCATTAAATAAAAAAATAACAGAGAAAGTAGTAGATAATATAGATTATGATTCATCAGGAAGTGTTCAAGATAGGCTATCAATTTTAGAAAATCAATTAAAGAATATGGAAAATAGTATGTTAGATAAAATATATCCAGTAGGAAGCGTATATATAAGTACAACATATAGTACTATAGAAGAAGTAGAAAGTACCATAGGAGGAGAATGGGAAAAGTATGCACAAGGAAGAACAATAATAGGTGAAGGTGCAGGTACAGATAGTAATGGACTAGTTCAAACATTTACAAATAGTACAATAGGAGGTGAATACACCCATAAATTAACAAATGATGAGATGCCAAATCATACTCATAGTATTCCAAGTTTAACTGTATCATCATGGACTGGAAGTCATAGTCATTCAATTAGAACTGAATTTGGATCACCTCCATCAGGTACGCTTATGCCAGGTAATTCTGGTAGTTATATGCAAATCGCAGGGGATGGTGCTGCTTCTAAGGTTTGGGTCTCAACACCAATGTCAAGTACATCAATAACTGTATCTGGCCAGAAAACAACAAGTTCTAATACTGGAAATTCAGGTTCAAGTTCTTCATTTAATATACAAAATCCATACATAGTTACGTATATATATAAGAGAATAAAATAGTCACTATTTAGTGATTTTTTCTTTTAAAATAACATAAAAAATTCACTTGACAAAACGCTTCCGGGGGGGGGTATACTTAGAGTAATAAGTATAGTATGAGGGAGTAAAAAAAGGTATGAAAATAAATAATAAAGGATACGCAAGTACAATAATAATGTTCAGCATTCTAACACTATTTTTAATAAGTATGTTAATGCTAGTTAAGACAATGAATAATTCAAGCACATTAAATAAACAAATAACGGATAAGATAGTAGATAATATAGATTATGATGCATCTGGTAGTGTTCAAGATAGACTATCAGTTTTAGAAAATAAAGTATCAAACTTAAAAAGTGAAGTAATAAATGAGATATATCCGGTAGGAAGCATATATATGAGTACAGAAGATGACACTATAGAAAAAGTGCAAAGTAAATTTGGCGGAAAGTGGGAAGTATATGCAAGTGGAAGAACATTAGTATCTGCTGGTACTGTTACAGATGCAAATGGTGAAACAAAATTATATAGTACTAGTGATGAAAGTAAAGAAGGAGGAGTTTTAAATGTAAAACTTAATACTTCAAATTTGCCAAGTCATAGTCATAGTATTCCATCTCTTACAGGAAGTACAAGTTCAAATGGTTCGCATACACATAATATAACTTTAAATATGGGATATATGGATAGAAATAGTGTTGGAGGTAACTGGATTGCAGCAGATCAATACTTTATTATTGTTGGAACAGGTTTTTCAGTAATACCTGGAATTACTAGCGGAGTTTTAACAAGTTATTCTAATTCATATAGTGGATCTCATACCCATAATATAACAACGAATGTAAGCACATCAGGTGTAACTGGCGAAAATAAATCCTTTAGCGTGCAAAATCCATATACAGTTGTATATATGTATAGAAGAAAAGAATAAAATCACTAAAAAAGTGATTTTTTCTTTACATTTAAATTAAACTAGTATAATATATTATCACATGAATTGGAGAATTGTTATGGATGAAGATTTTAAGAATTTTATGTCACTTGTAAATATATATACACAAAGACTTATACTTGGCAATTCAGTATATAATCTTGTTACTAATTTAGAAGAAGAAATATTAATTTATGAGTATAATAAAATCGAATTATCTAATGAACTTAAGGCATTATGTGGTTTTATAGAAAAAGATGAAGATATAGAAAATAATAGGTATGCACTTGCATATGCAGCAAGTAAGTATTTTAATACTTCAGAAACTGGTAATAAGCAAGTAGATAAATACATATTACAAATGCAACAAAAGTATGATAAAATTATATAGGTGATAAATATGACTTTTGAATATAACAATAAAAAATATGAAGTAGTAATTGAAAAGAAAAACAATAAA
>ERZ857745.5446-NODE-5446-length-10292-cov-3.612875_pt1 | contig 10292 bp, 8 predicted proteins | sample MGYA00519699_ERZ857745 | MGnify/ENA primary metagenome ERZ857745 (study PRJEB31778, sample SAMEA3449357) | human gut metagenome | biome: human gut; feature: human-associated habitat; material: faeces | place: United Kingdom | collected 2010/2012 ...
GGGGGAGGGGCCGTCTGGGTAAATAGCTGCTTGTTCAACCCATAGGCTCGGCAGCATGACTTTCTACGATCGGTTTGCAGAAACCGAATTAAAATGCGCCGCAGGCACCTTATAAGCGTCGTCTAGCCCCAGATCCGGGAAGGTGTAGCCTTTCCGGTCGGGGCGTACCGACGCGTCGGGGGTCTCGGGGTCCTCCCCGAGTGACTTTTGCCTACTTTTCTTCACAGAAAAGTAGGCCCCCGCCGGGTAGGCGTACAATTTAGGCCTTTGCAAAAGGCTCCGCGACGCCGACAGGCGACTACAAATTAGTCCCCGCCGAGGAGGGGCCCCGGCGGCAGCCGAACCCGCCGCTTTTTCCGATTGACAGCCCGGCCCTTTTTGACTATTATGGAGTTGGAAAATATCCCCCGAAAGGAGTGCTGAAATATGAGTAAAGAACAGGCCGAGCTGCGCCGCTGGCTGGAGGAAGTGACCGACCCTGAGCTTTCCGCCGAGCTGCTTTCCATCCGCAACGAGGAGAAAGAGGTGCATGAGCGCTTTTACCGGTCGTTGGAATTTGGCACCGGCGGGCTGCGGGGCGAGCTGGGCGCCGGCACCAACCGTATGAACATCTATACCGTGCGGCAGGCCACTCAGGGCTTTGCCGCCTACCTGCTGACGCAGGATGAAAAACCGAGCGCTGCCATTTCCTACGACAGCCGCCACCAGAGTGATGTTTTTGCGCGGGAAACGGCACGGGTACTGGCCGCCAACGGCATTAAGGTTTATCTGTATCCCCACCTGATGCCCACCCCGGCGCTTTCCTTCGCGGTGCTGGACCGGCACTGTACGGGCGGCGTGATGGTGACCGCCAGCCACAACCCCGCCCGGTACAACGGCTACAAGGCCTATGCCGCCGACGGCGCGCAGATCTCCGGCCATGTAGCGGCCGCTGTTTCTGAGGAGATTGAAAAGACGGATATCTTCCGGGATGTGAAGCTGGCGGACTTTGAGGAAGCGCTGGCTGACGGACGCATTGAATACATTGGCGATGCCCTTATTGAGCGGTACTATGCCGCGGTGATGGCCCAGGCGCTGCGCCCCGAGCTGGGCAAGGCTGCCGGTCTGCGACTGGTGTATACTCCGCTTAACGGTTCCGGGCTGGTGCCGGTGATGACCGTGCTGAAGCGGATGGGCCACACCGATATCACCGTGGTGCCGGAGCAAGAGCAGCCCAACGGGGACTTTCCTACCTGCCCCTACCCCAACCCTGAAATACTGGAGGCGATGCAGCTGGGGCTGAACCTGTGCGAGAAGCTGGGGGCCGACCTGCTGCTGGCGACCGATCCCGACAGCGACCGGGTGGGCACCGCCGTGCTGCAGAACGGCACGCCGCGCCTTATCTCCGGCAACGAAATGGGCGTGCTGCTGCTGGATTACATCTGCCGGACCCGGCTGGAGCTGCACAAAATGCCGGAAAACCCCGTAGCGGTGCGCAGCATCGTTTCCACCACCATGACCGACGCCATCGCGGCGCACTATGGTGTGGAGATGCGGCAGGTGCTGACCGGGTTTAAGTACATCGGTGAGCAGATCGCTCATCTGGAGGCCGAAGGCCATCCGGAGCGGTTCATCTTCGGCTTTGAGGAGAGCTACGGCTACCTGGCGGGCGGCTATGTGCGGGATAAGGACGCGGTGGTCGCTTCCATGCTCATCTGTGAGATGGCGGCGTGGTACAAGGGCCGGGGCAAGAACCTCGGTGAGGCGCTGGACGACCTCTATGCGCAGTACGGCTACTATTTTAACAAGGTGGACAGCTATACCTTCCCCGGCAGCGACGGCATGGAAAAGATGGCCGTGCTGATGGAAACGCTGCGGACCGAGCTGCCCATTGCCATAGCCGGCCGGCCTGTGACCGGCCACACCGACTACGAAGCCGGCAAGCGGTATGAGGACGGTGAGGGCGAGACTCCCACGGGGCTTCCCGCCTCCAATGTAATGGAATTCCGGCTGGGGAAAGAGGGCAGCCTGGTGGCCCGGCCCAGCGGCACTGAGCCCAAGCTCAAGTTCTACTACTCCCTGCGGGCGGCCGACCGGCCCACCGCTGAAAAGGCCTACGGCGAGATCAAGGCCTCGGTGGAGGATTGGCTGGGGCTATAATAATGACTGCTTAACCGCAAAGAGCCGCCCGATGGGGGCGGCTCTTTTTATATCATATTCGCCTGGCGGCGGGGCTTGCTTTTCTAAAAAGAAAAGTGGGAAAAAGAGTTTTTAAGCCAAATTGGTGGTCGCCTTCGGCGGGGCGCAAAGCCGGTACGGCTCGCCGCCGGGTCGTTCCTTTTGTGTGTACGCGTCGTCGCGGGCTGCGCTCCATGTCGGGTCACCCAGCTTACGCTTGGGGTAACCCTCCAACGCTCCGCCGCTCCTCCTTTCCCCAGCGGGCCTCGCGTCCCGCCGGGGGCCCTATACCAAAACACGCTTGGGGCGCTGCCCCAAGACCCCTGTCGCTGGCTGTGCTGGATACGGATTGATTTGCGGCGGGAGCCGAAAATCAATCCGTACTGCGCACAGAATCGCTCCCAAGGTAGCCACGGGCGTATCTGCCCTTTCCCCCCACCCCCTTTCCCGATGGCGGGAAAGGGGCTCGGATGGGCGGGCAAGTGCAGGGCGGCAGTCCGGCACTCGGGGTATGTTAGGGCTTGCAAAAACTGCAAGCCGCCGACCTTAAAGTATTTGTTTATCCACCCCCTAGTCCCCCTCCTCGGAGGAGGGGACAGGGGTGGTGGTTCGCCGTTCTGCGCTCCAGCGCAGCGGCGATAAAAATGCGCCGCAGGCTCTTTTTAAGCCCATCTGCGTGCAGTACGGATTTAGATTTTTCGTGACCGAAAAATCTAAATCCGTATCCAGCGCAGCAGGGCGACCGGGTTTTCAGGGCGCAGCCCTGAACCGTTTTTGCATCCTTTTGTCGGCACAAAAGGATGCCCCCGCCGGGCAGGCGTACCAACTAAAGCTTTTTATAAGACCTTCCCCACCGGAGGTGATAGCAGACTTTTTCACGAACGCCCCGCCGGTAGCCGTACAAATCATACTCTTTTATAAGGCTTTCCCCGCCGAAGGCGACTGCAAACTTTTTCACGAATATCCGCCGGCAGACGCCTGCAAATCATTTTTCCCCCGCCGTCACATGACCTCCGGGGCGGTGATCTTCAGCATCCCCAGGGTGTTCTCCAGCACAGTAGCCGTAGCCCGGCACAGGGCGGCACGGGCGGCGCAGACGGCAGAGTCCTCACACTTCACCCGGCAGTTCTGGTAGAACTTGTGGTAAAGCGCCGCCACCTCCATGGCATTGGCTCCGGGCAGCATGTTGATATTCAGCACGGCGGCATTCCCGCCGTTGATGCCGCTCTCGGTGCTGTACGACGAGGCTTCGAGCGAGATGCGCGCCACGTCGCGCAGGCGGATGAGCGATCCGTCGGGGTTGGCGCGGACGACGATCTCCTCGAATTCGCCCACCGACGAAAGGCGTCCGCGGGCGGTGATCGGGATCGTGACGTCGAGGTCCGTGATGGGCTGCTGGCCCAGTACGCCCGCCGCCGATTCGCGGTTCTGGTCCTTGAGGGCCTTTTGCAGGTCCTGCACCGTCAGTCCGAGGTTGGCCAGCCGGTCGGGCTGCACCCATATCTGCATGGCGTAGTAGCGGCTGCCGACGTTCGAGACGCTGCCGACGCCCTTCACGCGGCGCAGCATGTCCAGCACGTTGAGCGTGGCGTAGTTCGAGAGGTATATTTCGTCGAACTTGGGGTCGTTCGACAGCAGCGTGATGGTCATCAGCCGGCTCGAAGCCTGCTTTTCGACCGAGATGCCGTTCTGGATGACTTCGGCCGGGAGGCGCGCCTCGGCCTGCTTCACGCGGTTCTGAATCTCGACGGCCGCCAGGTCGGCGTCCGTGTCGATGTCGAAGGTCACGGTGGCGGAGAAACCTCCCGAGTTGCTGCTCGTCGACTCCATGTAGAGCATGCCGGGGGTTCCGTTCAGCTCCTGTTCGATGGGCGTCGCCACGGCCTGCGTCACGGTCTGGGCGCTGGCTCCCGGATAGGAGGCCGAGATCTTGACCACCGGGGGCACGATGCGCGGATACTGGTCCACGGGGAGCATCACCAGTCCTAACAGGCCGACGATCACGATGACCACCGACAGGACGGTTGAAAACACGGGCCGGTCGATAAAGAAATCCGATTTCATGGCTCGCTATTTTTCAGACGCCTCCGTCTCGGTTGCACTGCTTTTTTCGGGGACCGGCACGGGGTCGACCTTGTCGCCGTGCGTCAGTTTGTGGAAACCCTCCACGACGATCTTCTCGCCGGGAACGACGCCGCGTTCGACGATCACCCGGTTGTTGACCTCGGGGCCGAGTTCGATCAGACGGCGTTCGGCGATGCTGTCGGGCCGTATGACGAAGATGTAGGCGCCGCCCTTCTCGATGACGACCGACTTGGTCGGCACGACCGTGGCGTCTTCGCGCACGTCGAGCAGCAGGCGCACCTTCGTGAACTGTCCCGGCAGCAGGATGCGGTCGGGGTTGGCCATTTCGGCGCGCACGGAGAAGGTTCCCGTTTCGGGGTCGACCTGCGGATCGGCGAAGTCGACCAGTCCGCGCAGCGGATACTGGGTGTTGTCGGCCAGCGTGATGGTGATGTAGGGGTCCCACTTGCGGGTGGAATCCTTCTGGCCCAGGTTGACGTTGCGGGCCTTGCTTTTGAGGTAGTCGAGTCCCGTCATGCTGAAGTCCACGCGCACGGTGTCGCTCTTGACCACCGTCGCCAGCAGCGATTTGCCGTTGGGACCTACGAGCGTGCCGATGTCGACGCTGCGCTCGGAAATATAGCCCGACAGCGGCGAACTGACGGTCGTGTAGCTCAAGGCGGTTTCGGCCTGCGTGAGGTCGGCCTCGCTCATCGCCACGGAGGCCGTGGCGCTTTCGTAGGAGGCGATGGCGTTGTCGAGGTCCAGCTGGCTCGCGGCGTTCTGCTCGTAGAGCGGGCGGATGCGTTTTAGGTCGCGGTCGGCCTTGAGTTCCAGAGCCTTGTCTTTGTTCAGCTGTGCCTTCGCCTTGTTTACCCGGGCTTCGTAGAGCTTGGGGTCGATGATGAACAGCGGCTGCCCCTTCTTGACGTAGGTTCCCTCCTCGAAAAGCATTTTTTCGAGAAAGCCCTCCACCCGGGCGCGGATTTCGACGAACTGCTGGGCGCGGATGCGTCCCACGTATTCGCCGTAGAGTTCGATGTCGTCGGTTTCGGCAGGCTCGACCTGGACCACGGGCAATATGGGTTTTACGGGTTCGGGGCGCAGCCACCACCAAAGCCCTCCGACAATCAATACGGCTATTCCGGCAAGGATCAGCCAGGAGCGTTTCGACAGACGGCGGATTCTGCCGCCTGCCTCTTCGCCGAGTTGCAGCGTACGGCGGCCGGCGCGGGCCGCCTGCTGCACGATTTTCTCGCGTGATAGTTTCATGTTGTTTCCAAATCCGGAATTGTTTGCCTGGTATCCGGTATATCGGCGCAAAAATACGATTTTTTCGCCGATATGCTATTTAAACGTAAAAGTTAGGCGAATATGATGCCGGAATTCCTGTTTTTGTTCATACGGAGGCTATTGGTGTCTTTTCGGAAGACAGCCTGTGACTTTCCGGGCCGATGCCGCGGATTTTCTCCGGGAAATCGTATCTTTGCACTTATGAAAACAATCTTATGTACCTTTTTTGCATGTGCGCTGTTCTGCGCCGTCGACGTACGTGCACAGCAGACGCCGCTTTCGGGTGCGGCATTTATTGCTGTCTGCAAGGAGTCGATGACTCTTGCGGTTTACGATTTCAACAGTTGCCTGCGGGCCGTCTATCCCATTGCCTGCGGGCGGGCGCTGGGCAACAAGGAAAAGCCGGGTGATATGAAGACGCCCGAAGGGCTTTTCTCCGTCCAGCAGATTCAGGACGCAAGCGCATGGACGCACGATTTTGGCGACGGTAAGGGGGAGATCAGAGGGGCCTACGGTTCGCATTTCATCCGTCTGAAGACGCCCGGTCACCGCGGCATCGGTATCCATGAAACCCACGATCCCGCCTCGATCGGCACGCGTGCAACCGAAGGGTGCGTCCGGTTGAACAATAGCGATTTGCTCGAATTGGTGAAAAAGTATGTCTACGTCGGTATGCCGGTCGTGATCCTTACCTCCGAGGCGGACAGCGCCGTGCCCTGCCGCTTTCCCGCCGCCGTCAAGGCAGGACCCCGACTGATGGCGCAGACGGAGTAAGGAATTTCGTCTGTTCGCGGCGCTCCGAACAGTCTCCGAAGCGGGCGGCGGGTAGTTTTTCAGGCCGGGAGCAGAATCGAGAAGCGGCTGCCGCGGCCGATTTCGCTCTCGACCGAGATCGTGCCGCCGTGCGCTTCGACGAACTCCTTCGAGATGGCCAGCCCCAGCCCGCTGCCCTGCACCTTGGTTCCCGGGACGCGGAAATAGCGCTCGAAGATGCTCTTGTGGTAACGCGGGTCGATGCCGCGCCCGAAGTCCTGGACGTAGATCTCGACCGCCTTTTCGCGCTGTACGGCGCCGACGATGATGCGCGACCGTTCGGGCGAATGGTGGATGGCGTTCGACAGCAGGTTGGTGATGACCCAGGCGATCTTCTCGTTGTCGACGAAGAGTTTCGAGATCTTTTCGGGATAGTCTACCTCGACGAAGCAGCAGAACCTCTCGGCCAGAACCTGCGTAGCCTTTACGGCGTAGTCTATCAGTTCGATAGGCTTGGTTACTTTAGGTATCAGTTTAAGTTTGCCGGTCTCGATCTGGGTCATGTTCAGCAGTTCGCCCGTGATCGAAAGCAGGCGGTCGCTGCTCTCCTTGATGCTCGTGACGAGCTGTTTCTGCTCGCCGTTCAGCGTTCCCAGCCGGTCGTCGCCGAGCAGCTGCAAACTCATCAGGATCGACGAAATCGGGGTTTTCATTTCGTGCGAGACGGTCGAGATGAAGTTGGTCTTGGCGGAGTCCAGCTCCTTGAAGCGGGTGACGTTGTTCAGGACGATCAGGTTGCCGACGAACTGCTGTTCGCGCCCGCCGACGGGAGTGATGTAAAGCGGCGTGTTCTCCACCTGGAAATAACTCTCCTTGTTGTCGGCGTAGATTTTCAGCGGCTCCTTGTCGGCGTCCTTCTCCGTGTCGTTCACTCCCCGGACGAGCCGCCGCAGCAGGTCGTTCGACAACGCCACTTCGGCGGCGTCGCGTCCGACGGCGTCCTCCCGGAGGTTCAGCACTGAGAACGCCTCGCGGTTCATAAAGAGGATTCTGCGGTCGGGACCCAGCCCCACGATCGGCTCGTGCAGCGTGTCGACGATCGCCTCGATGCGCTTTTTGGCGGTCATCAGGTCGTCGAGCGAACTGCGGCGGTATTCGTCGAGTTTGGCGGCCATGTCGTTGAACGACTCGGCGACGGATTCGAACTCGCGGTTGCCCGGGAAATCGAGCCGTTCCCGGTAGTTGTGGTTGGCGATCTGGGTGATCCCCTTTTTCAGCGCGTTGATCGGTCGCAGCACCGACTGCGGGAACCAGACGAGGATGCCCCCGGCGATCAGGGCGCAGAGCGCGGCGACGGCGATCAGCCACCACATGGCGTAGTCGGCGCGCTGCTCCACCCCGGCGCTCTTGGCGCGGATGGCCGCCATGTTCAGCTCCATGATCCGGAACAGGTCTTCGCGCACGGTCCGGATTTCGGCTTCGGTGACCGGGTCGCTCAACGAAGCGACGTGGCGTTCGAGCGCCGCGGTGGTCTCCTTCTCGCTGATCTCGGTGATGTTCTGCTGTTGCAGGGCGAGGTTTTCGCGCAGGGCGTGCCGCGATATGGAATCCTGCCCGATGTCGTTGAGCGACCGCAGCATCTCCCCGGCGTATTGCAGCGAGTTGTAGTTGTCGGCGAGGATGGTTCCCGTCGCCCGCGACAGCTGGCGGACGTAGCCGACCGACTGGATGCCCAGCAGCAGGATCATGGTGAAAAGAATGCCGATGCCCAGGGTGATTCTCCTTTGTATTCTCATGGCTTATGAAAAAATGAAAAGGTCGATGTTCATGCGCGACAGCCGGACGGTCAGACGCCGCAGGCGGATTGCGCTTTTCAACAGCGAAAATAGTGAAAATTCGGGACGCCCGATGCAGACGATGTTTATTTTTTGCTCCCGGCACACTCCGGCGATGCTCTCCACCGGGGAGTTCGAGCGTATGCGGCGGACTTCGCCGCCGAGTTCCGTGGCGAGGTTCAGGTTGTTGATCAGGTAACGCTGCCGGGCCAGCGGAATGCGGTCGTCGGCCTCGCGGTCGCCCTGCACGTAGAGCACCGTGAAGGCGGCGTTCAGGTGCGTGGCCATGCGCGCCGTCTTGCGGATGACCCGGCGGGCGCGTTTTTCGGAGGAGTCGATCACGGCCAGCAGTTTGTCGCGCCGGAAGGTTTCGGAACCGGTCACCTCGCTGTCCACCTTCTTTTCCACGCGCAGCGCCACCTCTTTCAGCGCCAGTTCGCGCAGTTGCAGCAGGTTGTCCTGCGTGAAGAAGTTGCCGAGCGCCGCGGCGATCTTGTCGGGGCGGTAGATCTTTCCGGCTTTCAGCCGTTCGATCAGCTCGTCGGCCGTGAGGTCGATGTTCACCACCTCGTCGGCCATCGCCAGCACGCTGTCCGGGACCCGCTCGCGGATCTCGATGCCCGTGATCTCCTCGACGACCTCGTTCAGCCCCTCGATATGCTGGATGTTGACGGCCGAAATGACGCTGATCCCCGCGTCGAGAATCTGCATCACGTCCTGCCAGCGCTTGGGATTGCTGCTCCCTTCGATATTGGTGTGGGCCAGTTCGTCGACCACCACGATCTCGGGATGCAGGTTCAGGATGGCCTGCATGTCCATCTCGTCGAGCTCTTTTCCCTTATAGAAGAGCTTGCGTCGGGGAATCAGCGGCAGACCCGCGACGAGGGCCTCGGTCTCCGCACGGCCGTGCGTCTCGATATAGCCGACCTGTATGTCCACCCCGGCATCGAGCAGCTGATGGGCCTCCTGCAGCATGCGGTAGGTCTTTCCCACACCGGCGCTCATGCCGATGTAGATTTTGAATTTTCCCCGGTGCGACCTTTTGATCAGCTCCAGAAAGTGTTGCGAACTCTGTCTGGTTTCATCCATCGTCTCTTTGCTTGCCACTGCATCGAAGTCCCGTTCATAAAACGAACGATTTCAGGACAAGATTAAATATTTTCCGAAAACAATAAAAATTCTTTTTATCCAAAATTCCTTTCCCCGTCCTCGATCGTACAACGGAGCACATCACGCCGGCGCCAGCTCTCGACATAGCGTAACGAGCACCACCAATATCGCGAGAAGCGTCAGGAATGTCAGCAGCAGTCGCGCCGGTCCGTCCAGTTTCGACATAAACGGTACTTTTAACAGGTATCAAAACGATCAATTTCCACCCGTTCGCCTCACCGTCCCTGCGCCTTATCGAGAGCGACGTTGAGCTTCAGAACATTGACCTTGTAAGTCCCGAAAAGACCCAGCCAAGGACGCTCAACGCTCGCTTCGACGATCTTACGCACCGCATCCTCCGACATGCCCCGCGAAGCCGCCACCCGACGAATCTGAACCTCGGCCCCTCGTACCGAAATGTCGGGATCGAGACCCGAACCGCTCGCCGTAACCAGCTCAGAGGGAACGTCCCCCCTCGATAAATACGGATGAGCCGCCATGAACGATTCGATACGGCTTTCCACCTCCGAAAGGTACTCCGGATTGTTCGTGCCCTTGTTGCTTCCGCCAGAGCCGCCCCCGTTGTACTCCACGGCCGAGGGACGGCCCCAGAAATAGACGCTGTCGGTAAAAGCCTGACCTACGTTGGCCGCTCCTACCACTTTCCCGTCGAGCTCCACGAGGGCGGCCTCCCCGTCGTTCGGGGAGACAACGGCCGAAGTCAGGCGAAGAAGCAGAACGTAACCCACCGTCAGCACGACGCACATCGCCAACGTAATCCTAACTGATATCCATAAGTTTTTCATGACCGAATATTATTTGAAAGAATTTGCAGATCGCCCCGGATGTCGCCCCGTCCGGACCGGCGTCGCAGGGAAGAGAAGCGACGCGCAAGGAAAATAGACCGAACATCCTGACGGGCCGGCGGCATTTTTCGATTCTTATGCGCTTTTCATACATTATTTACGGTAAGCGAGCTGGGATACTAAACCGTCATGTACGGTTTTACGGCTTTTATGCCACAGCAGCGGATACCTCATA
>ERZ857745.5456-NODE-5456-length-10271-cov-7.336237_pt1 | contig 10271 bp, 14 predicted proteins | sample MGYA00519699_ERZ857745 | MGnify/ENA primary metagenome ERZ857745 (study PRJEB31778, sample SAMEA3449357) | human gut metagenome | biome: human gut; feature: human-associated habitat; material: faeces | place: United Kingdom | collected 2010/2012 ...
CCATATCTGCTCCCGGCTCATCTGTCGATGAAATGCTTCGTGCATGGATGGAACAAGCTGACAAACTGGAAAACGGTGAAATCAGCAAGGCAGAATATGATGAATGGAGATATAAGTACCCGGAACTGGATACTTACCAGAAACGTGCCAAGGTACCATCTCAGGAACTGAGTGATTACCTCGTAAAAGAATTGACTAAAAAAGAAAAATAAGAGAAAAGAAAAACCTTACCGATATTCAGTTTTTTACTTCTGAAAATCAGTAAGGTTTCTTTATATACGTTATGAAATAAAATTTTTATCTCTTGAATAATCACAAAATGTTGCCATTTTGTTGCCAATCACTAAACAAATTTGTTTGTAACCCGCATGAATACTTGGTTTCTATGATTGCGTGGATTATTCAAACTCCCTGTAACCATAACATAATCGTTAAATATATAAATGTCTTTTGCAGATTTTTATATTCATAATATCCAAATTTCACGCTTTATTCATAGTTTCCGATCAAACAGGTATCATACGGGTATCACGAATATTTCTCCTTAATTGCTCTATCTACATGGTGCTAGCACCATGTAATTATTACACCAATAAGGAAAAGCTATCGGCGCTCCCTCAACTTCTCTAATATCGCCATAACGTCCGGCTGCGTTGGAGTAAACTTAATACCTCGCTTCAACATCCCCATAACTTTTCTCGCTTTTTGCTCAATCTCTCTGGCGGTATGCTCACTCGTCAACATCAGATGATTTCCGGCGATTGTATATTCCCGTTCTATGTATTCTTCTGTTATCGGAAACATATCTTGTATCAGAAATGCGCTCTCCCGGCTGTCGTCCAGTTTGACGATATGAAGAATGTCGCAAGATTTCCCGGGTTTTTCTTTTTTCTCCATAATCCGTCTGTATTTGTCAATGCGGCTAGACAATGGTATCATCCAATATATCCCGGTACTTGTATCTTCAAGGCAGTAATAATGTGGTCTGTTTCCTGCCTTATTTCCTTTGAGATACGGATCTGGCATATCTTCAAAAAATTTATCCTTGATAATGTAAAAGCCTGTTTTCTTCATTTGCCTGTCCTCATTACGGAAAAGTCCCTCGCCTTGCGGCGAAGGACTATACTTTCGACCCAACCATTTATATACCGCATATCGGTCAGCGGTAAACTTTCAACCCGACCATTTATATACCACATATCGGTCAGTGGTAAACTTTCTTTGTACCTACATTCTAGCAAGCGCAAAGAGGAAAGTCAATAGAACTTTCCATTAAAATTATATGCTAAGGACCACTAATATATACTTATCCCACAGTAAAAAAATTACCGTCTTTTATTACCTGCTGTATTCATGCCTTGCGAAATTTGTCTTTTTACCTCTGGCATCTTCATCGCCTCAGAGATAAGCGTATTCATCATATCACTACCTAATTGATTTTCAAACTGTTTTTGTTGCAACTCTAATTGATTCTTATGTTCTAACTGCAATTTATCAATTTCCATTTTATGCTTTTCTTTTTCCTTTTCCAAGTCCAACTCATAAGTCTTTTCAAGTTTTTTAATATCCTCTCTGCTCTGCTTTCTTGCAACAGCATAACTTGCAAAGCCAGAAATCAAAGCACAAACTACTGATACTATGTACGGCAAATAATTTTCCATATGGAATCCCCCTATCTCAAATGCTTCTGTAGAAAGATAGGAACAGGTATTACCTGCCCCTATGCTTCTTTTTCCTTTTCTGCTGTTTCAGTTCAAACTGCAGCTGTTTTTCTGCTTCCCGTTGCTCCCGGCTCACAGCCTTGCGTTCAGTTTTTAACTGCTCCTGCTGTAATTTCAAAGCCTGTTGCGACTTCGTGCCGATCCCGGTATTCTGTACCTGTTTCCGCACTTCTCTCTGTACCCGTTTCGGATTGCGAACAGCTTCTTTTACATCAGTTGCCACAGTCGGACTAAATTTCAGTCGATAGTAATTTCTCAAAACAAAATCGTATACCTCATAATCTTTCGGCTCCGCTCCAAACGTAACCTTGCATACAGATAATTTCCCCTCCGATATGCGTTCAAACACACCTATCCAGAATGGTTCCTCAAAAAATACTGTCAATCTGCCTGATACTTTGTCCATGACAATTCCTCCTTAAAAATTGTGCTGAACAAAGAACGGACGACCCAAGGAGGGAGGGCTACTTACACCAAAACGGTGCGGCCGGACTACCTACCGGCTCTATAAGAAATGTTATCCCTTACGTTGTGTTTTTATCTCTGCTCTTTGATTTTAGCATATTATCAGCAATTTTGCCACAAGAAATAAGGGGCACAGCCGCCGCCATGCCCCAAATCCCTACCGTTCCAATGCTCTCTCGATTTTCTGCTTCTGCCCTTTCAAATCATTCTGCTTCTCATACAAGCTCTCACGTTCTTTACAGAGTGACTTCATGTGCTCCAACTGCGTCCGCACTCCCTCCCGGCAATCCGGCTCTATCCGCTTATATTCCCCGGTTATACTTCGTATCTCATTATTGTTTGATTTTATCTGCTCCGACACACATATCCAGTCAATTAGATTGCGTACTTCTATATCTGTATCATACAAATCTGTTTCTGAAAGGATTTTCGCACACAGCCGAACCATAACTTTTTTCTCCATATCTGTCATTCTATCAATCCCCCTATCTGCTCATATCAAATACACGTTTCGGACGTTTATTTTCCTTTTCTGCCCATTCCAGAGCCTTAGACCGCTCAACTATCGACTGCACCTGTTCTCTGCCGAAATAGCGTTCCAAACGCCCCAAATCTTCCGTTTTCTCCTGCAATCGGTCAATAATGTCGCTCTGCTCCATGACCTTATCTGTCAAGCGACTGATCTGCTGCTCCTGCCGGGTAACTTTTTCTTTTAGTTTCTTTCCCTGTTCTGCAAGCTGGACGCATTTAATTGTCAGTGCTTTTATCGTTTCTTTCAATTTCTCCACAAGCGGAAAAGCTTTTTTATCCTTATAAGCCTTTGCAGACACCAACGCCGCCGGTTCAGGCAGCTGCCACTTCTCATCCTCGTCATAAGCGTGTATGTTCCGTTCCATGACCGCCTTAGACTGAACCATTTTTTCAATATCTTGTTGCAATTTCTTCTGTTGCTTCTCCAATTTCACATTATCAGACAGCAGCTTTTTCTTGTCCTCTGCCAGCGTTGTCGCCTGCTCCTTCAGCAAATCACTTATTTCCGAAAGTTCCGATACTTCCTGCCGGATTGCTTCGCCCTTCTGCCGTATCTGCTCTGTTTCCTGCACTGCTTTTCTATGCTGAATCTGAATATCTGATAATCGCTCTTTTCCGTCAGAAATAGATTGCTCCAATTCTGCGACTTCCTTTGCCCGCTCCTTTTTCTCAAAGTCCAAAACAGATAAATGCTTTTCATGTGTGCCTTTCTTCTCCCACTCAATCCCATGTTCCAGCATGACAGCGGCAAGCTGTTCTTTCTCATAAGCTACCCACTGATTTAAGTCCGTTTCCCGCCTTGTACCGCCTTTAAATCCGAGAGCAGATACCGCCTGTTTCAAAGAAACTCTTGTATCAATCCCCCGCCTGCTTCCTGTCGTATACGGTACAAAATCTATATGCAAGTGGGGTGTTGCTTCGTCCATATGAAGATAGGCACTAAATACTCTTAACGTAGGATTTCGCCGCTGGAAATCCCGCATATATTTATCCAGCACCTTTGCCGCAAGTCGTCCGTTCTCCGTCTTTGCCCCCATGTTGTCCTTATCCCCAATTTGCAGGATAATCTCATGAAATGGCTTCTCTTGTTTGCCGGAACGGATTTTCTCATAATAATCGTCAATCCGGCGGTCACTTCTGGTCTGCTTCTCATTATACCGGGTGAGCGCTTCATCAAACAATTCGTGATATACGTCCTTAACATTTTCATTGCAATATTCCACGTTCAGACAGCTTCGCTCCGGGTCAGTATTCTTTGCATGGAATTTTCTGCTATTATGGTTGACAGAGCCTTTTCCTGTCATAAAGCTGATAGTTCGCTTCAATCAATATCCTTTCTCCCTTTCCGGGCAATCAGCGCCGGATACGGCGCATAAGCTTTGTTACTTTCGTCGAAAGTAACGCAAAAGCACTTTTGACAGCCGTTCCGTCCATCAAAAGCTGCCTTTGCACCCTGCCGGGGGCTTTTCCGTCCTACGGACGGGGCGGCTGTTCCCGCCGCTTTACTTCCGCCGCCATAGCTTTTCGGATAGCCGAAAGTACATTTTCTATCGTATATTCGGCCCATCCGGCAAGCCATATCAGCGTCCGCATTTCTACCTCAGTCAATTCTATATCTCCGAATATTTCATTAAGTTCGGCAATCCTCCGGGCTTCAACTCTCGTAAAAATATTTGTTCACATTCCGGGTTCCCCATTCTGGCTGTCGTATCATATTCGCCCTTCTTTTCAAGACCGCAACAACGCAAGGTCTATATCTTTTGCAACCTTGCAGACACCAAGCCCGCAAATTCTATATACTCTGCATTGTTGCGCTGTTGCCTTATTCCGGCTTGATTTTATCCAGTTCCCAATACCACGAATTGTTTATCCGCTTTGCTCTGATACCCAATTCCTTTTTCGCATTTTCAAGCGTCCGTCTGGATATACCCTGTTCCTCTGCAAGATTGAAAATCTCATTGCTCTGCATGGCATTATTTGTTTCCGCCACTTCCCGGAGCAGACGCTTCGCCTGTTCCAGCTTATTCGCTTTCGGAGCAATACCGCCCAACACTTCATCTGCGGTAATCTCATAATCTCCGAGCCATTGAAAACCGTCCTCTGATAATTCAAAGGCTTTCGGTGTCCGAACGCCGCAAGATTATTTTTTATCTGGACTACCGCCCTTATATTCGCTTCGCCCTCCACTCTGCCGACTAGCAGGACGCTCCTTGCCACTGCAAAGAAATCAATGGAACCCATGCCCCGGTACGCCGCCTTATTTCCCACTGCTTTGTTCATATGTCCTACAAGCACAATAGCACATTGATATTTCTCCGCCAGAGCCGCCAGCTTCTTTGTCATATCCCTTGCTTCGTTCGCCCGGTTCATATCCATACCGCCGCCGAGATATGCCTGTATCGGGTCTAAGATCAGCAGCTTCGCCTTTGTCCTTATGACCGCTTCTTCCAGACGTTCATCTATCATGGAAAGTGATTTTATGCTCTCGTCAATGACGGAAATATTTTCACAATTTGCTCCTGCCACTTCCAGACGGGGCTTAACCGTATCTGCAAGCCCGTCCTCCGCACTCTGGTAAATCACATTCAGCGGCTCCGTCAGCTTCATTTCGCTGTCCAGACCCTCGCCTTTTGACAGCTTCGCCGCTATGTTCAGCACAAGCGTTGTCTTACCGTCCCCCGGATCGCCTTGTACAATCGTCAGCTTTCCATAAGGGATAAACGGAAACCACAGCCACGCCACCTCCTGCGACTGTATCTCCGACATTTTAATCATCTGTAATTCTGTTCTCGTTTCTGCCATAATGTCCTCCGTTTTTGAAAAATCTCATTGCCGCCGGAAGAAACCTCTGCTATACTTGAATTGTGATTATTGATAACAGAGGGTTTCCAGTTATCACAGCCCTAACAGTTGCCGCTGTCAGGGCTTTTTTCTTCGCCTTGCCACAGATACTTTGCACCGTCCAACACCCAGAGAATTGCTTTCAGCATATCTTCATAGGCTTCCTGCAAATCTCTGATTTCTTCGGAAGTAATCCCCGGCTTTTTGCTATCAATTTGCTCCGCCAGTTCCACCAACCGATTCTCCATTTCCTGCAACCGTTCCACAATCTGATAAACTGTTTCTTTCTTGCCTACCACGCACACCCGGTTATAAATGCAGGAACGGACAAAATAATCTTTTTTCTTCATGCCGCTTGCGAAAATCTTTGCTTCGATTGCTTCCCTCTCTCTGGGAGAGATACGGAAACTGATTGTCGGATATTTATGTGTGCCGCTCATTCCTCTGCGCCCTCCTTAAATTCTTCATTCAGCAATTTTGCCATTTGTGTCTGTTCCGTCGGGAACATATGAGCATAGCGATAAGTAATATCCACGCTTTCATGCCCCACCCTGTTTCCGATTGATACCGCCGAAAATCCCATGCTGATAAGCAGTGATACATGAGAATGTCGCAAATCGTGGATTCTAATGCGTTTCACTCCCGCTTTTTCCGCCCCCCCTCGTCATTTCATGGTGCAGAAAGCTTTTTGTCAGATGAAAGATACGGTCAGTGGGAAGAATCCCGTACAATCTGCCGATATAATCTTTCAGTTCTTCACATAAGAAATCCGGCATACTTACATTTCGTTTACTTTTCGGAGTTTTTGGGTCTGTAATTACATCTTTACCCTCCAATCGCTGATAAGATTTTGTTATCCGAATAACTTTGTTATCAAAATCAATATCCTGCGGCGTGAGAGCTAACAGTTCGCCCACTCGTAAACCGCACCAGTACAATATCTGAAACGCATGATAGGAATATGGTTTGTCCTTTACCGCTTCAATGAATTTCAGATATTCCTCTTTTGTCCAGAACAACATTTCCTCCGCTTTTCCCTTTCCCAGCGGCCCCGCCTTTACAACAGGATTGCTTTTCAGTTCATAGAACCGTACCGCATGATTAAACAGTGCGCTCAATTCTGATTGCAGAGTTTTCAAATAAGTCGGAGCATAGGGCTTTCCTTTTTCATCACGATAGGAAATCTGTTCATTCTGCCACTGGATAATATCTTTCGGACGAATATCACGCATTTTCTTATCCTTGAAATAGGGCAGTAGCTTTGTCCTCAAGATATGCTCTTTCGTCAGCCAGGTATTGTGTTTCAGTTTCGGCTTCATATCTCTTGTGTATGCCTGAACAAATTCCTCAAAAGTCATATCCAAGTCAGCCGCTTCTTTCATACGGAAATGCCGTTCCCACTCTATTGCTTCCCGTTTGGTCTTAAATCCCCTCTTAACTTTCCGGCAATTCTTACCAGTCCAGTCATAATAGTGAAAGGACACATACCATGTTCCCCGCTGTTCGTCTTTGTACGCCGCCATAATCTCACTCCTTTCCTAATTCGCCTGCGCCATGCCATAAAATTTTTCTTCATAGTATTTTCTGCTCACTCGTCCGGCGATTGTGATAAAACCTTTTGCTTCCAGTTCTTCGTTCATCTGCCGCACCAGCTTATAAGCAAATGGTTTGGAAATGCCTAAGTCCTGCGCCACTTCTCCGGCTGTTACAAATAAATCATTTTTCAAATACACGTCCTCCTTTTGAATTTTTAACTTTTTTGTTAAGTTCTGTATTTTCACTATGCTTAACATTTCTGCTATTGTCAATAGCTTTTTTGTTAAATTTATCTTTTTTATTAAATTTAGCATTTCTGATAAGTTTTTGTTGCCGTATTATTTTAGGTATGCTACAATGTAGGAAACGGGATAACTATTTTCACAGGAGGGCTTTATGGAATACACGATACGAGAAATGACGGTAATGGAATATCCTCTATTGAATGAATTTCTATACGAAGCTATTTTTATTCCAGACGGTATAAAGCCGCCACCGAAAAATATCATCGCTTCTCCCGAATTACAGATTTATATTGACCGCTTCGGGGCATCAAAAGCTGATTTCGCATTAGTCGCAGAAGTTGAGCAAAAAATCGTTGGTGCTGTCTGGGTACGCATTATACACGATTACGGACATATTGATGATGAAACGCCCTCCCTTGCCATCTCTCTATACAAAGAATACCGGGGACAGGGGATAGGAACCGATATGATGAAAGAAATGCTATCTTTGTTGAAAACACATGGTTATAAACGTGTTTCACTTTCCGTTCAAAAGGCTAATTATGCGGCTGAAATGTATCGAAAAATCGGTTTTGATATTGTACGGGGAAACGAAGAAGAATGGATTATGGTATGTAATTTGTAAAGTTTAAGGAAAGGACACAAAATTATGATACTAGGAGAACGAATTAAGAGAATCCGCACATTTCGGAGGTTAACACAACGGGAACTAGGCTTGAAGCTGGGATATGAGGAACGCAACGCTGATGTTCGTGTAGCACAATATGAATCCGGTTATCGTGTTCCCAAAAAAGATACTCTCATGGAAATTGCCAGGATTTTGAATGTCAACTATATAAATTTTATTACCGAAGCCCCCGGCTGCGCCGAGGACATTATGCAAACTTTTTTCTGGCTTGACGAGGACAACCGCAATACCTTTCATCTGTTCCAGCTTATCCGCAATCCCAGCAAGTGCAATGCTTCTGATGATAAGTCTGTTCGCTATAATGATAGTGACGAATGGCCTGCTCATGCTCCTATCGGTATGTGGATTGATTACGGCCTGGTAAATGAATTTCTACGTGAATGGTATCTGCGGAAAGAACAGCTAAAAAGCGGAGAAATTTCAGAAAACGAATATTTTGAATGGAAAATCAACTGGCCTGCCTCCAGTAGTAGTGTTGACTATGATAATATTGATAAATGCAACAATACTTATAAATGGAAAAACCATTAGAAAGGAGCTTTATGCCAAACGAATTAATTACTGCGAGTAGTCGCGAATTAGCCACCGAATTAACAGCCTATGATGAAAAAATGTTGAGTGTATTCGAATATTTAGGCTTACCCACAAACAATATTTTAGTAAAAGTGGATGAACGTCGTAAGGTTTTTAAAAATATAGAAGATGTATTAGAACCACTTTCATCTGAAACTCTGGAAACTTCCACCTATATCTCAAAGTTTTTATCTGCGGTAAGTGCTGGATTATTTGATGCTGCATTAAACTACCTATGGGATGAAACTGTAAGTCAGTTACGTTTTCGTGTCTCTCAATATGATATTCAGTATTTTTTTGATTTAGCAGTAACATCAGATAAAAGAACTAAGCTATCTACAGAAGATGATTTAGTAAAAATTGATGATAGTGAACTTATTCAAGGTGCTAAAGAAATCGGTTTGATTTCTGATATTGGTTATCGTCTACTTGATAATATAAAATTCATGCGAAATTGGGCTAGCGCTGCTCATCCCAATCAGGTTGAATTAACGGGCTTACAACTAATTGATTGGCTAGAAACTTGTATTAAAGAAGTAATATCTCTCCCATTATCCAATTTAACTATCCAAATCGGAAAATTATTACGTAATATCAAGACAAACACTTTAGATGAAGCAGAAGCTGAAACTATTAGCAATTTCTTTTGTGAATTAACTTCTGAAAAAGCCAATTCTCTTTGTAATGGCTTCTTTGGTATTTATTGTCGGATAGATACAACAAGCGATACCAAGAGGAATATTAAACTTTTATTGCCTAAACTATGGTATTTAGTAGATGAAGATGTAAAATGGAATTGTGGAATTAAATATAGCAAATTCCAAATTAATAATGATCAGACTGAAGCAAAACTAGCTAGAGAATTTTTACAAATAGTTAATGCAGAGTCATACCTGCCTGAGTCTATACGAAGTGCCGAATTAAAAATTGAATTGGAACATTTATATAATGCTCATAACGCTACTATAAACAACTTTTACTTAGAACCTCCATATGCAAAACAAGTACAACGACTAGTGGGGTCGCACGGAGTTCCAATCCAGATTAACGCTTATTATACTATGGTAATAATTGACGCATACTTAACAAACGGAAATGGTAAATGCTGGGGAGCAGAAGACATATATAACGAATTAATTGATAATTTTACTCAAGTTCAATTCATGCTCGCAATAACTTCATTCACACACGATAAAATTTCCAGCAAATTACAGTTCCCTTTATGTTTAAATCAGTACAAATCTCTACTTACTAAAGCTGAAAGCAATGTCACTGCACCCAAACTATTAGATTTTATTAGCACTGTTAGAAACTTTTCACAGCCTTTATATCGGTTAAAAGAGGATGCAAATATAATGCAACAAGTTGAACATCTCAAAAAAATAATCAAATAACATTTAGGTATCAAAAAGGTATCACGCCACATACTAAGAGCCAGGAAGTCCGCTGTTTATGCGGCTTCCCGGCTCTCTGTTTACTATTCAAACTCGATCGTTCCCGGTGGCTTACTGGTCAGATCATAGAATACGCGGTTTACACCCTTAACTTCATTGATGATACGGTTCATTACCTTATTCAACACTGCATATGGAATCTCTGCGGACTCTGCTGTCATAAAGTCGATAGTCTTGACTGCACGAAGTGCAACTGCATAATCATAAGTTCTGAAGT
>ERZ857745.5459-NODE-5459-length-10269-cov-2.181613_pt1 | contig 10269 bp, 12 predicted proteins | sample MGYA00519699_ERZ857745 | MGnify/ENA primary metagenome ERZ857745 (study PRJEB31778, sample SAMEA3449357) | human gut metagenome | biome: human gut; feature: human-associated habitat; material: faeces | place: United Kingdom | collected 2010/2012 ...
TAAGAATCTTCAAATGATAAGAAATGGTTGCACCTGTCATATCAAAGTGAGAACCAATCTCTCCAGCAGACATACTACCATCCCGCAACATCATAAGAATCTCTCTTCGTATCGGGTCTGATAATGCTTTAAATGTCTCTGCAAATCCCATAACTCTCATCCTTTCTGTGACTATTTAGAAATATTTCTAATTACTTTATAGCATGATGTATTCCAAAAGTCAATTACTATTTAGATATTTTTCTAAATAGTTTTCATTGCAGAAATTTAACATAGATATCATTTAAATTTTGTATTTCCCTGTTACCATCATCTTATACACACGAAAGGAGTACTTAATATGATACGATTATTTGCATCCGATATGGATGGAACTTTATTAAATGACAAAGGATATATATCTGACCGAACGATCAATGCGGTGAAAAAATTACAGAAACATGGAATTCACTTTATTGTAAATACTGGAAGGGATTATCACGCTGCCAAAAGAGAACTTGATGCGGCATCTCTTTCCTGTGATATGATCTGCCACAGTGGGGCTTGCACTTATGATGTGCACGGCAATGGATTTCATATTACTTCGCTTCCGAAAAGTATTGCAAAACAGATCTTAACTGTTTTTGAACGGCATGGTGCTTTTGCCGACATTGCAACGGAATATGGAAAAACCTCAATCACTGATAAAAATACGTTACTATCTTATTATAAAAATGAAGTGTTTCCTGCCGTTGAACAAGAAGGTAAAGTATATTTCCGTACTTGGCACGACTTTGCAATGATGGTTTCTAAAGTTCGCTTTTTTGAAGGAAAAGAAAGTCTGCTTGGCTGTGAAACACCAATTTATAAAATCTCTACTACATTTTTTGATCAAGATAAGATCAATGCTTTAAAAGATGATATTCATGGGATTGATCAGTTACATGCGGTATCAACTTCCAAAAATGATCTGGAGATCACGCATGTAAATGCACAGAAAGGAACAGCTCTACTTCGTTATGCCCAAACAAAAAAGATCACTCCTTCACAAATCCTTGCGGTTGGTGATAGTGGAAATGATCTTTCTATGCTATCTCTTAATCTTGGAATCACTGCTGCTATGGCAAATGCTTCTGCTGCTGTAAAAAATGTATGTTCTGTCATTGCTCCTTCTAATGATCAGGATGGCGTTGCATTCTTGATTGAAGATATTTTAGAGCAAAATGAACTGGCTGCACGAGTTCGTCGTTCTTTTTGTTTGGCATTGGACTATTCCAAAATTTAGCTTAGATTACATACAATATTTTTGAAATTGATACCTCAGTTTTAACTTTTCTTTTGTTTTCCATCCAAATTTTGTTTCAATTCCAAATATTCCTAACAATCCCAAAATCTACATCTGTAAGATTCTGATCTTCTAATCCATATCTGCCTGTTCATATTGTTTCTTAAGAGTCTGTTCTAAGAGCCATAAACGGATTTCTAAGATTACGAACAAAATAAAGCCTGCAATTACGAGCACTGTTACCACACCTAACAAAATCATTGCTGCATTCTTCTTAATCTGTTCTGGTGTGTTTACCATCTTCTGAAGTGTTGCCACATTATAGTAATATCCCGGAGTTACGTCCACTGCCTTCCATCCAACTCCGTCAAAATAAACTTCCACGTATCTTGCTGGAATTCCATCTGCACGGAAAGCTTCCACTGCTGCTGATGCATATAACATCTGATTTCCTGTACGGGAAGTTGTCAAAAACCATTGCAATGGATCTTGTCCCTCTGGCATTTTCCTCCAGACTCCATCTTTATATACGGAACCTACGTATGCTTTTAAATATAATGATTTTTTCTGTTCTGATATTACACGCATCATTTCATCTGAATTCTTCTGGAATCTGATCTTTTCTATATCTTAATTCATGAATGCCATGCACCATATCCTTTCTTGCCTGCTCTACAGCTTCTAATTTACCATCCGTAAGCCAAAAAACACCTGCCATACAAACGATCAGAAAGATTACAAAACCATATAAGCCTTTTCGTCTGATCGGCATTCCATACATAAACAGGCACGCTCCAAACAATCCAGACATCATAAATTTCGACAATTTTCTACATATTTTTTGTAACATAAAGGGCTTTCATTATCTCTGGCTTATAATTCTGCAGTGATTCCTGCAAGATTCTGCATTGGATGTTTTAGGAAATAATTATAAACTGCAATGACTCTTCCTGTAAAAATAACTGCCAGTACAGTTCCAATTCCAAGTCCTATGATATGTCTTGTAAATACAAGTCCAATGATTCCTGACGTACAAAAACAAGTAACATCAAAAACATTTTTGCCAATCCCCATGCCTTTGCCAAGTTTATCTCCGATCGTCGCTGCAAGTGCATCTGCAGGATTGGGTACAAGCTTCATATTAACCATCGTTGCTGCACCGATTCCCGTAACAACGATCGCAAAAAATAATACTAGAAGTTTCTGTCCCAATGTATCTGGTACAATATTTAAATACTGGTCAAAAATATTGATAAATACACTTGTCACAAGACTCATTGGAATCTGTAATAATTCATATAATTTAAATTCTTTTCCTTTTAAGATTGCCTCTATCAACACACAAAAGCAGTAAAACACAAAGGTTATTGCTCCTAGGTTTAAATGCCAGATATGACAGATATTATATGGAATAGATATAATCGGTGATACTCCTAACAATGTTTTTGTATTTAATACAATTCCAAGTGCAAGCACGATCAAACCGATAAAATATATGATTCCTCTTGTGCATTTTGTTTTCAAAGTTCTCTTCCTCTTTTCTTTTTCTGATTCTCTTTCTAATATTTCTTTTTTATTTTCCTTTTGAATATTGAAAAGAACCCCGGAGTATCAACTCTCCGGGATTCCTACTTGTTTATTTTTTAATTATTTTTCTTTGATCTGGCAGAATTTCTTCTTACCTTTCTTTAATAAGATACGATCTTTATCATCAAAATCAGCTTTACCAAATGTTGCATCAATTGCATCTACTTTCTTACCATTTACAGAAACTCCACCCTGCTGTACCATTCTTCTTGCATCTGAACGAGTTGTGCATAGTTTAGAATCTACTAACATTGTAAGAATATCGATTCCTTCTGCTAATTTATCTGCTTCATATTCAAATGTAGGGGCATCTTCGTTTGCTCCACCGCTAACAAACATTGCTTTTGCAGCTGTCTGAGCTTTCTTCGCTTCTTCTTCTCCATGAACGATCTTTGTAACTTCATAAGCAAGAACTTCTTTTGCTTTGTTGATCTCTGCTCCTTCTAAGGCTCCCAGTCTTCGGACTTCATCCATTGGAAGGAATGTAAGAAGTGATAAGCATTCTTCTACTTTCACATCTTCGATATTTCTCCAGTACTGGTAGAAATCGTATGGAGATGTCTTCTCTGGATCAAGCCATACAGCACCTGCCATTGTTTTACCCATCTTCACTCCGTCGCTTCTTGTAAGAAGTGTTAATGTTAATCCGTAAGCATCTTTCTTTTCTTTTCTGCGGATCAAGTCAGCTCCTGCAAGGATATTAGACCACTGGTCGTTTCCACCCATCTCTAATTTACATCCATATCTTCTATTTAACTCAAGGAAATCATATCCCTGCATTAACATATAGTTAAACTCGAAGAATGTAAGTCCACGTTCCATTCTCTGTTTGTAACATTCTGCTGTTAACATCTTGTTGACTGAGAAATGAACTCCAACTTCACGTAAGAATTCAACGTAATTTAAATTTAATAACCAATCTGCGTTATTTGCTAAGATTGCTTTGTCATCATCAAATGTGATAAATCTTGACAACTGTTCTTTGAAACGTTTCGCATTATGATCGATCGTTTCCTTTGTTAACATATTTCTCATATCAGATTTTCCAGATGGATCTCCAATCATAGTTGTCCCGCCACCTAAAAGAGCAATTGGACGATGTCCTGCTTTCTGCATATGCATCATTGCCATGATCGTTAAAAAATGTCCTGCTGTTAAACTGTCTGCTGTTGCATCAAATCCGATATAGAATGTTACTTTTTCTTTTCCTAACAGTTCTCTTAATTCCTCGTGTGTTGTCTGTGCGATAAATCCTCTTTCTTGCAGCACATCATATACGTTTTGACTCATTTTATATATCTCCTTTTAAATTCTCTTCTTAATTTGTGTTTATATAATATAGTCCACGGCCTATGCCGTTCCTTTGAACTTATGGGAATTCCTCTATAATCTTATGCAGCCGTTCCCAAGTTCTCTTAACAGATGATCCGGACATTCGTTCTCTTCCTGTATGCATGTCCACCATATCTGATTCTGATGATATAATGTCTGCATGCTGATCTAATACCCCAAAATTGTCACCTCAAAAATATCTTGATTTCTAGTTTTTAAAGCTATGGATCGGTGCTGGAATTCTTCCTCCACGATTCACAAATGCATCGCATGAAAATTCATTCACTGGCATAATTGGTGCATATCCAAGTAATCCACCAAATTCTACCTGATCTCCAACATCTTTTCCGATTGCTGGGATCACACGGACAGCAGTTGTCTTCTGATTGATCATACCAAGTGCCATCTCATCTGCGATCAGTCCTGCGATCGTTGTTGCTTTTGTTTTTCCTGGAATTGCGATCATATCAAGTCCTACAGAACATACACATGTCATTGCTTCTAATTTCTCAATTGTCAGAGCTCCAGCATTCACTGCATCGATCATTCTCTGATCTTCACTGACTGGAATAAATGCTCCACTTAATCCACCAACGTAAGAGGAAGCCATAACTCCACCCTTCTTCACTTGGTCATTTAACATCGCTAAGGCTGCTGTTGTTCCTGGTGCTCCTGCATACTCTAATCCAATCTCTTCTAAGATCTCTCCAACACTGTCTCCTGCTGCTGGTGTTGGTGCAAGAGAAAGATCAATGATCCCAAATGGAATTCCAAGTCTCTTAGATGCTTCTTTCGCTACTAATTGTCCGACACGAGTTACTTTAAACGCTGTTTTCTTGATCGTCTCGCAAAGAACTTCAAAGTTCTCTCCTCTAACATTTTCAATCGCACGTTTTACAACACCTGGTCCACTAACACCTACATTGATGATCGCATCTGCTTCTGTAACTCCATGGAAAGCTCCTGCCATAAATGGGTTATCATCTGGTGCATTACAAAATACTACGAACTTCGCACATCCAAGACACTGGTTGTCTTTTGTAAGTTCTGCTGTTTCTTTGATAATCTCACCGATCAATTTCACTGCATCCATGTTGATTCCTGTCTTTGTAGAACCTACATTAACAGAGGAACATACAAAGTCTGTCTCTGCTAATGCTTTTGGAATAGAACGGATCAATAATTCATCTGCTTTTGTCATTCCTTTGCTTACTAATGCAGAATATCCACCTAAGAAGTTGACTCCAACTTTCTTTGCTGCTGCATCTAATACTTTCGCAAGTTCTACGAAATCATCTGGTGTCTTACATACATTCCCACCCACTAAAGAAATTGGTGTGATAGAAATTCGTTTGTTAACAATTGGAATACCAAATTCATTCTCGATATCTTTTCCTGTCTTCACAAGGTCTTTTGCAACTGTTGTGATCTTATTATAAATATTCTCCTTGACCTCTTCTAGTGTTGCACCAACACAATCTAATAAACTGATACCGATCGTGATCGTACGAACATCTAAATTCATCTCATGGATCATTTTATTCGTTTCAAATACTTCATTCAGATTAATCATGATGCCACCCCACTAAATTCTGTGCATAATATCAAAGATTCTTTCGTTCTGCGCCTGAATTACAACACCGATTTCTTCACCGATCTGTTTTAACTCACTGGATAATAATGCGATATCTTTGGATGAACCAGCTGGATCTACGACCATCATCATGTTAAAGAAGCCGCCTGTGATCGTTTGGGAGATGTCTAAGATGTTAACATTGTTGCTAGCTAAATAGTTACACACCTTTGCGATGATTCCTACACCGTCTTTTCCAACAACTGTGATTACTGTTTTTTCCATTTTTGTTATTCCTCCTAAATGTTTATGATACACTGGTTACGGTAGATACCGTGTCTCTTCTGGCTACTTCAATCGGTAATGTAAAATTATGTAAAGAAATCTTTACCGTCTCGTATGCCAGTTTTTCGTAATTATTCTCTTTACTCAGATGTCCAAGATAAACTTTCTTTGTCTTCTGTGTTGCAACTTCCTCAATCAGTTCAGCACATCTTTCATTCGATAAATGTCCCTCTCTTCCAAGGATCCGTCTCTTCAAATAATACGGATAGCGTCCAACCTGAAGCATATTCACATCATGATTAGCTTCTACAAATAAAATATCCGAATCATATATCTTCTCTACCAGATATTCATCGTAGTCTCCAAGATCTGTTGCAATGCTTGCCTTGGCCCCTTCTTCTGAGTAAAACGAGTAACAAACAGGATCTGCAGCATCATGCCATATATGAGATGCGTTGACTTTCATATCTCCGATCTCAAATGGTTTGTCTGCTTCAATCGAATGAAAAAGGCTTTTATCAACTTTCCCAAGGTTCTTATAATCAAAAATCGCATCGATCGTCTTTCCTGTTGCAAAGATTGGAAGTCCATATCGTCTTGCGATAACACCAAGTCCCTTGATATGATCCGTATGCTCATGTGTGATCAAAATTCCATCAAATTCTGGAACGGTAAGATCAAGTTCTGAAAGTGAATTTTCAATACGCTTTGCACTGACTCCACAATCAACTAATACATTCGTCTTCTTCGTTCCAACATATATGCAATTTCCTTCACTGCTGCTTGCTAAACTTGATAGTTTCACAGATTATACCTCTTTCTTCTCTTCTGGGCTGACCCTATTGGCAAACATTATATCATAAGGTTATTTAAGATTCAAGAATTGCACTGTATTCTTAAATGTACAAAATATCAACCAAGAATCTTTATGATCTGTGCTTTTGTATCTTCTAGATCACCTGAATTATCAATGATATTGCTTGCCATAGATTTAAACTCTTCTTCTTTTTGCTGTTTTTCGATCATCTGTTTGATCTTTTCATCAGAATATCCTCTGGAAGCTTTTAAGCGTTCATATCTTACTTCTTCTCTCGTGTAAATATACCATAACTGATCAAATCTCTTTTCATATCCTGCTCCAACTAACAAAGCTGACTCTATGACAAGCAAACCTTCTGGTTCTTCTTTTTCAAACTGATCAATTCTTGATAAAATCTCTTCATCTACATTTTTATGAGTGATGCTGTTTAATAATGAAAGTTTTGTTTCATCATGAAACACGATCTCTCCAAGTATCGGACGATTGATCGTCTGGTCTTCATTTAAAATTTCATTTCCAAATGCCTGAACGATCGCATCATAACTTTTTGCCCCTGGTACCATCAGCTCATGTGCTACATGATCAGATTGAATGACTTTTGCCTGATAATCATTTTTTAGTATATTTAAAATCTCACTTTTTCCAGAGCCGACTCCCCCGGTGATTCCTATGATTTTCATTTATCTTCTCCTTATTTTGCTTCGTACCAGCTTGCTCCCTGTTCAATATCAATATTTAATGGCACACGAAGGCTTACTGCATTCATCATTTCATTCTGTAAGATTTCTTTGACTTCCTCAAATTCATCCAAATGTGTTTCAATCAGAAGTTCATCGTGAATTTGTAAAAGCAGACGGGATTTCATCTGTTTTTCTTTTAATTTCATGTTCACTCTTACCATTGCAATCTTAATGATATCTGCTGCTGTTCCCTGAATCGGGGAATTCATTGCTACACGTTCTCCAAAATTTCTCTGCATGAAATTGCTGGATTTTAATTCTGGGATTGGGCGGATTCGATTGAACATTGTCTTTACATATCCGTCTGTTTTTCCTTTTTCCACTTCCCCATCTAAGAATTCCTTAACTCGTGGATACATCGCAAAATAACGATCAATATATTCCTGTGCCTGTTTTCTTGAAATCTTAAGATCCTGACTTAAACCAAACGCACTTAATCCATAAATGATCCCAAAGTTAACCGCTTTTGCATCTCTTCTTTGTGTACTCGTCACTTCATCCATCGGAATTCCAAATACCTCAGAAGCTGTTCTTGCATGAATGTCCTGATTCTCCTCATATGCATGGATCAGTTTCTCATCCTGTGACAAATGTGCCAGAACTCGAAGTTCGATCTGTGAATAATCCGCATCTAAGAATACATATCCATCTTCTGGCAGAAATACTTTGCGGATCGCTCTTCCAAGTTCCATACGGATTGGAATATTCTGAAGATTTGGTTCTGTACTGGATAATCTTCCTGTAGTTGTTACCGTCTGATTAAAGCTTGAATGTATTCTTCCATCAATATCAATAACATTCCAAGCATGGTGTTCTTTCTTACCATTTGCCTCTGCTTCTCCAGTAGCCACAATACACTTAATATCCACCGCGTTCAGCAATACTTTTACAGCTTTGGCAATTCCCTCACACTGGGCTTTCTGCTTTGCAAAAACTCCTACAATGTTATGTGAGAGAACTACTCTAGTCGGTTCGTCCATGTCTGAGCCTTTAAAATCATATTTCACATTTTTACAGAACCAGTCATGGACTCTTACTTCTTTCTCATAATCTGTGCCTTCTGTCAGTTTTAACTGTGCAGCCAGATTATTCACTGCGTTTTCTATATTACGATTGTACTTTCGGACGGTTTCCCTGCTGTAAAAATACTGTGGACAGATTGCTGTATGACCAAATGCATCCGTCGCCCAGTTGCAGGCAGATTGATTGACATAGTATATCAACGGATTGTCCCTTGTCATTGCTCGGAATATTTTGTTGAATACTTCTTTTGTTAACTGTCCCTTGATTGGAATTGGAATGACGTCCTCATGAGCCATCAATCCATTGTAGAAAGCCTTGTAAACCGCTTGTTCCTGCTTATTCAGTTGTGCATAATAGTAGCGGTCTACAATCACATCCGCTTCCTCCTTTATTTGTCTATATAAGCCATAACCATAGTGACATCATCACCGCATCCAAGCTCACTTGTCTCCTTGAGCCACTTTTCAAGATTATCTCTTACCGCCTCGTATCCATGCTCGCCAATCATTTTATAATACTCTCTGCAGGTTTTATGGAACTCCTCTTCGTTCACAAAACTGTTGGAAAATCCATCTGTCGAAAGCATATATAAATATGGCACATCATCTGCTGCATTCTTTCTCCTTACGGATGCTACTGCTTTTCTCCATGCATCCAGTTTGGATAAAGAATGTGTCTCTGTGCCAAGAAATTTCTCTGGCTCTACCAATGGAGAAATCTCATCACCTGTAATATAGTTAATATCTCCATCACCAATCTGAAATGAGAATACAAAGGTATCTGTAATCAGCATACCCAGAAGTGTAGTTCCATACAGAGAGTAAACCTTTTTCCAGTCGGTATTACCTTCTTTGTCTAATACGCTGCCATCTTTGTTCTTATAAAATGATTGTTTTACTCTTGCCTGCCATTCTTCACATATATCCTGTGCGAAGCGCATATCGCCTTCTCTGTTCAGAAATGTTACCAGATTCGTAAGACCATCCTTTTCTTGAGCAGATAGTTTTTCATTACTGTGCAGAAAGTATTTACCGCAATTAAAGAACCTCTGTCGCTTCTGGGGCACTTTGAGCTGCCATGTCCATCTGCTACAGCTATAATCGTGATCTTATCTGAAATTTCTTCTATCTTGCAGTTATCTTGAAGAGGTAATCCATTCTTTTCGTGAGTAGCGCCTTTTACACTTTTACCAAATACATAACGCTTCATGAAATCCCTCCTTTTTACCAAACTGCTCCATCGTCAAAGTCATCTGGACTAGGAATATTACTCATATCTATAACAAGTGGTGCTCCTCCATTTGCAGGTGCAAAAGGATCTCCACTGCCTGCAGGTGTAGATACTGCGTCAGCATTCATAGGTTTGCTTGCTGGAGCGGATACCATAGATGCAGTTGTAGACGCCCATTTAATCATCTTTGCAAGTGCAGCTGCATTATTTGCCTGTAATATCAGTTCTTTGTTACCTGTGAAGTCTTCAAGCACATCATCATCTGCATCGGAACCGATAGAAATCGCAATCTTAACTGCTTTCTTGAACCAAGGAAGTGCTTTTAACTTATTCAGTCCATCCTTGTAAGAATCTGTTGGCTGTCCATCAGACAATAAAACAATTACCGGTGGTAATGCTCGTGTTGGCATAGGCG
>ERZ857745.5469-NODE-5469-length-10255-cov-4.686863_pt1 | contig 10255 bp, 9 predicted proteins | sample MGYA00519699_ERZ857745 | MGnify/ENA primary metagenome ERZ857745 (study PRJEB31778, sample SAMEA3449357) | human gut metagenome | biome: human gut; feature: human-associated habitat; material: faeces | place: United Kingdom | collected 2010/2012 ...
ACAGTATCAGCAGCCAAAGGAAAGCCAACCAATAGCGAATTTATAGCGATGATTAGCGACAAATTAAGGCTTGAATTAAAGTCTGCATAAAACGATGAAACACAGATGGGAGAATAAATGTGGAAGAATGTAAAAAACTTACATTCATATTTATACCACCAATAAATGCTTTTTTATACCAATAAACTATAATAACAAAAACCAATAAACACCTTTTATTTATTGCTTAGAATAACAATAGATAGAGGTGTTTTTATATGCTTAAAATATAGCGATGAAGCCTTTATTTATTGGCTTGATTTATAAGTAAAAGTAACCAAATTACTTGACAATAGTAAAATAAATGAGTATAATAAATATAGAAATAAGGAGCCACAAAAAGTGGTCGCCGATTTTTGTGTTAAAAAGTGCACACTCTAATCGCAAGCAGAGTGTGTATTTGTTTTTTTATTTGCTTAATATATGTACGAGTACAATTATTAAGGCAATAGTTATGATAGTTACTGATACAAGACCAGCGAAAAGTAGTATTATTAATTGTAATAATGCTTCTACCATACACATCACCTCCTCTTTGGAGGCGACACACCCTTGCTTTTCCTTATTTCATAATATATTATACATATAAGTAAAATATAAGTCAATAATCAAAGAACAAAAATTTGTAATTTTATTCATCAGAATTATTATCATCTTCAAAATTTTCCAAACCAAACTTTAAAAATTCTATAACTACTTTATTAAATGACAAGTTTTTCTTGTCTGATATTTTTTGGATTTCATCTACAATATCCTCAGGTAATCTTAAAGTTTTACTAATTCCACTATGATTTTCAGGTATTCTAAGTTTTTTCATAACATAATCCTCCTTGCACTAATTTTATATGCAAAAATTATTAAAATATGCACCTAAAAATACTTGCAATTATTTTGCAATTAGTTTATAATGCAAATAGAAAAAAAAGGAGGGAATAGAAAATGAAAAAAAAGAACAGCAAAAGAATAATATGGAGTGTTGTAGCTGTAATAATAATTACATTAGCTGTTATTGGCTTTGCTATATTTATTAAACGTGAACAAGGAAGAAATCCACAATATATTGGTACTGCTTTTAAAGACCAAGAAACATCATTAAGTGAAGAAAGTAAAAAACAAACTCAATGTGATAGTCAAAGCATAAATGAATTGGTAGAAACTCAAAAGGAAAACTCAATACAATCTGCTAATAAGTCTACAAATAATAAAAACAGTAATTCTAATAACAATACTGGAAATCAAAATAATATTAATAAGAGTTCTAAGTCAAATAATAACACAACAAATACTTCTAAACCGAATAATTCCAGTCAAGATAACAATACATTAGGCAACCCCGATTTAAATAACAATATAACTAATACACAACCTAAAAATGATAATCAACAAACGCAACAACCTCAAACACCAACAGTAGATAAGGGGGCAAATCAAACAAAATATAACCAAAAGTTATTAGAATTAAATAATGCTAAAAATTATCTTGAACAACTAAAGAATTTTGTAGAAGATTCACAATCGGATTTAAATAGTTATAAAACAAAGTTAGCTAATGCTAAAACAAAATTAGAAAATGCAAAAAAGCAAAAGACGATTCAAGTTTTTGAGAATGGACAATTTGTATGGAAAGCCGATCCACAAAAGATAGCAGACGCTGAAGAAGATGTTGCTCATTATGAAAATATGGTTAGTAAATACAATACACTTTATAAAAACGATAAATTAAAATTGGATAATCAACAATCTAAAGTAAATAATTTACAAAAAGAAGTTGATAACTTAAAGAAACAATTATAATTATTTACTAATTCTAGTAACTATCATAGTAATTGCCTTAATTATAGCATTAGCAGTAATTTTGCGCAAAAGTAAATAAACCAATAAAAAAAACACATCTGTGATTTGACCGTTATAGATGTGTTTTTTCTATATCGTGGAAAGCCATGTTTGTGGTTTTTCCATTTCCTACAATTATTATACACACACTAAATAGATTTGTCAAACTTATTGACTAATAATTCCATGAAATATATAATTAACATAGCAAAAAAATAAGGAGGACTAATAATGTTAATTGAAGTTCCAGAAAAAGTTGCTAAAAAAATAGTAGTAAAAAGAGATGGAAAAAAAGTCGAGTTTGACGGTGCAAAAATTGCACTTGCCATTCAAAAAGGTTTTGGAGATATTGTGGGAAATGAAGATCCTAAAACAGCTAAATATAATGAAACAGATGTAAATAAAGTATATAGTAAAGTTTTAGGTAGAATAGAAAAAATAGATTCTGATAAAATAAAGATTGAAGAGATTCAAGACTTGATAGAAGAAGAATTAAAGAACTTAGGCTATCAGGATGTTTATGGAGCTTTTGCAAGTTATCGTGAAAAAAGGGCACAGTCAAGACAATTATTTTTTGATGAAAAAAAGCAACATAAATTTCTAAAAGCATTGGAAAATTTAGGATTAAAGTCAGCCAATGTAGAAGAAAATAAAAAGGATAGAAACAATGATAATGAAACAACCATGGGAAATATGTTTCAATATGCAAGTACAATCTCAAGACAATTTGCAATAACATATTTAATGAAAAAGAAATTCTCAGAAGCACACGAAAATGGAGACATATATATTCATGGAATGAATTTTATTCCAACAGGTACAACAAGTTCATGTCAAATAGATATAAGCAAATTATATGATGATGGTTTTTATGTAGGAAATAACTATATAAAAGAGCCAAGTGGAATAATAGCATATTCAAACTTAGCAACCGTTGCAATACAAGCAAATCAAAATGATCAATATGGTGAACAAAGTATACCATCATTTGACTATTATATGGCACAAGGAGTCCTTAAAACATTTAAAAAGCAATTGAAACAATTGATTTTTGACTTTTTAGAGTTGACAGACTTTGATAAATTCATTGCTATAAATGGAATTGAAAGAGAAATAGAAAAAATAAATACGATTGACTTTGAACCAAGTATATTTGATAAATATTGTAGAGAGTCTGAGGAGCTTAAAAGAATGTTTAAAATTGCATATAACAAGGCAATTGAAAAAACTAAAAAATTAACAGACCAAGCAATGGAATCATTTATATATGATTTAAACACAATACATTCAAGAGCAGGGAATAGGCTACCATTTTCTTGTATTAACTTTGGAACAGACACATCACCAGAAGGCAGAATGGTAACCAAATCAATATTAACTGCAATTAACAATGGCCTTGGAAATGGTGAAGAATGTGCATTTCCAGTAGCAATTTTTAAAGTGAAAACTGGAACAAACTATAATAAGGAAGACACAAATTATGATTTGTTTGAACTAGCATGCACAGTAGCTGTTAAAAGAAAGAATATTAACTTTTCTTTCTTAGATGCAGAATTTAATATAGATGATTACAAACAAGGAGATTATGATACAGAAGTTGCATACACAGGGATAGGAAATAGAGTGTTAGAAAATGTAGTTGACTCAAATAAAGCAGTATCAGTGGGCAGAGGAACATTATCAACAACTTCAATAAACTTACCTAGGTTAGGAATAAAACATGGAATTATTTCAAGTGATAAAGCAGACGAAAAGAGATTTTTTACTGAACTAGAAGAAAAATTAGATTTAGTAAAAGACCAACTCTTAGAAAGATATGAAATACAATGTAAGAAAAATACATACAATTTTCCGTTCCTATTAGAGCAAAATGTATGGATAGACAGTGAAAAATTAAAAGATAATGATAATTTGAAAAAAGCACTAAAACATGGCGTTTTGAATATAGGTTTTAGCGGATTAGCAGAATGTTTAAAAGCTTTGACAGGAGAACATCAGGGAGAGTCAAAAGAGGCACAAAAATTAGGTATTAAAATAGTAGAATTTATGAGAAAGAAATGTGACGAATACTCTGAAAAATACAATTTGAACTTTAATTTAGTTGCAACACCAAAAGAAGAAATATCAAATAAATTTATAAAAATGGACCAAGCTATTTATGGAAAATTAAAAGGTATAACAGACAAAAATCGTTATACTAACTCTTTCCATATTCCAGAAGGATATAGAATTTCTACAGAAGATAAAATTAAAATTGAAGCACAATACCATAGCTTGACAAATGGAGGACATATTGCAATTGTGCAAATAAAAAATGGAGATACAAAGGATGTTATAAATGTTATAAAAACCATGAAAGAAAATGGAATTGGCTATGGAAAGATAGTTAATATGGAGAAGTAAAAATGGACGAATTTGATAAAGAACAAGCCAATAATAGAGAATATGTTTTAAGTATGGTAAAACAAGATGGAAAATTATTAGATTTAGCTTCTGAACGATTACAAGATGACGAAGAAATTGTAATGGAAGCGGTTAAACAAAACCCTATATCTTTGGAATTTGCAAGTAGTAGATTAAAAGATAATGCAAAAATAGTAATGGAGTCAGTATCAAGAGTTGGTTGGACAGCATGTTATGCAAGTGAAAAACTAAGAGCAAATAAAGAAATTATGTTATCAGGGCTGAAAATAGATGGTCAAATTTTATACTATGTATCAAAAGAAATAAGAGATGACAAAGAAGCTGTTTTAGCAGCTGTAACAAATAAGGGGTTAATATTAAAGTATGCAAGTAATAGATTAAGACAAGATAAAGATATAGTATTAGCAGCTATAAAACAAGATAAAAGAGCAAAAGAATATATTGCATCAGAAGAACTAAAAAATGATGAAGACATACAATTGATATTAAATCCACCACAGGAGGATTAGTCATTATTATTTAAATCCTCCATGTATCACAAAAGATATACAAATACAACACAAAAATAAAAAGTAGATAAAAATTATAGAAAAGTATTGAAAATAAAAAAATGTTATGCTATCCTTAAGTAAGATATGTACAAGTATCTTACTTTGATTTTTTTAGTAAGATAAAAATTTGGATTTAGCACATTGACTTTTTAGCTGTGTGAAAGGAGGGAAACGACTGAACTACAGATAAAATATGCTCTGCAAAATTAAATAGAGTAAACCTGCGAAATACAGTTAAAAATGAGTAAATGTGCATAAAAAGGAAAAAATTGTACATACTAAATACAAGACAGAAAAAAGCAGAATAAAAACACTTAAGAAAGAGGAGGAAGATAACCTTGAATAAAAAAGAGACTAAAATAAGTAAAGAGATAAAAATAAATAAAAAATCAGCAAGAAAAAATTACTCAAATCAAACAGGTATTACTCTAATTGCGTTAGTAGTAACTATTGTAGTATTGCTAATATTAGCAGGAGTAAGCTTAAATGCAATATTTAGTGAAAATGGAATAATAAAAAGAGCACAAGATGCCCAAAACAAAATGGACCAAGCAACACAAAATGATTTAGACTCAATAAATGAGCTAAATAATTGGATAGACGGAAAAATAAATGGAAGCTCAGGTGGAAATACAACAGGAGGAGATGACAAACCATCAACCAGTGATTTGCCAAGTGTAGCAAATAAAACAATACCATATTATCCAGATAATACATTTACAAAAGTAGCAGGAACAGATTTAAGCACTGGCTTAGTAATAAAAGATACAAGTGGAAATGAATATGTATGGATAGAAGTTCCAAAAACTACAGGGGTATATCCAACAGCAGGATTAAAAATAACAAATTTTACAGAAACCGAATATACAGCAATAGAAACAGATTTGCACACATATACGGATTATTATAGAAATGGAACAAGTGCTAAAGACGAATATTATTCAGATGATGTAACAGGATTAACAAGTGCAAAATATACAGAATTAAAACAAAAAATGTTAAAAAGCGTATATGAAAATGGAGGCTTTTGGATAGGAAAATATGAGGCTGGAATTGAGGAAAATAGAACAGCAGAAGGAAATGTGACAGAGGCACCATTATCAAAACAAGGAACAGTGAAAAATCCAATATATCCATATACATATATAACATGTAGTCAAGCACAAACAATAGCAAGTCAATTATCAACAGAAAAAAGTTATACAAGTAGTTTAATGTTTGGAGTACAATGGGACTTAGTATTAAAGCATATAGAAACAAAAATAGGAAGTGAAAATTTAATAAGTAATGGAAAAAATATATTGACTGAAGATAGTTCGTCATGGGGAAATTATTATAATGCAACTTTTGAAATAAATAGAGGAAAATATGCAAAATATGGAGCATTAACTGCATGGTATAATTATAATAATGAAAGTGGACTAGCAAATTGCGTAACATATGCAAATGAAAAAAGTACAAAACTTTCAGCAAGTTCATTTAAAAATTCAATATTATTAACCACAGGAGCAAGTGATGCGTGTAAAAAAATGAATATATATGACTTAGCTGGAAATGTAAGTGAATGGACATTAGAATATACCGCTAATATCAACTATCCTTGTGCTTCTAGGGGTGGCAATTACAACAACAAAAGCTCTCTCAATCCAGCTTCTAACCGTAACCACCGGCGATACGACTTACAGCACCTACCTCGTTGGTTTTAGGCCCTCACTTTTTAAGTAACCCTGCCCCCTAAAACGAGAAATTAGAATGAAAAACAAAAAAATGACCAAACGTCAAACTTAAAAATAAAAATGGAAACTATTCATAGCGCGTTTACACGCTATGACTCTAGAAAAATTTTTTGGATACTGAAAGAAGACAAAAAATTTTTCATCAACTACCGTTGATATAGCGCCAATCAACTACCGTTGATATGGCGCTATTATTGTGCTTTAGAAAGGTATAACTTGAGAACATAAGTAATGGCGCAAGGAAGGAGAAAATTATGAGCTTTAGCAATATGCTAGAAATATTACAAGAGAAAAACAAAGACAGAATTGTATTAATAAGATTAGGAACATTTTATATAGCTACAGGACGAGATGCGCTATTACTACATACAAAATTAGACTTAAAGTGTACTTGCTTTAAAAATAATGTTTGTAAAGTTGGAATACCAGTAATGTCAATAAATAAATATTTTGATAAACAGTTAACATATGAGAAGCTAATGGTAGCACATAAACTAAGTAGAAAAGGCAAGGGCTATAGAAAAGATGTTATATTATTTAACTTAAAACAAGAAGAATATATTATGTGGCTATATGAAAAATTAAAAACTAAAACATATAAACATGGAGGGTATACAGTATTTTATATAACAGAACCAAAGGTAAGAAAAATAGAAAAAAGTAGATATTTAGATAGAATAGTACATAGGTGGGTGGTAGATAATTTTTTAGTTCCGTATTTTGTACCAACATTTATATCAACAACATATGCATGTTTAAAAGATAGAGGTATGCATAAAGCTTGTTTGGATGTGCAAAAAGCAATGCTACATTGTAAAAGAATATGGAATGAATACTATATACTAAAGATGGATATAAAGAAATACTTTGAAAATATAAATAAAAATATATTATATAGAATATTGAAAAAGAAAATAAAAGATCAAAAATTATTATGGTTAATAAATGAAATAGTATTTTCAAATGAAGGTATAAAAAACTTACCAATAGGAAACTATACTTCACAAATGTTTGCCAATATATATTTAAATGAACTAGACCAATACATAAAACATAAACTACATTGCAAGTACTATTATAGATACATGGATGACGGAATTATTTTAATAAAAACAAAAGAGCAAGCAAAAGAAATACTAGAGAACATAAAAATATTCTTAAAAGAAAACTTAGAATTAGAGTTAAATAAAAAAACACAAATATTTAAAAGTAAACAAGGAGTGAACTTTTGTGGATATAAGATAAATGAATATAGGTTAAAAATACGAGATAAAGGTAAAAGAAAACTAAAGGAAAAAGTAAAAGAATTAAAGAGATTTATTCCTTCCTAATTTAGGTAAAAAAGTATCAGCAAATTATGTATTAGTAGGCTAAGCAGAATATACATAATTTGCGAAAATTTGATAAAAGGTATCAAGAATGAATGAAGTATTTATAATAGGAAAAGTAATAACAGAGGTTAAATTTGATTTTATATTAAATTCTAAACATATTTCAATAGCTAGATTTGGAGTTATGACGATGTGTGATAAACAAGAGATAAATGTAATTACATATGATGAAAAGGCAGATTATGTTTATGCAAATTTGAAACACGAAGATGTTGTTATAATAAACGGATATTTAGAATACAATAAAGTGATTTTAGAAGATATACAAATTTTGTTATAATTTCAAGCTTTTTTTCGATATTCACATTAAAAATCATTATCTAGTAACAAAAAAATATATTGATTTAACAAAAAATATTGTCAAAATAAAAACCTAATGATATAATTTAAACGAATATATACAAAAGAAGGAGGAATAGCCATGTTAGGAATAATTGCTTTTGGAGTAAGTATAATAGCTGTTATAATGTCTTTTTTTCCACAATTGTTATTAGCATCTTTTGCAATAGCAATGATAGGAATTATAATAGCCGTTACATCTGCATATGACAAAGACACAACAGAAGCTAAAGAAGGTGCAAAAAAAGAGTCAAGAGCATTAGAAGTAGGCTCTATAGTTATTTCAGCTGCTGCAATATTTAGCTATTTTGTATTTGTAATACTTTCACAAATTTAGCTAAAAATAAAAACTAACTTATTAAAAGTTAGTTTTTTTATTTTTATATAACTATTTGAGATTGTTAAAAATAAAGCTAATAAACAGCAAGATTAAAAATATCCAATAGTAATTTTTAAAAAACTCTAATAAATTAGGAATAAAAACAAATTCATTTTTTATCAAATCAATAACTAATATAAAAGAAAAATAAGCTATAAAAATAAATAATGGTATACTTAAAATATTAAAGTATATAGCATCCAAAAAATTTAAATTTAAAATTGATCTAAAAGCTCTAGTCATTCCACAAGCAGGACAATAAATACCAGTAACTGATTTGAAAAAACAAGTTACTGGTAGAATAGATATTGTATATAAAAAAATTATTAAAATTACTAATATAATATGAAAATAACAAAGATAGTCTTGTTGCTATCTTTTTCATATTCTGTACTGCTGCAGTTAGCAGACATTGTTCGGACACTTTTTCGTGTCCACGGAAACGAGCATAGCGAAGCCCATGCAGATTTTTTGAATCTGCGAAGCTTCGCTCAACGGTTTCTTTTCTTCTATCGTAAATAGCTTTTCCCTTCTCGGTTTTAAGGAAATTTTTATTATCGTCTTTATGATTTTCCCAAACGTGTCTTCTAATTATTTTATATTTAGATTTTTCTCCAAGGCATTTATCTTTGTGAGGACAACACATACATATTTCTTCAAAGCATCTGTATTCCTTATAGCCTTCACGGGTCGTTGTCTTATATATTAATGCAACATTATTAGGACAAATATATATGTCTTTATCATAATCATATATGTACTTATTCTTTGTATACATTCCTTTTTTATGAGGAGAACTGATATTATCTCTCTATCTGCTATTCCTTTAAAAATGGGATTAGTTGAATATCCTGCATCTAATCCAAGATACTTAGGTTTTATATTAAATGTTTCTTTAATTCTATCTATTCTTTTTAATATTGGGTCGCTATCGCTGACGTTACCAGGGGTAACATGAACATCCATAATTATATTATTTTTACTATCTACGGTTCTATGATCTAAATAAAAAAAGCCTTCAGGTTTATTATCTCTCATCATATACCCACTATCAGGATCAGTTGTACTTTTCTTAATTTCTTTTGTTTCTTTTTTTAATTTCCTTGGCTTTAAAGGTTTCTTGTTATGTTTCTCTCTATCTGCATTAACATCAATATCCAACTGTTCTATATATTCTTTAGGAGTTACATCTACTTCAACTTTTTCAAACTTTCTTTTATTAGCATTTGCTTTTATATGAGTTGAATCAGAATAAAGAATTTTACCCCCAACTAAACCTTTTTCGATAGCTTGAAAAACTATATTATCAAATATTTTCTGTGGAATATCAGTACCTTTAAATCTTCTAATTCTATTCTGACTTATTGTAGATGAATCTGGAATTTTCTCTGTAATTGAATATCCTAAAAACCATCTATATGCTAAATTTACTTCTATATCTTTAACTAACTGCCTTTCGGAGCGTATGCCATAAAGATATCCTATAAATAACATTTTAAATAATACTACTGGATCAACAGCTGGTCGACCATTTGTATGACAATACAAATCCCTAGTTAAATC
>ERZ857745.5475-NODE-5475-length-10242-cov-4.457151_pt1 | contig 10242 bp, 7 predicted proteins | sample MGYA00519699_ERZ857745 | MGnify/ENA primary metagenome ERZ857745 (study PRJEB31778, sample SAMEA3449357) | human gut metagenome | biome: human gut; feature: human-associated habitat; material: faeces | place: United Kingdom | collected 2010/2012 ...
CCGAATGCAGTTGCGTGGTGCTGCGAAGCTGACGGCCTGCCTGCCGCATGGGTCGATGCGAAACGGGCATGGCGGCCTGCGCTGCGGCACTGGCCTGGGCCATGCCGGCGATTTGCTGTGCCTGCGCGGCTTGCTGCTGCGCCGCGATGCCCTCGGGATAGACGGCGGGGATGTTTTGCAAGTTCATGTGTGCTCCTGTGGTGAAACGCCTGCGTTGTGCCGGCCGCACGAAGGGCGGCGCTCGTGTTTCTCACCATAGTACGTTCCATGGCGGCGGTTGTGCGCGGCGTTCGCCCAAAGCGCCAACAACACATGGTTGTAAAGGCGCGTGCATCGGGAAACGGTGCGCTGGCGGTTTTTCCACGGTAAGTGAACGGCTCCGCGTCAAAAGCGCGCAAACGCACGGAAGCCCTAAAACCAACCGCTGCACCTGCTATGCTTTGCTACGTGATGGAGAACGGCCGCGCGGCGGCAGGTGGCGAAGGAGTTGGCGCAGATGGTGTTGCCGGAGAACATGGAAGGCCTCCATGGCGGGGCAGGCGTCGGCGGTGCGGCTCCCGCAGGGGAGCCTCCTGCGCTGTGCGCGCTGGTCACGGGCGCGACGGGCGGCATCGGCCGCGAGCTGTGCGCGCAGCTGGCCCGCGAATGCGGCACGTTGGCCCTGGTGGGACGCGATCGGCACAAGCTCGAGGAGTTGGTGAAGGACCTGGCCGAACGCTTCGACGTGGACACGCACGTTTTCGTTGCCGACTTCGCGCAGCCGGGCGCCGTCGATGCGCTGACGTTGCAGGTGCAGGCGGCGAACCTGCAGGTGGAGACGCTCGTGAACAATGCCGGCTTCGGCTACGATGCGCCCTTCGCGGAAAGCAGCTTGGAGCATCAGCGCGCGCTCGTGCAAACCAACGACATGGCGCTCATGGAGCTTTGCCACGCGTTCGCGCCCGGCATGGCGGAGCGCGGGCATGGCGGCATCCTCAACGTGGCCAGCGTGGCGGGGTTCGTCCCCGGGCCGTACATGTCCACGTATTACGCCTCGAAGGCGTTCGTCCAGTCGTTCTCAAGCGCGCTGCATATGGAGCTGCGCCCGTACGGCGTGCATGTGACCGCGTTGTGCCCCGGGCCTGTTCGCACGCCGTTTTGGGACAACGCCGACGCGGGCGGAACGGCGTTGGCGCGCATGACCATCAGCGCCCCGCGCGTGGCTCGCGCGGCTATCCGGGCCCTGGGCTGCAACCGCTTGCTGTGCTGCCCGGGCGTGCTGGCGAAGGTCATCGTGTTCGGCAGCCGCCTCGTTCCGCGCACCTGGGCAGCCGCTGCGGCGTCCGCCCTGCAAAAACCCGGAAAGTAGTGGGAAGCCCGTGTTCGCGCGCGTTTTGCGGGGGCTCGGCTCCAAGCTATTCGGCGTCAAGGTCGTTTGGGGCGGAAGGTTCGCGTTCGCGCGCTTAGCAAAAGGAACCCCTGAACTCGGGTTTTCTGCGTCCGCCTCGCACAGGATGAGGGCCCGCGTTCGCGTGCATTTGGCGAAGGGTGATATGCCTTTCCGCCGGTATATGGTTAAATCAAAGGAACGGCTTTTTCGGCGGGCAATGCCGCCGTGTCAAACATAAAGGAGCATCATGGCAGAGTTCATCTACCAAATGTACAAGGCGCGCAAGGCGCACGGCGACAAGGTCATCCTCGACGATGTCACGCTGTCGTTCTATCCCGGCGCGAAGATCGGCGTGGTGGGCCCGAACGGCATGGGCAAGTCCACGCTGCTCAAGATCATGGCCGGCATCGAGGAGGTCAGCAACGGCGACGCGCGCCTGACCCCCGGCTACTCGGTGGGCATCCTGCAGCAGGAGCCGCCGCTGGACGAGGACAAGACCGTCCTGGAGAACATCGAGATGGCGTTCGCCGACGTGAAGGCCAACATCGCCCGCTTCAACGAGATCGGCACGCTCATGGGCGAGCCCGACGCCGACTTCGACGCGCTCATGGAGGAGATGGGCAAGCTGCAGGACGCCATCGACGCGGCCAACGGCTGGGACCTGGACAGCCAGCTGTCCCAGGCCATGGACGCGCTGCAGTGCCCCGACCCCGACATGCCGGTGAACGTGCTCTCCGGCGGCGAGCGTCGTCGCGTGGCGCTGTGCCGTCTGCTGCTCGAGGCCCCCGACCTGCTGCTTCTCGACGAGCCCACCAACCACCTGGACGCCGAATCCGTGCTGTGGCTGGAGAAGTTCCTGCATAAGTACCCCGGCGCCGTGCTGGCCGTCACGCACGACCGCTACTTCCTGGACAACGTGGCCGAGTGGATCTGCGAGGTCGACCGCGGCAGCCTGTACCCGTACAAGGGCAACTACTCCACGTACCTGGAGACCAAGGCCGCGCGTATGGCGGGCCAGAAGCAGCGCGATGAGAAGCTGCAGAAGCGCCTGGCCAGCGAGCTCGAGTGGGTCCGCAGCTCCCCGAAGGCGCGTCAGGCGAAGAGCCGCGCCCGTCTGGAGCGCTATGACCAGATGGCCGCCGAGGCCGCGCAGTCCAAGAAGCTCGACTTCACCGAGATCCAGATTCCGGCCGGCCCGCGCCTGGGCGCCGAGGTCCTCAAGGTCGAGCACCTGCACAAGCAGTTTGGCGACCGCGCGCTCATGGACGACCTGTCTTTCGAGCTGCCGCGCAACGGCATCGTCGGCGTGATCGGCCCCAACGGCGTGGGCAAGTCCACCCTGTTCAAGATGATCATGGGCATCGAGCAGCCCACCTCCGGCAGCCTGAAGCTCGGCGAGACGGTGAAAGTTTCCTACGTCGACCAGGGCCGTGCGGGCATCGACGGTGACAAGAACGTGTGGGAAGTCGTCTCCGGCGGCCTGGACTACATGATGGTCTGCGAAACCGAGGTGCCCAGCCGCGCATACGTGGCCAGCTTCGGCTTCAAGGGCTCCGACCAGCAGAAGCCTGCGGGCGTGCTCTCCGGCGGCGAGCGCAACCGCCTGAACCTTGCGCTGACGCTCAAGCAGGGCGGCAACCTGCTGCTTCTCGACGAGCCCACCAACGACCTGGACGTGGAAACGCTGTCCAGCCTTGAGGAGGCGCTGCTGCGCTTCCCGGGCTGCGCCGTGGTGACCAGCCACGATCGTATGTTCCTCGACCGCGTTGCCACGCACATCCTGGCGTGGGAGGGCACCGATGAGAACCCGGGCAACTGGCACTGGTTCGAGGGCAACTTCGAGAGCTACCAGAAGAACCGCATCGAGCGCCTGGGCGAGGAGGCCGCAAAGCCCCACCGCCTGCACCGCAAGCTGACCAGGGACTAAAACGAAGCGCATAAACATAAACGAACGGCTCCCGCGACCCCAAAGGCCGCGGGAGCCGTTTTTGCGTTGGCGGCGGTAAAAGAAAAGCGGGGATCCCGAGTGTTCGGAATCCCCGCTTGCGTTCGGGTGGTGCTTGTCGCTTCCGCTAGTTCTTCAGCGAGTTGATGGGGGCGGGCATGCGGCCGCCGCGGTGGGCGAACACGGTGCCGGCGTGGGTGTTCACGGGCATGACGGGCGCGTAGCCGAGCAGGCCGCCGAAGTCCAGCTTGTCGCCGACCTTCTTGCCGATTGCGGGGATGACGCGCACGGCGGTGGTCTTGTTGTTGATCATGCCGATGGCGCACTCGTCGGCGATGATGCCGAAGATGGCCTCGACCGGCGTGTCGCCGGGGATGGCGATCATGTCCAGGCCGACGCTGCAGACGCAGGTCATGGCCTCGAGCTTCTCCAGGCACAGCGCACCGGACTCGGCGGCGCGGATCATGCCGGCGTCCTCGGACACGGGGATGAACGCGCCGGACAGGCCGCCGACGCTGGAGCTGGCCATGACGCCGCCCTTCTTCACGGCGTCGTTGAGCATGGCGAGCGCGGCCGTGGTGCCCGGACCGCCGCACTGGCCCACGCCGATGGCTTCCAGGATCTCGGCCACGGAGTCGCCTTCGGCCGGGGTGGGGGCCAGCGACAGGTCCAGGATGCCCTTCGCCACGCCCATGCGGCGGCTGGCCTCGCGGGCCATCAGCTCGCCGGCGCGGGTGATCTTGAACGCGGTGGCTTTGATGGCCTCGGCGATCTCGGTCATGTCGGCGTCCTTGGGCATGTTCGCCAGCACCTGGCGCACGACGCCCGGGCCGGAAACGCCCACGTTGACCACGGCGTCGGCCTCGCCCGAGCCGTGGAAGGCGCCGGCCATGAAGGGGTTGTCCTCGACGGCGTTGCAGAACACCACCAGCTTGCCGGCGGCGATGCAGTCGCGATCGGCGGTCAGCTCGGCGCACTGCTTGACGATGCCGGCCATCTTGAGCGCGGCGTCCATGTTGATGCCGGCGCGCGTGGAGCCGACGTTGACGCTCGAGCACACGCGCTCGGTGGCGGCCAGCGCGTTGGGGATGGAGTCCATCAGCTTGTTGTCGGCCGCCGATGCGCCCTTGTGCACGAGCGCGGAGAAGCCGCCCACGAAGTCGACGCCCACCTCGGCGCCGGCCTTGTCCATGGCCACGGCGATGCGCGACAGGTCGGTGTCGGGCACGGCGGCGCAGATCTCGGCGATGGGCGTGACGGAGATGCGCTTGTTCACGATCGGGATGCCGAACTCGCGCTCGAGCTGCTCGGCGGTGGGTACCAGCTGCTCGGCGGCCTTCGTCATCTTGTCGTAGACCTTGCGCGCCATGGTGTTGATGTCCGAGTCCGTGCAGGAGCGCAGGTTCAGGCCCAACGTGATGGTGCGGATGTCCAGGTGCTGCTTGCTGACCATGGCAAGCGTTTCGGCGATTTCTTCCGGGGTGATTTGCATGATGCTGTCCTTTTGACGGGCGACGCTTTTGCAACAGGATAGCAAATTGCGGCCGTATTGGTCGGGCAGGGGAGCCTTTGGGCAACGAAAAAGCGGGCCCGTGGGCCCGCTTTCGCGATTGGCTCGTTGTTGCAGCTTAGAAGACCGGGACGACGGCGCCCTCGTAGGTCTTGTTGATGAAGTCGCGCACGGCATCGGACTTCAGGGCCTTGGCCAGAGCCTGGATCTTCTCGGAATCCTGGTTGCCGTCCTTGACGACCAGCACGTTGGCGTAGGTCTCGGCGGCCAGGGAGTCGGTTGCCTCGACGGCAAGGGCATCCTTCTCGACGGACAGGCCGGCGGCCTGGGCGTAGTTGCCGTTGATGCAGGCGATGTCGACATCCTTCAGGGCGTTGGGGATGTTGGCGGCCTCAAGCTCCTTGATCTGCAGGTTCTTGGGATTCTCGACGATGTCCTTGGCGGTAGCGGTGATGCCTGCGCCGTCGGCCAGCTTGATCAGGCCCTCCTGCTGCAGCAGGAGCAGGGCGCGAGCCTCGTTGGTGGTGTCGTTGGGCACGGCGACGGTTGCGCCGTCGGCCAGGGCGTCAAGGGAAGCGGTCTTGCCGGCGTACAGGCCGAAGGGTTCGAAGTGGATCGGCTCGACGGAGACCAGGTGCGTGCCCTTCTCCTCATTGAAGGAATCCAGGTAGGGCTGATGCTGGAAGTAGTTGGCGTCGACCTCGCCTTCCTCGGTGACCGTGTTGGGCTGGATGTAATCGGTGAACTCCTTCACCTCGAGCGTGTAGCCCTGCTCCTTGAGCTGATCGGCCACGGCGTTGGTGAGGATCTCGGCGTGCGGGGTGGGGCTTGCGGCGACGGTGATGGTTTTGTCGTCGGAGCCGGAGTTGGAACCGGAGCCTGCGCAACCGGCCAGGACGCCGGCGGCCAGGACGCCTGCAGCGGCGAACGCCGCGAGCTTCTTCAGTGCGGACTTCTTCATGTAGGGTCTCCCTCCCATCGATTTGCGCCTAGGCTGCACCGCGAGTTTGCGGGCGGGCAGTGGCGCCTTGTTTTGCGTGACGCCTAGTATACCGAGCGGGGATTTTTGGGCAATAGCTTTGCTCATACGAAAAGACGGGCGGAAGCTATCTGTGAAAACGATAACCCAGTCGGCTATGATGTAGAACGGGGTGAGCGGTGGCAGGGCGACCGCCATCGGCATCGCGGCACTGAAAACCATACCGTTCATCTATATATATGTAGAGGTTGCGGGACTCGTTTGCAGGCGTGCTGCGCTCGTTGCTTCCCGATTGCGCGGCCGGTAAAATAATCCTATTGAACACTTTGTCCATTATTGCTCGCGTTGTTTAAAACACGTGAAACAGCGCCGCCGGCCGTCACGCTCCGAGCCTGCGCGCATTCGCAACCCGCGTACGCAAGGAAGGGGGGCATATGCCCACGCAACGGAGTTCGGTTTCCGATTCGGCGACGGCTGCAAAGCCTGCCGCAACGAGGCCGACAACCGGCGCATCGCCCGCCGCAGCCTGTTCGGAAGCGAAGCCTGAGGCGGCCAAGCCCGCGCCGTTCGCCGTCGAAGATCGGCGCATCACGCGCTCGAAGCGCGCGCTGCGCGATGCGCTCGTCGAGCTAATCGAGGAACGCGGCCTGACCAACTTCAGCGCCAGCGACCTGTGCGCCCGCGCGGATCTTAACCGCGGCACGCTGTACAACAACTTCGGCGACATGGAGGGCCTGCTCGCCGCCCTTGAGGACGACATCATGGACGACTTGGAAAACCTCCAGTCATGCATGCAGCGGCTCAGCCTGAAGGACGTGCTGCGCTACCGCGTGAACAAGAAGCCCATGCCGTTTTTGGTGGGCCTGTTCGACTACCTGCGCGAACAGGGCGACTTCCTGCACGCGATCATGGGCCCGAAAGGCGACCCGAGCTTCGGCCCGCGCGTGCGCGACGCCGTGTGCACCGAGATCATCCAAACCATCCTGCACGAGCGCTACCGCAACGACCCCTCGCCGTTCGTGCAATATTATGTGGCGTTCTACGCCAGCGCGTATCTAGGGGTAATCACCCATTGGATCGAAACGGGCATGAAGGAAAGCTCGCAGGAGATGGCCCTTGTGGCCATGCGCCTGTTCTTCATCAAACCCGGCGACCCCATTCGACTGTAAGGAATTAGGCGGAACATGAGCGAGAACAACCAGAACGAGAACCTGCACATCGGCATCGACGTGGGCTCCACCACGGTCAAGCTTGCCATCTTGGACGACGCGGACCAGATCCGCTACGCGGTGTACCGCCGTCATCACGCTGACGTGCGCGCCACCATCGTCGAGGTGCTGTCCGAGGCTGCGCGCGACTTCGGAGACAAGCGCATGACCATCGCCATCACCGGATCGGGCGGCCTGCTTCTGGCCCAATGGCTGGGCATCGAGTTCGTGCAGGAGGTCATCGCCAGCAAAACCGCCGTCGAAACCTTCATCCCGAAAACCGACGTGGCCATCGAGCTGGGCGGCGAGGACGCGAAGATCATCTACTTCGACAACGGCATCGAGCAGCGCATGAACGGCACGTGCGCCGGCGGCACCGGCGCGTTCATCGATCAGATGGCGGCGCTCTTGAACACCGACGCCGGCGGCCTGAACGAGCTGGCGCAGCATGCCACCACCATCTATCCCATCGCCAGCCGCTGCGGCGTGTTCGCGAAAACCGATGTGCAGCCGCTGCTCAACGAAGGCGCGCGCCGCGAGGACATTGCCGCGTCCATCTTCCAGTCCGTGGTCACGCAGACCATCTCCGGCCTGGCGTGCGGCCGCCCCATCCGCGGTTACGTCGCCTTCCTGGGCGGCCCGTTGCAGTACCTGCCTGAGCTGCGCAAACGCTTCTACGAAACGCTGAACCTGGACGAGGAGCACCGCATCGTCCCGCAAAACGCCCACCTGTTCGTGGCCGGCGGCTGCGCCATTGCCGGCGCGGCCAGCGAGACGGTGAAGGCCGAGGTGCTCTCCGACGTGCTCGAGCGTCTGAAGAACCTCGGCGACATCCAGGGCAGCGAGGTCGTGCGCCTGCCCCCGCTGTTCTCCGACCAGGCCGAACTGGACGGCTTCAACGCCCGCCACGCCGGCGAACGCGTGCCCCGCGGCGACCTTGCCAGCTACCGCGGCACCGCCTTCCTGGGCATCGACGCCGGCTCCACCACGTTCAAGGCCGCGCTCATCGGCCAGGACGGCGAGCTGCTGTGGACCCATTACGTGTCGAACAAGGGCGACGTGCTCGGCTGCGCGAAGGCCGCCATCGCCAAACTCTACCGCGAGCTTCCGCGCGACGCCGCCGGCAACCCGCTGGTGACCATCGGCCATTCCACGGTCACGGGCTACGGCGAGCACCTGCTGCTCGAGGCGCTGCGCGTGGACTCGGGCGAGATCGAGACGGTCGCGCACCTGCGCGGCGCGCAGGAGATGCTGCCGGGCGTGGAGTTCATCCTGGACATCGGCGGCCAGGACATGAAGTGCCTGCGCGTGAAAGACGGCGTCATCGACCACATCATGCTCAACGAGGCGTGCTCCTCGGGCTGCGGCAGCTTCATCGAAAGCTTCGCCAGCGGCCTGAACCTGGACGTGTCCGAGTTCGCGAAGACCGCCATCGGCGCGGAAAACCCCGTCGACCTGGGCAGCCGCTGCACCGTGTTCATGAACAGCCGCGTGAAGCAGGCGCAGAAGGAAGGCGCCACCGTCGGCGACATCGCCGCGGGCCTGGCCATCTCGGTCATCAAGAACGCCCTGTTCAAGGTCATCAAGATCCGGGATCCGCACGACGTGGGCAGCAAGGTCATCGTGCAGGGCGAGACGGCAGCAGCCTACGAAGTGCAAGAGGCGCTGGGGTCCGATTCCATCCAGGCCTGCTCCACAATGCAAGAGGCCTTCGAGGCGCTCGAGCGCGGCAATCAGAAGTTCCTCGTCGCAGATGCCGTCATCGGCGATTACTTCGCACGCAACTACAGCGACGCAGTGCGCGTCGGCTTCCTGAGCTCAAACGCGGTGGCTCCTATCTATGCCGTCACGCTTACCAGCAACTCGGAGGTGTCGAGCAAGGTATCGCAAGCTATCGACACCATCACGCAAAACGGCGTTTTGCGTGTGATCATGGCCAAATGGCTCGGAAGCGACGCTTCGACGCTGCTGCCCGGCCAAGTAGATATCTCCAAGCTTCCGTCGACGTCGTTTGGGGTGGAGACCACTGCTCAGACCCCCACGGCTAGCAGCACGTCGTCGACGAGCGGGAGCTCTACGGGCGATGATACGCGCGACACTCAGACCTCGTCTGGTGCTTCGGGGGGAGGTAACTAGACGCAGCGTCGCGTGTCGGCACTATCCGACCAAAGTCCTTTCGAACAAGGAGGTTCATCATGGCTATCACAGTAACCGGACGTGGAACAAGCGTTACCCCTGCACTGAAGGATTACGTTGACGAGAAAATCGGCCGTGCGCTCGAGGTCTTCGACCGCGCCACCATGGACGCCGAGGTTATTCTTCGTGCGGAGAAGAACCCGGCCAACCCCAAAAGCGCGGTATGCGAGGTAACGGTGCGCGCCATCGGCGCCGTCATCCGCGTCGCCGAGGCTGACACCGACATGTACGCGGCAATCGACATTGCCTCGGACAAGGTCACGCGCCAGCTGCGCAAGTACAAGACCAAGGTCGTCGACCGTCGCGGCGAGAAGACCATCCGCAAGGTCGAGGCCCCGCTCGACGAGCTGCCCGACTTCATCCCCGAGGACGAAGAGGACGACCTGCTCGTGCGCACCAAGGAAATCGAGATGGAGCCGATGACCGAAGAGCATGCGCTCGTCCAGACCGACCTGCTCGGCCATGACTTCTATGTCTACTTCGACCAGGACACCCATCAGATCCAGGTCATCTACCATCGCAAGAACGGCGGTTACGGCATCATCAAACCGGTCGTCAAGGCATAGGCTGGTCGTACATGCACGAATGTGGCGGGTCCGGGAAACCGGACCCGCTTTTTCTTGGGGCATGCGTGCAGGAAAAATAATGTTGTGCGACGAACGCTTCGAGATGCTCGCTGCTATCGAAAACCAAAAAGGTAGGCTTTAAATTCCCCTAAATTAGTAGACTTGTATTATCATCTGAGTCCACATCGCCACAAGGCGTTGAGAATTCAAGGTGATGAGAAGGGAACCGACGATGGCACGAGTTTACAATTTCTCCGCCGGCCCGGCAGTTTTGCCCGAGCCAGTGCTGAAGCAAGCAGCTGACGAGATGCTGGAGTATCAGGATACCGGCATGTCCGTCATGGAGATGAGCCATCGATCTGCCGCCTTCACCGATATCATCCAGACCGCCGAGGCCGATCTGCGCGAGCTCATGGGGATTCCGGACAACTACAAGGTCCTGTTCCTCCAAGGCGGCGACAGCCTGCTA
>ERZ857745.5490-NODE-5490-length-10214-cov-3.621124_pt1 | contig 10214 bp, 9 predicted proteins | sample MGYA00519699_ERZ857745 | MGnify/ENA primary metagenome ERZ857745 (study PRJEB31778, sample SAMEA3449357) | human gut metagenome | biome: human gut; feature: human-associated habitat; material: faeces | place: United Kingdom | collected 2010/2012 ...
GCGACGGCCCCGGTTCGTAGTCTGAAAGTTGATACTTTAAATTGAATGAACAAAACAAGTTGCAAAATACAGTTTGCAACTTTACATAATAGTCATAATTTATACGACTGTATATATCTAAATATAATTTTGGTAAAAAATGGCGACCTATGGTCGCCATCGGATATAAGAGAAAAACTCCCTGAATCTACATATAGTTGGGTTATTTTAATATGGCAAAAAACGTATGGAGAATAATTTGTAAATCGTTTTTGAAAGAGATATTGGCAATATATTTTAGATTGATTTTCAATTTATCAGGCATAATTACCTCTCGGTAATATTTTTCCGGATCAGGGACTTGTGCTAATAGCTCATTTTCATTCCGATAACGAATTGAAGCAGGGTCCGTTATTCCAGGTCGTACCTGCAAAACTTTTAATTGTTCCGAAGTGTACAAATTAACGTATTTCCGGACTTCCGGTCTCGGCCCTACCAAACTCATATCACCACGGAACACATTAATCAATTGAGGTAATTCGTCCAATTTGTATTTTCGGATATAATATCCCGAACGTGTTACCCGAGGATCGTGTCCTCCGATGGTGATCAATCCCGTTTTATCTGCCTCCACTTGCATCGAACGAAATTTGAATAACCAGAAATCCTGATTACCTCGCCCGACTCTCAGTTGGCGGTAAAAGATGGGCCCCGGAGAGTCGCATTTAACCCATATTGCCAATACAAGAAGCAATGGACTTAAAATCAGCAGTCCCAGACTGCTTACAATAAGATCAAAGACACGTTTCAACGAAGCTATTATTTTGAAATGAGATTGATGAAATTAGCTAAGACATATTCTATTTCTTCATCAGAGAGACGTGTGTGTAATGGTAGTGTAATTTCGTTACGATATTGATTATAAGCGTTTGGATAATTCGCAATATCGAATCCGAGATTCTTATATGCCGTCATCATCGGCAAAGGTTTATAATGGACATTACAAGCAATGCCTCGTTCTGCCATTTTTATTATGATCTCGTTACGCTCGTCGATTTCTCGTCCTATCAGGCGTACCAGATAGAGATGACCACTCGAAGTGTGATTTTCTTCGTAATGGAGGAGTAATTGCAGGTTTTGATCTCGCAGCACTTCATCATAACGGTTGATAATCTGTTGGCGGCGGCGCAATATTTCGGGGTAACGTTTCAACTGTACCAATCCGATACCGGCCATGATATCTGTCATGTTGCATTTGAAATTAGGAGCGACAATATCGTACTCCCATGCACCGAGTTGTGTTTTGGCCAATGCATCCTTATTTTGGCCGTGAAGGGACAAAAGTTGAAATTGTTGGTAAAGCCATTCGTTGTCGATTCCAGGAATCGAGCGCCAAGTCAGTGCTCCACCTTCTGCTGTGGTGAGATTTTTTACCGCATGGAACGAAAAGGAGGTAAAATCAGCAATCTCTCCACACATTTTACCGTTCCGTTTTGCTCCAAATGCATGAGCCGCATCTGCAAGAATAATTACTCGACCAATAGAGTTTTGCAACTTGTTGGATGGCTGGAACAGTTGTTTTTTATCGTTTGCAATAGAGAAAATACGATCGTAATCACAAATAATTCCTGCCAGATCCACCGGAATGATGACTTTTGTCCGGGACGTGATAGCCTGCGCCAGTTGCTCATAATCCATTTCGAAAGAATTCGGCGCTGTATCGACCATGACTAATTTTGCTCCCACATGGCAGGCTACGCTGGCCGAAGCCGTATAGGTATATGCCGATGTAATGACTTCATCTCCGGGCCCTACACCCAGTACCCGCAGAATCATTTCCATACAGGCTGTGGCAGAGTTCAGGCATACGACTTTGGGCGTATGGCAATATGAAGCAATTTGGCGTTCAAATTCTTTTGTGCGAGGTCCTGTGGTGATCCATCCCGAACGAAGGACTTGGGCGACTTCGATCTCCTCTGCTTCCGTCATATCTGGCGGGGAAAATGGTATTTGCATAAATTTTATATTTTTTTAGTTAAAAATCCATATACGGTACCTGTCCCATAAGCAATGTGGACAGAAAAAAATAATATCGGCAGTATGAATCCCATGTCGAATCCAAATCTGAGGCATGCCAACCCTGTTGCTCCCAGAGCTGCGATCCAATACACTACTAGTATCCATATCAATACGTTCCATAAAATAGGAACCCACCAACCGAACAACAGACAGGAGAGCATTCCCACAACAAAACAGGCTGGAACGACGTGCCGAAGTCCTACGGCCCGTGGAAAAGTTCGCAATAATACTCCTATCGAACGTCCGTTGCGGTACATTTGATGGACGGAAGAGGTAAGGGTCGGTCGGGAATAATAGGTCGAAATGATTTGGGGATCAAAATAGATTTTGTACCCGGCATTTCGGATGCGTGCATTATATTCGTTATCTTCTCCGCGAGATAGTTTTTCATTCATCGGTCCGATTTCATCGAGTACCTTCCGGGGAAAGGCACCGAAAGGTACTGTATCGGTAAAACAGGCTTTGGTTCCGATGCGAAATGCCGCTCCTCCAATACCGAACGAGGTTTGGTTCAGAACGGCATTTGCTTTTCCCATTAGGGTGGGAGCTCCGGCTTCGACTTTACACACTCCTCCTACATTCCCCAGTTCGGGATTGGTGGATAGTTTGGCGACACATTTTGAGATATAATCACTAGCATAACGGGCATGAGCATCCATTCTGACCACTATCGAAGCAGAAGAGCGACTGACTCCGATGTTGAAAGCAGCAGACTGAATTTTCCGAGGATTATCGATCCATCGTATATTTGACCATTTATCGGCATAACCGTTTACTATTTCATGAGTTTTGTCATCGCTGCCTCCGTCCACGACCATAATGTCAAGCCGATTGAATGGATAGTTCTGTCCGAGAATAGAATCCAGACAAGGCCCGATAAAAAGCGCTTCGTTTAGTGTGGGAATGACTATTGCAACAAGGGGATAATTCATTTTATTCATGCGATATACGACGAGCCAGCGAGAGTGCCTCTGCCACATTATCTTCAATGGAACAATAATACCACCCTCCGTACCGACCGATTGAATATACATCGTAGGAAGAGAGCGTTTTCATCTTTTCGGCTCTATCTTTTTCCATGGCCGAAGTAACATGGACATAAGCAGGGTCCATGATAACGGAATGTGACGAAACAAGTTTTTGTCCAGATATGATGCCTGCGGTCTCCAAATCTTTCAAGACTCGCGTCAGACAGGCATTTATGTCAATTTGTGCATCTTGTCGGAATCCGATTTCCACATAGGCAGAAAGGCGGTCGCTGTTGAAAATATTATCGTAAAAACCTACTCTGTAAAATATATATTTCTTCTCAGGAAAATAAAGCCAATGGTTCCTTTTTTCGTTGCCTTTACGATCAAATCCGAGATTAAAGACCAATACTTTATTGCTTGAATATAGGTGTGTATCATGCTCGATTCCGGATAAACTGAGCAATTTCGGAAGTGGGATCGTAGAAATCAACTGGTCGTACTTTATGCTTCGGCGGGTTGTACGTGCGATCTTTCGAGCTATATCTAATTCAACAAGAGCTTCGCCGGTGGCAACTTTCTTGGGATCTATTCTTTGGAAAACTGAATTAACGTATTCAAAAGCACCTCCTTTCGGATATTCGAAAGTTGCGTTATACGAGTTCTCCTTGGCATGTTTGAAATTTGCAATAATTTCTTGTTTGTCTGCATAAGGGAAGAAGCGTCCCATGGCATCCGGATCGAGTTCGTCAAGATCGCAAGCATATAACTTTTCGTTGTAGGGGATGAGGAAAATTTCAGCAATGGATTTGCCGAATTTTGCATACAGCATACTTTTGAATGTCGTTCCTTCACGATATTCGTTGACAAATAAGTCATACAGGCAATCGATAAATTCGGCTTTATCAAGTTGATGAATGTTTTTCTGGAACGGGTAGTCGATATGCTTATTTTTATATCGAATCTGAGTCATTTTTTTCAGTGTGATAATATCCCGATCCTTATGCATTTTATCCATCACGAATCGTTCGATATCCTTGTTTCGGAAATGAAAAAAATGTCCGGAGTAATCCCATATAAAACCATCTTGTAGAATTGTCCGGCAATAACCTCCTATTTCCGGCTCTTTCTCGATGACTAAATAATCGTTTGAAGTAGCTGCTGCGTAGGATAATCCGGTTATCCCTGCACCGACAATCAAGTCCATATTAATGTTGTTTTATGCTTTTTTCGAATTTTTGTTCTGTATACACCGCCCAATTGTCCGCATTGAAACGATCTGCACAGAACTTTCGTGCAGCTTTTCCCATAGCTTCGCGTTTAAGTCGATCAGCAATTACATTCGACATCGCCTCTGCAAGCTGATCGGGTATTTTGGGCATTACGAGATATCCAGTAATGTTTTCCGCTACGATTTCTCTATTCCCGCCTACGTCGGTTGCAATTACAGGAAGAGACATGCTCATAGCTTCCCGAATGGATAATGGCAGAGATTCCACTTCTGAAGAGAGAACAAAGCAATCCAAACTCCGTAATACATTCGGGATGTCCCGTCGTGCCCCTGTGAAAATAATATAATCGTGTCCAGCAGCCTGTGCCTGTAACGTATCTCGAAGCGGACCGTCTCCTATGATGAAAAATCGAGTATCAGGGAACCTGTGATGTGCGATCTTGGCTGCTTCGATATAATCCGAATGCCGTTTTTCAGGACTGAGTCTTGCTACTATTCCGAATACTACGCAACTTGATTCGATACTGTATTCAGTTCTCAGAACAGGAGTTGTTCGTTCTTGGGAAAACCGCTGCATATCGACCGAATTGTTGATCACTTCGATCCGATTTCGTTTTGCCCCTCCGCTTTCGAGCCGGACCCTTTCACAATTGGATTCGGTGATAATTTCATCCGAGAAAATATTGAGTAATCTGGCGTATTTGTAGAAATTCAACGACGAGAACATGTGGATAGTCGTCACGATGGGAATATGCGGGCGATGTAGACTGAAACGCATCAACCATGCAATAATTGCCGTAAAAAAGCCTTGCGGGTTAACCAGTTCGATATTGTTTTCCCGTACGACTCGAAGCAGATAACGAGAAGCTTTCCATAATCCCCAAGGTCGACGAACATAGAATTCTGCCGGAATGAATTGGACGGGTGTACCTGTCAGTTCCCGATCCATAACTCCAGGAGCGGCAATCACGAACACATCGTGTCCGTGTGCGGCTATTTTTTGGGAAAGAGTGAGTACGTCCTGTTTAGCTCCTCCTATATCTTTCCCCATTGTCAGAAATGCTACTTTCATATTTATTTGGAAATCAAACGTCCGTAAAGATTTTCTATATCGCCGATCATTCTGTTATCGTTAAGATATGAATGACTCAGAGCGATGGCATTATGAGTCAAATAACAGCGAAATTCCTCATCATTCAATATCTCGTTTAATCTGGATGCCAGTTCGGTCGAATCGTTGTCTTGAAACAGAAGGCCGTTGAGTCTTGGCAAGATTTGCTCAGGGGTTCCTCCCACGTCGCTGGCCACACAAGGAGTTCCGGCTGCGAAAGCTTGGAGAATGGAAAGACTGAATGTTTCAATATGAGAGGGTAACACGAAAACATCGCTGCCGGCAAGTAGATGCTTTATATCTCTACGGAATCCCGCAAAAATGATTTTTTCTTTGCACGGATACGAGTTGATTCGGGCTTGCAGTTCTTCCCGCTGCACACCATCTCCTACCAACAGGCAAGCGACATTCTCTGTTGAGATACATAGGGTTCGGAAAGCATCCACTAAAACCTCCACCCCTTTTTCCGGAGAAAGGCGTCCGACATAAGTAATGATACGGCAATCGGCGGACAGCGAAAACTCTTTGCGGACAGCCTCCCGGGCATCGAGACGTTCCTGTTCCGTTACGGTATAATCGGCGATATGAATTCCGTTATGTATTCGCTCGATTCGATCTCTTTTCACTCCGTTACCTGTGAGCATTTCCCTTACATAATCCGAATTGGCGATAATTCGATCCAGACTATTCAGGTGACGAACAATAAAGCGATATGCGAAATCCGTAATACCGTGATTATGCCATATCCAGGGAATCCTGCAACCGAAAAACTTTTTAGCGATAATACCCATAATTGCAGGGCCGACGGCTTGGGCATGTATTATGTCGAATCGGTTCTTTGTTGCATAATGTGCTAATTGCCGGGCGGCGCATACGATGCGCTTGGGTGATCGGCCTGTTATGTCGATTTCGGTGATTCTAATCCCTGCTTTTTCTGCGTCTTCGCGTTGTACCGGCCCTCCTACCGCCATTTCGACATAGTGGCCTCGTTCTATCAGCCCCAGAGCCAGATTTCGGGTGAATGTTTCCTCTCCTCCGATTTTTCCTCCCGTGCTCAATAATAAAATCCTCATAAACTATTTATTATTTTCTCATTTTGATAACTCTGGCCGGAACTCCTCCGACAATAGCGAAGTCGGGCACGTTTCGGCTTACCACAGCTCCCGCGGCAATCACGGCCCCGGAACCTATTTTTACCCCCGGTAATATGATAACGCGCGTACCGATCCAAACATCATCGCCGATCACTACTGTTCGATCTTCTTTTCCTGTACCCCCCCCCTGTTCACGCATCGGAATGTCCGTACGGGATATCTCATGGGTCGAAGTAAGAATAATAACATCAGGTCCCATCATGACATCCGATCCGATATGCAATGGTCCCCGTATTTTCGCACGGATACCAATTCCCGATCGGTCGCCGATTGAGATTCCACGACCGGTTCCGAAATTTGCTCCATGTTCGATATTGATTTGTTTTCCACATTGGTCAAATAGAAAGTGTCCGACCCATGATCGTGTTTTTCTGAATAGAGAAAATATCCAATAGGCATTGTCTGTTGCGGGAAGAAACCGCAAAAATCCGTAGTATAACAGTAGGATAAAAAGTCTCATAAGATAGATATTTAATTGGAATACGGCAATCTATTCCCGAACTACTAATTTTTTTAGGAAATAGTCATAAACGGTTTGGATGATGTACCCAGTTAACAAAATGATTGGAATACATACAAACAGTAAAAACAAGACTCTTCCGGTTCCATCTTCCGGCCAATAAACATATTGTCTGATAACGCTAAATATTTGCCGATGGAATAGATATGCAGCCATACTGGAATAGGCGATACGAGAAGCCCAGAAAGAGATATGGGAAGAGTTTGTTAGATAGTAAGACAACGATATGAATGACATCGTACCTGACAGTGCTATTAGCATCCGAAAAACAGAGTTTGCAGGTTCATTGCCAAACAAATCTAACCACAAGTATCCGGTACTAATCAAAGAGAATGCGATAGCCCCTAATATACCAAATTTATAATTTGAGAATTGGTTTGGTAAATATCTTGCGGCTGTAATCCCGACAATGAAGCATGGAAAATAATAATAAAAACGTCGATCAACATCCATACCCCCCCCCCCTGAGCGGCCATAACCACGAGTATAATACAGCCTGCGATCATAAACACAGAGGATATTCGTTGTCCTGACATGATGGGGAAAAGATAGTAGAATAATATGATCATGGAAACAAACCAAAGCGTAGGAGGCTGAGGCGGAATAATTACGGAAAATCCTGTCATAGATAATAATACGGTTTTGACCGAAAGATATCCCATGAACAAATATATTAGTAGCGACAGGAAAAATAATGGCAGAATACGAATGGCTCGATTGATAAAAAAAGATTTAACTGCATCTATCCCATGAAAAATAGTGTATTTTCGTCCCAGCAAATAACCTGAGATGAACATAAATGTTCCCAACGCCCCATTTTTTAAAAAGTCACCCCAAGGCTGGAAATTGATCTCTTCGGTATAATTTCCGCAGTGGAATATCAAGATATAAAGCATACTGAGTGACCGGACAATGTCTATGGAGTTGAGATGTTTCATGACCATTATTTCTTGATATAATCCTCTTTTATCCGTAAAAAAGCCAGTCCGTATATCAGCAAAGGTAAAGTTGTCCGGGTCGCGGCTGAAACCATGCTTAGCAGAGAATAGACGATAAATGCCACGAAAAAAAGCCGGGTCACTCCCCGTGTTTTTTTTAAAAACGATAAAGGGACTCCCAATAAGATCAAATTCATTACAATACCTAATATTCCATGTTCACAAAGCAGGCGCGAATATTCTGTATGAGAGGAGTGTATCTGACCGAAACGATGTTGTCGTTCGGAAGATGTATTACCAGCTCCAATACCGAGAATAGGATTTTCTGCAAACATAGATAGTTCTTCTGTAAAAAGATCAATACGTCCAGATGTTACATCGTCAAGTTTATCTCCGACGCTGTTTCTACCTGAAAAACGAAAAGAAGCTACTCCATGCGTGACATCGTCAACCTTGTTCCAAACGACGATACCAGCCATAACGATAATACTTAGGTAAATCAATATCTTTTTCAGCTTGATCGAGTTATTCATGATCAAGCAAAACAGAATTGCTCCCAAGGAGACAACCAAAGCAACGACTCCAGTTCGGGAAAAAGAGAGTAACAATCTGAAGGCCAGAAAGCATATTGCAATGTAATTTCCGAGTAGGTTTATAACTAACGATTGTTTAATCAAAGAAAGAGTGATGAGAATTAGAATTCCTACACCTAAAACCACGGATAAATGGACAGGACCAAACCCTCCGGTTGTTTCAAACATGGAAGTGGCTGTAAACTCCACTGCAGAGAAGTCGGGAGTTTCAAGCGTTACCACTATAGATAGGGAAATCAACGGGAGTATAATAGCGCCTAAAATCTTTTTGTAATTATTCCATTCTACACATCTTCCCGTAAAATAGTATGCGGATATGGCTAATACAACAATTCCTGAAAGTGAATATCGGATATTTTCAAACCACTTTATCGAATTGATACTAAGAATTGTAGATGGAATCAACAAAATTAGGAATAGTATCCAAAGACGATTTTTAGGGTATGGTACGTCTGATATCAGTATACCGATCACGCAGAATAAAACAACAATATATTTTATGAATTCGCTACCTATCTGCGCATCACATACTTTTAGAAGTACCTCTTGCGAAGCCAGGTAGACGATAACTCTCGCAACTTCTTCATTTCGATTCCGATTTTTCAAAATGAGCCCGATTCCGACGACTAATGCTACGATACCCCATAATTGTGCCACCGTATGACTGTATACGACAGTAATCCCCAGCAGGATATGTAATACTAACCATTTAAATGGAATCGAATAGTTCCGACTATCTAAATAATTCATTGATTCTATGCTTTTGTAGGTGGCAGTATGCGGATAAAATCTTCTATGACTATATTCCAATCATGCTGTTCGGCCCAGACTTTCGATCTCTGTTTGAAGCTGCTTTTGTCTGCAAGAATCTTTGTCATTGCATTGCAGATTTCCGTTGCATTGTCTCCATTTACCAAAATGCCGCTTCTTCCGTCATCGATGGCATCATCAATTCCGCAACCTGTTGCTCCGATTACCGGTAAAGAGAAGAATCCAGCTTCCAATGCGACGATACCGAATCCTTCTACATCTCCGTTTTTTTGATTTTCACTCAAAAGCATGAATAAATCCGCGGCTTTGTAATATTCCGTCAGTTTCTCCCAAGTCGGACATACTCCATGGAACACTATATGCTCCTGCACTCCACACTGAATGGCTAACTCCTCGAATTGTTTTTGGTAAATCGGTAATCCAACGATATGGTAACAAGCTTGGGGATAAGACCGAATAATCTCGGGAAGTGCACGTATTACTCTATGTTGTCCTTTTCGAGGGGTTACTCCTCCGACAGTTAACAAAATAGGACTTCCTTGTAAATTTAAAGGGACAGACTCGGTTAATTTCCGATCCATTCGTTGACAGTCGATTCCATTCGGAATTATGCTTATATTTTTACTTTTCCGTATCCATGCGGGAATAATCGATGCCGTATAATGAGATACTGCGACTAATTGGTTGCAGGCCATCATGGAAAGATGGGTGAATTTCTTTCCCAAAAGACCGGGTAAGTTCACTTCGGAACCGTGTAGGATACCGAGAATATGCAGGTCTCTGTAGAAAAAACGAAGTCTGAGCCATAACCCGATCCAAAGAGAGAATTTTCCTGATACGATAACAATTTCCCCCCCCCCCCCCCCCCCC
>ERZ857745.5497-NODE-5497-length-10203-cov-3.590954_pt1 | contig 10203 bp, 8 predicted proteins | sample MGYA00519699_ERZ857745 | MGnify/ENA primary metagenome ERZ857745 (study PRJEB31778, sample SAMEA3449357) | human gut metagenome | biome: human gut; feature: human-associated habitat; material: faeces | place: United Kingdom | collected 2010/2012 ...
TCCTTTGGATTTTCTTTGGAATACATACGGCAAATGCCATACTGATGATAGATAAAATCAGGAACCGGGCGGATAAAGCGGCATGACATAAATTTACCGACAGAACCAGAAGGGGTCATCAGACCTCTTCCGAAGCGTCGTGTCTAACAAGATAGGATTATGTGAAAAAACACAGAAAAAGGGCAATAATAATGGCATATAAAGTGATTATACTCTATCAACTTTATATGCCATCTTACTTTTTAGGGACATTTACTGAATATCCCTCCAAAATCCCCTTCCAGAATCGGATATTTAATTCCGTCTCCAATAGGGATATGAATAAATAAAGGGGGGCCAAATTTTGAAGTTCCCCCCTCTTTTTTTTATAAATCCATCGATCCGGCTATTCTTCAAATTGCTCCGCAACTTTCTCCATTAATAATTCTCCCCGCAATTTAGTCGCAATGATCTTTCCTTCCTTATCTATCAATAACATGGCCGGCACTCCACTCACGTTATACAATTTTGCCACCGGACAGCTCCATCCCTGCAAAGAAGAAACATGTACCCAATTCAAATCATTTTTCTTGATAGCATCTACCCAATTGTCTTTTTTATCATCCAGCGACACGCTCAGAATTTCAAACCCTTTGTCATGAAATTTATCGTATACTTTTTTCACATTAGGAACTTCACGCAAGCAAGGTCCACACCAAGATGCCCAAAAATCAAGCAGAACATATTTTCCCCGGTAATCAATCAAAGAAACACTCTTTCCATCCGGAATTTGTAACGTGAAATCCGGGGCGATATTACCGACCGATGCCTTTTTAATATTGTCGATCGATGCCTTCAATTTACGCCCCAAGTAAGCATTTTTGATGCGTGGAGTCAAACTTTCATACATTTTCTCAATAACCTCCAAATCTCTGTTTTTAATAACAAAATTATTAATAATCAAAGCCGTCGCATGACAATCAGGATAGTTCGTCACCAAGCTATCAATGGTTTTCTCGGTTTTCGCTTTCATGCCGATGTATATCTGCGCCAAAGAGTCCACCATTTCCGATTTTTCTTTTCCCTCTTTACCCATAAAAGAGAGCCCCAGCATAATCATCATTTCATTCCCTTGTGCCAACAACACCGTTTTAAAAATATCCTGTTCTATACTTCCCGATATTTCCGTTTTAACACTTTCCGTTTCCTTCCCTCTTACCGTTTTTTTTACGGTTTCGCATTTTACCTGAATAGGTACGGAATCCAAAATAATGATATTCGAAACTCCATTGATTTGCAGGATACACTCATCCACGTCACCCAACGGCTTTTGCATTTTAAAAACACCGTTTACAACAACAGCGGAATCCAATATTTCATACTGTTTGTTTCCCAAATCTTTTTTTAAATAAATCACATTTCCGTCTCCATCTTTCCACTCTCCCTGAATGGTATAAGTTGTTTCCTGCTTAGCACAAGCCACGCACAATATTCCCATCAACAAGCCACTGACAATTTTTTTCATATGTTCAAATTTATTTTAATATTTTCCAAATCAGACATCATTTATTTTGAATCCTTTAAAAATTTCTCGAATTCTTTGGCTTTTTCGGCTTTCAACTCCTCATCTATTTTCTTAAATTCTTTTGCTCTTTTATTATCCCCAAGTTTTGCATACAGGACTGAAAGGGTGTCATAATAATTAGCTTTGAATTTACTATCGCTCTTGTCTTCCTCTTCCTGTAACTTTTCTATCAAATCCAGGCATTTCTTCAATATGGTTTTATCCGGACAATAGGCGGCAAGATATTGAACTGTCTTTGCCAAATAATTGTCAGAATATCCCAATGCCTTGATCGCACGATAAATTATCTGGTTGGCATAGACCTCATCCCATTTTTGAGCCAATTCCAATTCATACATATTTATTTTGGCACGACACGTCTCGGCACGTTTCAGGTCCCCGCGGTTTACCAACCGTAACAGGGTATCCATTTTTCCGGTCTCTTCAACCAAACGCAAGGGGATTCCGTTTTCATCAAATTTAATCTCGACCAATTGATCCACGGCTTTATCTAACGCCCAACTTAGTTGCCGTTCCACCTGATAGCGATCGAATTTCACTTTAGCCGCCAAACGATCGATATTAAAAATCACGTAATCAAACTGGGGAGAATAAGGATCCTTGATAAAAGTGCCGACAAAATCCCAAATTTCTTTTTCCTGCAATTTTTCCAAAGACATCGTTTTCATATAATCAAGTATTACCTGTTCTATGTCATTTTTTAAAAAGGCCCCTTGTAAAGCTGTGACATATTCTTTCAGGAAGGCAAAGTCCCGCTCTCCGGCTGTATACCTGTCCCGGTAAGCGAACAGGCTTTTCCCTTCTTTCCCGGCTTTCATTCCGGCAATCAAGACATCCGCTTCCTGAAATCCTGCCATTTGATGCACAACTTTCCCTTTCTTATCTATCAATAATAGCGTGGGAAAACCTATAATGTTAGCTTTATATCGTTTATTCAACTCTTTCCCCTCGCCCTTTTCCATGTCATATTTCACGTTGATGAAATTCGCGTTAAAAAAATCGCCTACATCTTTGCGTGTAAAGATATCTTTGGCCAAAGCTTTACAAGGACCGCACCAACTGGTGTAACAATCCATAAAAATATACTTGTCCTGCTCTTGGGCGGCCTTTAATACATTTTCCCATTTTTCCCCTTCAATAAAACGAATCCCGTTTTTATCCGCCTGTCCGAATAAAAACAAGGCTATACACAAAAATTGTATCACAAATCCTATCTTTTTCATAATAATCCAATTACAATATGTTAAGTTTATAAAATTCATAAATGTTTGTAAGGTTTATAAAGTATAAAGGTGTCCTTCGGACAATATTCTAAAGGCTTTGTCTTTATCGGTTGTTCTGACAGCCGTTAACAAAGTATCCCGCAGGGGTCCAATAAACTTTATGAACCTTACAAACTTTTTACTAATACAGGCACCTTATTTCAATTCATCCAATTTTGCCTGACAAGCCTTCACGTCCTCTTCTTCCACCCCGGAGGCAGCACTTCCTTCTTTCAATCCCAACGCCAACACTTCTATCGCCAGCTCTTTTTTATCCAAGGCCAGCAATTTATCGGCCACGTACACTGCGGTCTTTGCAGAAGGACTTAACCGATGTAAAAATACATACCAACCGGCAACCCGATCTCTGTAGGCAGCATCTTTCTCGCCTTCAAATATCTCCTCGTAACGTTCTACGTTCTCTACCATACTGGTCGAGATATAGTAATCGTCGATACTTGAAAAAGCAAACATCATCGCCCTTAATCTTTTCGCCGATTCATACTCTTCTTCATTGCCGCTTTCTTTTGCCGCTTTGAGCTTGGCATCCATAGCCTCGCGCATGGCAGCTTTCTCCTTATAGGTTTCGTCATAATTTTTCTGAAGCGCTGCCATATAATCGATAAAAGTACGGTTAAACTTATCCAATTTCTTTTTAGCCGAATAATAGTTTAAACGCGACAGCTCAGAAGGAACATAGATATTTCCTCCTCCCAACGAGGCCGCAGTAGCGCTCTCCTTGGCACCGGTCGCTTTAAATAAACGATCTTTCAGAGCCAGAACTTCCTCGAAAAATTCCTCCTGATCGGCCCGAGCCGTCTTTTGCAGGCAAGCGCCCAAAAACGTGCAAACAGCTTTATTCACGGCAACAGCCTCTTTCTTATTTTTCGTCGGGTTGGCTGCCTCTTTACAAGCCGCATCCACCAAACGATTGGCTAATTTCTGGTCAAAAACAGCGATTTTAGCAATACGCGGAATATGTACAGAATCCAATAATCGAGCATCATCCACCTGAGCAAAATAATCAAGTAACACATCGCTACAATCCAGGCCGGATCTATCTTTCACGATGAAATACCGGTTCAAAAATTCCTTTTCCCGATTTCCCTTTTCATATTCTTTCGTGTATTTTTTCAATTCCGGTAGCGCGGCAAATGCTTCCACTGCCTTTTCTCCCTCTTTTATAAACATATCTTCGGATTTACCTCCCAAAAACCGGTAAACCAGCTCCCCGTCTCCATTAACAAAAAGGAAGGTAGGATAAGCGGATACGCCGAATGATTTCGCCACCATTTTTCCGTCTTCACTCTTCTCCGCATCCAATTGTAAATTCAGAAAATAGGTGTTATAGTATTCTCCTACTTTAGGCAACGGGAAAATATTATCCGCCATGTGTTTACACGGTCCGCACCAAGAAGTATATATGTCTATAAATACCAGCTTATTTTGTTCTTTCGCCATTTTCAGTACCTCGGCGTAACGCTCTTTCCGGAATTCTATTCCTTGCGAAAATGCGGTCGAACTAACGATCAAAACCAATAATAATAATCTTTTCATTTCGTTACTCATTTATATCCAATACGATTGTATATTTCTTATTTTTCTCAAAATCACAGTTATAAAGCAACAGGAAATCCTCGGCCACGGCAATATCCCACTTCTGTCCTCCTGCCAGACGCGGATTGGCGACACGTTTCGGAAAATAATAAGCAAACGGTATATCCGTCACATGTTCCTGTTTCAGTTTTCCCCCTTTCATCAATGCTCCGTCGAAATATTCATTCGTTATAATCGTCACGACACATTGCTTCCCTTTCATCTTAAAATCCACCTTGTACCCCAAAGGGGCAGGATTTTTCAATTTCACATCCCAAGCCGGGTCGCCATACAGGACAACCACATCCCGATCATGTACGAAGCCCTTTTGGTCTTTTGTCGGAAGATTCCCCGTGGCCTGCCTGAACAACTTTTTAAATTCCGAATCCTCAGCGAAAGCTCCTGCTGAAAAGGGGTAATCGACAGTCAGCATTTCCGGATACCAGCCGAATTCGGTATGCAACATGTCCTGCTGGTTCAGGTAAATCGCCTGCGCCAATGTCAAACGTCCTGCATTAGCGGCCCAATATTTCAAACCACCCCAGCCGTTACGGCCATACCAGGTAGTCACCACGTAGCCTACCATCGCAGTGGCATTCATCCCGCTCAACCACCCCACGGCCATGCTGTTCGGGTCGTTATCCACATTCCCGATAAGACAATTCCCCGCAGCGAAATATACCCGCGGATGCGATGTCCCGTTCAAGTATTCCCGTGTCATGAAATCGGCGTATAACCGTCCGGCATCCGCTTTCAGGTTACCCACCGAAAAGGGCATTTCCAGATTATGCTCCGTCGCATGAGAAGAAGTCACTAACAAATCGGGGTCTAACTCCTTGTATTTCTCTACCCACTTATCCAAAATCCTCCATTTATTCAACTGATAATGTTGCGTCTCTTTCGTCGTTTCATTCTTCTCACCCCACCATCCGGGTCCATTGCTACCGTCATTCATGAAAGCGAAGCGGGTGAAGTATTTCCCGTCACTCATCTCGCAAGTTGTGTTTAATGCGGTACGAATCAAAAAAGGTTCACGACTCCTGTCCACTAACCTCATGGCATCCTCGGCCGAAAACCCGGTGATGATTCCCCACAAATAATCGGCATAGATATCCTCATCCACCCGACGGCTCATACGATGTCCTTCCATCACGTACTCCCGGTTCAAAAATTCCGGTTTTTCCACGAATGCCACAAAACGAGGACGCAATTGCCGTAAAGGCTTCTGTAACTCGCCGATATTTTCTTTGTAAAATATTACATCTGCCTTGTGTTTCTTTACCAAGGCATCCACAACCTTCATCCAAGCCGCATCCGCTCTCACCGCTTCCGAAGTAGCAACGACATATCCATCTTTTCCTTTCGCCCAACCGGTTACCGAAAAGATGATAAAAACAATTAAAAACAGATACCTCCTCATGATTCCGACCATTATTTATTTTTCAAATGCATTCATCAAATCACCAAAACGCGCTCTCTTTTGCGCCTCGACCCGCTCTCCCTCAAGTTTATACCTGTTGCCTCGTTCCTCATCCCCATACAAAAGGTAGTACCGGCCCAACACGTTATAATAATTATCTGCGCTCTCTTTTTTCTTTTCAATAAGCCGATTCAAAAGGTCTATACCTGATTTCAAAACCTCCCGATTTACCCCCGTATCTGCCAGCACACTCAGGATTTGGACCGTGTAATTTTCATCCAACTTTTTGAAATTCATTCCGCAAGCCAGATTCAATTTTTCCACCATCCCCGCGTAATTTCCCGCCACGTAATCTTCATACACGCCGATTTTCAATTGCATGATTTCCTGTCCCAGCAAATCGCCTTTTTGCAATAAATACTTTAAATGTGCTATTTTCAACGAATCATACCCAGGCATCACATATTTATCACCCGTGTAGGCTGGCAAACAACGTTTATCGACCTCTTTACGCAAATTACCGCTCAAGACCGACAACACTTCGTAACGCTTGTCAATCTCGTCCGCGTTGCTGATGCTCCCCTGCATTCCTCTCAACAGGCTGAGCAGTCTTGCCTTTTCTCCCACCTCATCATTTTTCGCTTCCCGATCCCAGTGCATTTTCCGCTGCATGAAAATTCCGTATTCGAAAGCATTGGAATAGACATCTTCAAAAACGAACTTGTTTATCAATAAATACGTGTCTTTGTCTTCCAATTGCACAACCGGACAACGCGCCATGTATTCCCGCACGACGCTATCAGCTTGCGCTCTCTTCTGAGTTTCTCCTAATGCCCTTACATATTCGGTTACAGCTTTTACATCTCTCTTGTCCTTTTCATAGGCATCCCTCAATTCATCCGTGTTTTGCGCAAAAACACCAACCCCGTACAAGAGAGAAAACAATATGAACATTCCTTTTCTCATTTCCTGTAATACATTTCCCAAAATAACGATAACATAGCCATTCGCGTAGGAGAAAGCGGATGTGCTTTCTCCCATAAAATTCATTACTCCGTATATTTCAAACTCGTAAAATAACCGTCTTCCACGGGATCGTCCGGACAATTCGTCTGTTGCATCATATCCAAATTCATCGACAACACACGCATCAGGTAAGGCACTAAAGCTACTGTCCGCTGCAACATCTTCGGGAACACCCGGAAAGTATAATCCAACTCTGCCTTCCCCGTAGTGGTCAAAAAACTGATATAATCTGCCAAATCCGTTTGACGGTCAGGGATTTTAATCGTTTCCTTCTGAAAAGAAGTCGGAACGGAACGGACATAACCGCAAAACCTAAATGTATACACATTATCAGAATACTTTTCATCAGGATCAGGTATAATATCCATTCCTCCCAAAAGAGCCAGCATAGATGTCACATCCTGACCGTTTGATTTCTTCATCCGCAAATCGAAAAACGCATCCGGTTGCTCCTCTGCTCCCAAATACAAGCGGGAAAGCAATAAACCCGACAATGCTTCCTGCAAAGCATGCCAGTCCTCCTCTGTGTATCCTTGCATCCGCTCTCCAAAACCCGGAATAATAATGCAATCTCCATTCACCAAATAATCCTCTACCAACCGCCTCTTATTGTACGACGAGGCATCACACAGAGAATCGCACAGAAACGTCCGCACAAACCAACTCTCTTTCAACAGCTCCTTATCCATCCCCAAAAAAATCCCGTTCTGCACGATATCGATCAGTTTCGGAATCAGTTCCTTATACTCCGATTTCATGGGCGTATACCATCTCGTAGAAGTACCGCTCCAATTGCTCACCTGGAAAGCATTCTTCTGATAGTCGTACAGATAGTACATTCCCCACTCTTCCCAGGTATTATAAATCAACTCGTCCACCGATCCCGGTTCCCCTTTCGTCAAACCGTACAGCGGTCCAGCCAGTTCCGGATTCACCGTTACCTCCTCGGAACAAGATATTCCCAGGAACATCACTGTCGCCAAATATATTGCTATCTTTTTCATTATATTGTTATTTTTTGTTACTAATCCGCAGAAATCACCTCACGCCGGTTATCGGTACAAGCCTCATTATAATGCAATTCGCTGCTGGGAATAGGCAACACCCAATTACTGCTTTCCCGTTTCAACGTGTACGTTTCGTATGTATTCCAACCGGAATACCATCTATGTTTCAACTCCGGCATTCCCTGCCGACGTAAATCCCAGAAACGCATCGCCTCCTCGAAACACAATTCCCGCCGCCGTTCAGCCCAGATAAAGTTTACCAATTCCTCGGCACTCTTGAAATCCGCTGTGGTCTTGTCTGTAAAGGTCGTCTTGTCCATACGGCAACGCAACAGGCGGTTCAAACATTCTATCGCATCCGAAGACACCGTATTGCTCTTCCGCGCGTAAGCCTCTGCCAGATTCAATACCACCTCCACGCTCCGCCAGTTCTCACGCAACAGTTTCTCCGACGGTTTCGAAGCCCCGCTCATCTTCATCTGGCGATACTTCACCGGATAATAGTACTTATACTGATAAGGTTCATCGTCAAGCCAAGGTTTCTCTGCCTTTTTCGCCGGAATATCTTTTTTGAAATAAGCTGTCTTGCGCAAATCCTCATCGGTATAAGAAGCGAATAAAGACCCTTCCGTGCTGTAGGAAACCCTGAATCCCAAAGCACCCCCATATGGCGAAGGAGCAAGATACCCATAAGGATAGGTACTGGGATGGGTCCCGAAAGTAAACACGATTTCCTTATTCTTCACACCATCCATTATTGCAAATCCCTTACTGTCCGAATCTTCTCCGAATGAAGTCCGATCCTGAGCATTCAAATCCAGAATGTTCGGATTCTGTTCCCAAAACAGATTCCCGACCCGGATGACTTCGTCCCAATTCTCCTGAAACAAAGCGATACGGGATGCCAGCAACAGCACAGCTGTAGGGGAAAGACGATGAATATTCCCGTCAAATTCGGCTTCCGCCCCGTACTTCTCAGCCTGAGCGATATCCTCGTTGATGAGTTCGTAGACCTCGCGGATGGTAGAACGCCCCCGTGCCGAAATATCAATTTGCGGTTCCTTCCGAATCACCACACCCGGCTTGTCCAAATTGGCCTCAGACCAAGGCAGCGCATAAAGATTGACCAAACACCAGTAATAATAAGCCCGTAATGCGTATGCCTGGGAAGCTAAGAAATTATACTTTCCGGAATCCGCCTCCGCATACCGTATCTCCGGCAACGCATCGATAACCACATTGCAAGCTAAGATATTCTTATAACGGCTGTCCCAAAAATTCTCCGTATAATCCTCTATTTTTTCCTTCCATTTATAGGAATCCTCCCCTTGTGCCCCATACAAAAGATTAAAAGAATTCTTATCGCGGTCGGCATAGTTTTTATCTGCCGGATCCATGTCCAAATGTCCCATCTCCACATCATCTGTCATCAGGGACAGCCACGCCACCTCTTCGTTAAAATTCATCGGATATCCCTCTTTGTACAACATCGGCGCGTACTCTTCCACTTTCTCCGGAATCAGCAAATCCCCGGAATCTTCTTTCAAATAATCGCTGCACCCGGCTGTCAATCCCAATACGGCCAGCAAACAGGCATATAATTTAATTATCTTTTTCATAACCAATCCTCCTCATTAAAATGTAACGTTAATACCCAAACTGTAGGAAGGCAATATCGGAATATTGGCACTCGGCGTCTCCGGATCGAGCCCTTTCCAAGCTTTTTTCGCCCACACATGCAAATTGGAAGCCTGGAAACGGAGCTGCATGGAAGAGATGCCCACCTTGCCCAGTATCTTTTCAGGAATCAGGTAACTCAACCCAACCATCCGCAGCCGCAAGAAACTGGACTTTTCTACCCGCAGGTCTGACAAATCGTAGAGATAAGTACCATATTCATATCCATTCCTAAAGTTCTCGCTCCTGTTCGTCTTCAATCCGGATGCCACATTGTAATTAAGCAACGTCGGCACATCCGTATGCTGTTCGTCGCCCGGCTTCCTCCAACGGTTGTTCCAATTGTCCGACACATTCTCCAACGGTGACAAGATACGTTTTTTATCAGCATATATCTGGGGCAAACGCGATACGCCGCCCAAGTTATACGAGAAGCCCAGCGATAATGACAAACGCCTTTTGAAAGTCAATTGTGTATCGAACCCACCCGACAAATCAGGAAATATCGACCCACTCTTCACCAACTCCATCAAAGTAGGTTCTCCATGGTACCACAATTCCCCTTCTTTTCCGTAAAACAGAGGATAACCGTTCTCCGCCGACAACCCGACGAAACGGAAAGAATACATCGTGCCCAACTTCTCTCCGGCA